>FWPU01005156.1_pt1 | contig 26686 bp, 29 predicted proteins | sample 2228361 | NCBI WGS metagenome assembly FWPU01 (sample SAMEA103939777, study PRJEB20133) | metagenome
TACACCTCCTCATATGATGACAATATTGTAAGTCCCCGGCTCAAGTATGAGAACATGACCATTCTCAGTCGACAATAACTGACCGAGAGGAGTTCCAGCCACATAAGCAGTGGGAGTATGATCAAAGTTCTTGAATAACAGAGACGCCTTCTGATCCACTCGAATATTTAGTATGAAACCAGACTTGATGGGATCCCATATTGCTTGATATATCCAGATTCGCTCGTCATCAGCATCACTAATGTACGGATAGTTCCAGAAACTCGGAGACCGTGCAGTAGCAAGTTCCTTAACAGTGACTGGAGTTGTGGCCCAGATCTTACCGAATGCCAGAGGAATTTGGAAGAAGGGAAGAGTTGCACTAGTGTCATAGTACATCTGACGTCCATCAGAAGACCAGACCTTATTGTATGAATTGTAGAGGAAGTTCAATATTCTCTGAACCGTTGCAAAGTCGCCCTGCTGTTTGGCGAGTGCGGTGGTGAAGAGTGAACCCAGTATGTCAAACATACCAAATCCACGAGGGTTGTTGTATGTGTCAATAATGTACATCTTATCATTTGAGACCTCACGTGAAAACAGGCTCATGAATAGGGGATAGTCACGTCTAGTCTCGTCAGGTTGAACACACTCGAGAAATGTCAGAGCCCATGCATTACAATACGATGACGACTTGGGTCTGCCATCGTTGATATAACGATCTAGAGATAGACCAGGGAAGGTCTGTGGAGGCCCTTGGGACGGCTGCCGGTATCCAATTGGTTGCATCACATAGTAACCGTCAGCAAAGAGACCATATGGATCCTGCATGACAGTATTGATGAAGTTCAGTCCAAAGTCCCACATGCCACTCTCAAAGTAACTCATATTATACATGCTGTCAAAGAGCCGCGTGCAGTATATCGGAATACTATTACACTGTACAAACACAATATAGGGTTCACATGGAATCAGACCGACACCCCAAATACCGCCTGAGGACGGATTACCATGCCCGTCTGTAGTCAACGAGTTGTTCCAGTCTTTTATGAACCATGAGAGTTCGTCTCTAAGTTCACCTGCGTTGAAGTTTCGTTCATACAGTGCCATCATCAGTGCATAGTGTCCGGTCCACATTATGTTTGCAGGGCCTCGGAACCCACCAACATAGAGACCACTGGGATCGGTTGCATTTGGCCAGTAGTAGTCTACAAAGTTATATGAGGGATGCCGCCACTCAGTATATTCTATAGACTGATCACCATATTCTGCAAAGGTAGTATTCATTCTCTTGATCAAAGAGTAGGCAAATCCACGGTACTGTGATGTTCTATAACCAGGAGTGGACTCAAACAGACTTGCTGTTGAATAAGCCATGAACGCAAGAACATAATGTAATAGACCATGGAGTTCTTCTGGTGCATTCCATCCAGTCCAAGAACCATAGTCTTGACCTGTAACTAGTGTATTGATGTAATTAAACAGAGCAAGTTGTTCGTGTTCGAGTGATGGATATTCTGCGAAGTTGAAGACAGTCCCATTTATTACCTGTATACTCTTTGTAACAGCCGGAGATGGAAGGTTGCTGAATGTAAAGGACACAACAAAGAGAGTAACAACAAGCACTGTGAGAAAAAAGCGGTTGTTTCTAGCAGTCTGAATCATAGCGGCACCTCGTGAGAAAAGCGCACAAAGACAATTCATTGTGAGATAAATACTTTTTATATAGTCGTGAAACATTTCGACAAGTGCCGGCTGCGGAGTTGACTTAACATTATGCGAGGACATACTCGATATGCCTGCATTAGTCTGCTGACACTTGCGGGGCTCATCAGTGCGGTCATCATGATTGTATTCGAGGATAAAGAGGGGCCGCAGATATACCAGGTGGATATACTTCCGCGAGCCCCCAAAGCAGGAGATGACCTCTTCTTCGTGATCTATTGCATTGACAGATCGGGTGTAGTTGGGGCTCAACTTCATTTTTCAAAAAATGATGATGAATGGAAGGCACAGAACATGACATTCTATACATGTCTGTGCATTGCAGGTGGCCGATGGGTGGGGGTGGTAACCGGTCTACAGGCAGGCGATAGAGTCCAACTCTATGCGACGGCGATTGATGGTACGCTTTCAAGAAACATAGCAAATACTCAGGTCTTCACAGTAGAAGTGAGAACATAATAGAGGTGAACATATGTTAAAGTTAGAGGCAGTATTGTATCTGTTAATTCTAGTATTGGGACTATTAATTGCAGTTGCGCCGTGGACATTTGCACCTGTATGCGCTAGTGAAATGCGCTGCTGGTTCACGCGGGATGTAGAGACAATATTCGGAGGCATTGTTGTCATACTGTCAATTTTTGGGGTCTACAAGACTCTCTCATGAGATAGGCAGGGTCCGTGAAAAATATGAACTCTGAGCAGTACAGAGCGATGCAGGCAGTGATTGTCATTATCGTATGTTTTGGCATATTTCTCTACACCTTTACACTTGAAAGGCATGTCTATTGTGATTGGACTGGACTAGAGATCAAAGGAAGGTTGGCACACGAGACCATCTTCATCTTTCGTAACGGAACGAGAACACACTATTGTTGTATCAACATCTCACTTCTTGCATTTGAATATCTACGTGATGATACTGGTCAGATTCGAGATCTAAATGACATTCAGATTCATTGTGCAATGTGTGGTATGTTGATGGGATGGAATGATCCGATGGTTGTATGGGTCTATTCAACCAGCTATTTGAATCCAACAACGCATACTGCCACAATCGTAGGACTATGTGCGGACACACAAGATACTGAACTCTGTCAGAGCCACTTTATTAGTCAGCATGGTGGCAGGATAATAGAGTGTCCGTACATATGGCCAGAGTGAAGATATGAACAGAGAGATGTTAACAATGAACAAGAGATGCCTACTATTAATAATGGTGATATCAAGTGCATTCAATCTGATCTTCGTAGTTGGAGCCATTATCACACCTAGAACTGCTGGCATATGGTTGTTTCCCGAGTTGGGTGTGGCGGTGGTTCAAGACGCGTATACGATACGTGTACCAGCTTTAGAGTCACCATTTGGAATGATTGGGGACATACCAGGTGGCTATACACCATATCTCGGAAGTCCATATTTAGACGTAAATACTGAGGATATCCAACAATGGGTCATTAGAGTGGACTCATTGCAGCTGGATAGAATACCGCCAGATAATTCAATGATAATAATTGCAGTGACTGTGTTGATAGTTCCTCTGGCTACTCTGTTGGTTCTCGGAAGGAGATCATATGGGGCTTCTAAGACACTATAACCTCTCAGACTATGCACTTGGCAATGTGTTAAAACATGGCACCCGCTCAATAGCCATTATTATACTCATAATGATGCCTGCCACAATGCTATATTCTATAGAGTTCATAAGAGCAGGTGTTGAACATGATGTGTCACTCTCGCTGAGTGAGGGGCCAGACATCATAGTGCAGAGAACAGTGGCGGGTCGGCAGATGTTAGTCCCTCATAGCTGGGTCAGTACTGTCAGAGAAGTGTCGGGAGTACGTCATGCTACTGGTAGAGTGTGGGGGTACATTGAGATAGGGACTGGAGGACTATTTACAGTCATTGGCGTGAATGTGACAGAGTATGCGTCAATAGGGGGCACAATTGGAACAGAGATAGTTGGCGATGGCCGGTTCTTACAAACAAATAGTACCACAAGAGAGATGGTAATTGGTCAGGGGATAATAGACCTCATGAGTTCAGCAGTGACACCAGTACAAGTCGGAGTAGGGTCAATAATACATCTCATTGCATATGATGACAGTCTGTTGGAGTTCAGAATTGTAGGTGTATTCAGAAGTACCTCGAAGATACTGAGTTATGACACCATCTTGACAGACATATCAAGTGCGAGAGAATTGTTTGGAGTAGATAATGACAGTTACACAGATATCGCCGTATGGACACACTGGGCCTTTGACACAAACTCGGTTGCGCTGGCAATTGAAACTACTATAGTGGGTGCACGTGTCCTGACAAACGCAGGGATCCAGACCGCATGCCTTAAGACATATGGTACTCGTGCAGGAATTGTTGCAATTATCTGGGCATTTCTTATGCTATCATCAGTTCTTTTAGTATTGTTTGTAGCAAGTGTCACATCAGAGGAGACACGTAGAGAAGTTGGTATTCTCAAGGCGCTTGGTTTTAGCACCCCAGACGTGCTTGAGATAAGACTCATTGAGTCCTTGACTCTTGCATTAGTCGGTGCTAGTATGGGGCTATCTGCAGCAATCATCTTTGATTATGTCTTGTGTGCGCCATTCATAGCCAATTACTTATTGGGATGGAGTATGCCACTGCTGAATGGAGGCATTCCTCTATCCATTGAACCATGGACCATAATCATGGTCTATGCGGTCGCCACTGTATCAATTCTTGTAGCCACTGTCATTCCTGCATGGCGAAACTCTATGTTAGAACCGGAGGAGGTCTTGAGGGGGCTCTAAAAGATGACTGCGTATGTCAGAACTGAAGAGGTGTGGAAGACATACAGGCGTCCAACTGGAGAGCGGGTCGATGCAATAAAGGGGGTCACCATAGAACTAGAAGAGGGTGCCTTCACAGCAATAATCGGTCCAAGTGGATCAGGAAAGACGACGCTACTAAATCTGATTGGACTCGTGTCAACACCAAACAAGGGAAGAATAATAATCGACGATGTTGATCTGACGAACACCTCAGATATCTATCGGATGAGAGTGCGGAGAGAGAAGATTGGATATGCATTCCAGTCACAATATCTGATTCCACATCTGACTGCAGTAGAGAATGCAGCACTACCGAAATTGTGCACAGACACGACTCGTGCGCAAGCAGAGAGAATGGCTATTGAGATTCTGACAAAACTAGATCTGAGAGATAGGCTTGAATTTAGAGTTGCAGAACTGAGTATGGGGGAACAGTATAGAGTAAACATAGCAAGAGCACTCATCAACAGACCCAAACTCTTCATTGCAGACGAACCCACTAGTGCCATGGATCGAACGATGGCCGAGAAACTAATGAGTCTCCTTGTAGAGATGTGCAAGAAGGACCATGTCACAGTCGTGGTAGCATCACATGACCCGATTGTATTGAATTCGGCAGAGCGGATCTTTGAACTCAGAGATGGAATGTTAGTCTCAGAGAACAAGGATTGAAACAAGTGTATGGGACAACATTGAAACTAGACTGAAGGTCAGACATACAGTAGAGGTCTTGCGCAGTCTGGACAGAATGTCGGTGATCAAATCCTTTGAGAGGTATCTTTTTGTCCATATGAACTCAAGGATGACCCGCCATAGGACTGATGCAATCCCAATCCAAAAGAGAACAGTGAACAGTGCTATGTCCGGATACTCCTGAAATAAGCAGTACGGGCAATGATGTGATGTGAGACCAAGGACCATGGGGGCATATGTGTCATGAAGTGTGACTAGGTAGATAATAGCCACCATAACTGCAAGTGATCCTGTAAAAACAAGATGGCTACGCGTTGTAGACTGGAACCATTGCATAATTATGAGACCCGCCATGATGAGAAAGGTGAGGGTCAGTAGCAGAGGCCCCAGATTAATTCCTAGAAGTGCTGAGGGGGAGAATGGAGGAGAGACATCGTATAGGCTGGAACAACACGGTACAAAGATAGGTCGAATGGCAGATAACACAAACACATCCATAATACTATCAAGCAACACAAGTGGTAATAGAATTGTAAGAAAAGATGTGGTGAGAGACCATAATAGAGGTAATTGAGGGTGACGCTTGTCAGCCATGCCAATTACTATCCATGTACCATATATGAATGGAAGAGTGACCTTCAGAACAGAGTCAATCGATGCAAACGGATTTCCGGCATTGATCACACCATATACACACATAGCACCAGGACAGAACGGAATGAGCGACTCTAAAGTCCAAAAGAAGAGACCTGCCATGAGTATTCTGGCACTGAGCACAATCATGCCAATCATTGTTAACAAATAATATTGTCCTTCAATCGCATGTCGTTGTGATGTATCATCATATATGTCAAAGATATTGAGAGCAACAACTCCACCGTAGATAGCCAATGCTACCGACAATACGCCCATGAGAAGCATTACAACCGACATGACTGTCACAATCAAGGTCCGGCTGTTCTCTCCAAGAATCTATAACATAATTACAGATGGCGGGCCAGGCGGGAGTTGAACCCGCGACCAGTCCTTGGTCAGAGCACAGGGCTCAGACCTACAAGTTAAGAGCCTGTCGCTATACCTAGCTTAGCCACTGGCCCGTTTTTGTTTAGTTCTAGCAATCAGAACTCCGACTCGGGACAACGCCTTCTACTGTTCACAAGTTAAAAGCCTTTTCTTCGTCATCTAATGGTCTATCTTTAGTCCATACGGACTTGGCATAAATGAAACATTGGACAAGTCTATAGTGGTGCCCCGGCCGGGATTTGAACCCGGGTCGCAGGAGCGAAAGTCCCGAATGATTGGCCGGTCTACACTACCGGGGCTATTGTTCGAAACAAAGACGATAACTTATTAGCATTATGCAATGACGGACGTTCGTTTTTTTGTCAATCTTGTATCAGGTTTATCGGATTTTGTAGTATTATGGTGCTTCTTGTGTGTTACACTCAGATCAGACACGTGGACTGAATCATCCAGTACTTTACTTAGATGGTGGCGGAGTGGAGATACATGTTGAAGACTCGCTGCGCGTCGGATCATCTCAGAAGCAGAATGACACTCCATGGATGGCCCAGAGGCGATCATATCGAGTATGAAAGATCTCAGGTCAGTCTGAGAGGGTAGCCCTGCAATTCGTCGACTATACGAGATAAGGGTTGGTACAATCAGCACACCAAATACGCGGGCTATGTGTGTCTGTTTTTCTACATCAATCTCGTGTACTCTTACGGGATAGACTAGATCCAGCAGTTCGGTCTGAATCATGTCTTTTAGAACTTGACACCACATACAGTGTGCTGATGTAAACAACAACATCATTATTGTGCACTCCTTTTCTAATAGTGTTTTCACGTTGATTTAAGGTCCTTAGAAAGTGCATTATCAGATGGAACTTGTTTTATTGGGCATATCATAGTTCAAAATCAGAGTTCGAAGTTGCGTAATATTAATATCCTATGACGAGCCCCTTTCCCTTGACAGCGAAAGACTGATTCTGGAGCTGTCATAAATATATGAATATGGGCTCGTAGCTCAGCTTGGTAGGGCCTTGTTGCTAATGCAAAGGCGCCACAAGCAGGCGGCTCATAACCTCTATACCCGAAGATATCTTCGGGTAGGGGCATGGTCAGGGGTTCAAGATCTCTTCGCATCTGCGACGAGATGAATCTCCCCTCGAGCCCACTTCACTGATACTGTATTTTGGAACTAATTACAAACACTTCGAATTTAGAGTGACATAGATATGGACATGTTAAAGTCAGAGGACTTGTAAGAGTGAGTCAAGGCACCTGAAGATAACACATCAACACCAGTAGCTGCAAACTCTGCAGCATTACTCACGTCTATACCACCAGAGGCCTCAAGTATGACTCGATCCCGTAGTCCTCGCTGTTTAAGTGTATCACAGACCGTCTTCAGATCTCTTGGTAAGAAATTGTCCAACAATAGAATGTCTGCACCGGCGTCGATTGCATCGAGAGCCTCTTGAAGTGTCCTCACTTCGCATGAGACCTTCTTAGAGAAAGAGACCGTCGCTTTTGCAGAACGTACTGCCTGTCTGACACCACCAACTACGGAGAGGTGGTTGTTTTTGATCAAGACCATATCGTCTAGAGCGTATCTGTGAGGATCGCCACCACCAACCTGTACGGCACGTTTCTCAAAAAATCGGAAACCTGGTGTAGTCTTCCGTGTAGCAGCAACACGAATAGAGGGATTGCCTGCTTTTGCAGCTTGAAGCAGAGAATAGGTCATAGTTGCAATACCACTCATTCTCATGATTATATTAAGAATCACACGTTCAACAGCCAGAAGAGTCTTGGCGGGTCCCTTGAAACGTAGAACGGCTTGACCCGGGATGACCCAGTTTCCCTCGAACGTGATCACATCACAAGACAGATTGACCAACTGAGCGAGTGCAACAGCCTCTTTAACACCAACAAATATTGTTTTACTCTGAGCATAGACAGTGCCTACTGCAGTACCACGAAGCGGGCCGAGTGCGTCAGTTGTGAGATCACCAGAACGTATATCTTCCTCGAGATATTGTCTGAGTGCATTTATGGCCTCTGGCGGAAGTTCCATTCTACATCACCTGCCCTACTACTCTACTCTAAGATGTTCTGGGTTACGTACAATCTTTCCTCGTGGAGTCAGTTCTCCAAATATCTCAGCCTGAAATGCAAAGAACTCAGTCCGTAAGTCCAACCATGCATTGGATGGAAGTCCGGCCTTGTTGCAAGTATGTTGGAGAAACTCTTTCGTGTCCCATTTCCACTCCACAGGAACTTGGGGAAGCAGGAGACCACGTATAGGACCTCTGCTGACAATCAGACCATCACGACCAATCTGCACAAGGTTGAGCAGTTCTTTTGGATCACTATACTCAAGCTTTTTTGGTTCTGTGAGTACACTCAGTTCAACAACAATACGGTCAAGCTCATTAACACGCACAGGGGGAAACCTGGTATCATTGACAGCCGCATCAATTGCCGAGTTAATTGTAGCGTCTATGAGCCGTTCCGTGGGATACGGACGACCAATACATCCTCTGAGAGAAACATATCGGTCTTTAATTGAGTTTAGAGTCACAAACACGCCGCACTCTCTCATTAGATGAGGGGGTGTGTCTGCAGGGGGTGTCGGGCGAGTATGAGTCTGCACAAACTCTTCGACAGTCCTGCGTGCAAGTCTTACTAGAAACTCACCATCAGAGTCAGAATATGCATTCGACAACTCGCATCATCCATTTTGTATAAGTAAAAAATTCCGTTAATACTTTCGCACAGGAACTCGTCCCACAACACCGGGACCAATGATAAACTTGCCATGATCATAGACGACTTGACCCCCAACGATTGTTATCACGGGTCGTGCCCGTACAACCCGTCCCTCAAAAGGTGTAGTCTTAGCCTTAGAAAAGAATTTTTTCCCCTCTATTTTGTATTCCGCCTTTTCAACAATGACGAGATCCGCATCATACTTGGGGGCAAGTATTCCCTTACTAGACAGACCTATGACCTGCGCAGGTGCAGAACAACAGATCCGTAGATAATCAATCCATGATAGACGTCCCTCAAATACCTCAGTCAGTAGAAGGGGAACAGTTGTTTCAAGGCCGACAATTCCGGAGGGAGCACTCAGAAAAGGACGATGTTTCTCTTCGTCAGTGTGAGGGGCATGATCTGACGCCACACAATCAATGGCACACCGCCCACATAGCATGTCCCATAGACTCTGGTTGTCATATGGAGATCTTAATGGGGGCAAAGTCTTAGCAGAACCATCGTAGTGTGAAAACTGACCTGCGTTCAAGAGGAGATGATGCGGAGTCACCTCTGCTGTGAGTGTGTCCTCAGCTCTGTTTTCAAGAATGACCCGCGCAGCATCCGCACAACTCACATGACATACATGCAGATGCCCTCCAATTTCGTCCTTGACCTGAACGAAACGGCGGATTGATTCAACCTCACCTTCACAACTATGCGCCTCAAGATATTCGTCCATAGTAGTGACTTTTGAAGAGGGGGTAGAGGAATCAGGATGAAACAAAAGGGGAATGTTATGTCGTGCTGCAAGAGTCATGCAAGACCTTATTCTTGAACGTGTACAGGATATGCCAGACGATAAGGGTGCATGGGGATATTCTTTGAGCCCCAGAATGTCATCAACCATCGTATCATCAAACATCGAAACACGTTTTGGAATACCTGCATAGAATCCAATATTGACAAAACGTTTGGAACGTGCACTTTCAATCTTGCTGCTTAAGACATCACGACTTAGAACAGGAGGGTCCGTGTTTGGCATATCAACAACAGTAGTGACGCCCCCTGCCGCAGCAGCCATTGTACCGGACTGGTAGTCCTCCTTTGAGCACTGTCCAAGGTCACGGAGATGAACATGAATATCAACCATACCTGGCAGTATATACATACCATGACAGTCGATTGTGTCTTTTGCAGATGAGACCATGGACGATTCATAGATGCCCTCTATTTTGCCAGTCCGAATTGCTACAGAGCGTACGGTCTCAACTCCATTTGCTATCACAATTCCATCCTTCAACAGGAGGTCAACTGCCATTGAACATCTCCAACGTGACTCGCTCTGATTATAATGTACAGTCCTATTCTTTTGATTTGTGCTATGGACTTTTGAACTTGTTAGCAACGAACCTTGTAATGTCTGTTGAACTGATTATACCTACAAGTTTGTTGCCCTTAGTCTCAACTACTGGTAGTGTGTTCAGACCGGACTCGATCATAAGTTCTGCAGCACGTGATATAGGATCATCTGGATTTACCATTGGCGGTTGTTGCGCCATTGCATCAACCACACGCATCTGGCGAATTCGGTTGGATCTGTGCTTGTCGGGTACTTCAGCTGCGAAACGAGCCATTGCCTCTGCAACCATTCTCTCGGTCAGTAGTCCAAGGACTCTGGTACCATCGACAACAGGCATGCCGGAGAATCCAGCATTGAGCATGTCCGCTCGGGCCTTTATTAGCCGCTCTACCGGATTGACGATAAGGAGATTGTCTTTAGTCATCAGATCCTTGACCTTTATATTGGTGAACTTCTTGACTAGACCAAGAAATTCTGTCTTTGTGATGACTCCGACTAATGCTCCATTCTTGTCAACCACGGGACAGCCACTCATGCCTCTGTCAATCATCAGTTGTGCCACAGTGGTCACATCGTCATCTGGGGACACCGTGATGACAGTCTCTGTCATTGCACTGGAGACATGAAGTCTTGCAATAGAGACCTCAACTACCTTTCCAACACCTAATCTATCCGCAATATCAGCATAGGTGAGTATTCCCTGTACAGTATTGCCTTCAACAACAATAAGCCTGTCAACACGTTTCTTGCCGAGAAGATCCAATGCATATGACAGTTGTTGATCTTTGTCAATAGTCACAGGTGGGGACATTATCTGACTTACTTTCAATACACAGGCCTCCATTTTAATTGGGGAGTGACCGACTACTTAATCTGTCGACTCGGGCAGTCAACTGCGACACGCCTCACAGAGATAGTGTCCGTCATGGAACACCAGATCTGACGAGTACTCGCCGCAACTGTCACAGTAACCCCCATACGCTACAAATTCGTCTTCTTCATATCTTTCTAAAGGCACTGGTGACAGACCTTGCACTCTCAGCGACTCTGAGAGAATATCAATCAGTTCGGGGGACCATTGGAGAATATCGCGTGATGTTATTATTCCAATCAGGGAATCCTTCTTCACAACAGCAACGCGTCTTATTCCACTGCGTGCCATTATGCGCATGGCATCGGTGAGAGGAGTCTCGGGGGAAATATGTATCAGGGGTGAACTCATGACATCACCCACTTTTGTCGTTGATGGGTCGAGCCGTTCTGCCACCACTCTACGTACGATATCGGACTCTGTGAGGATTCCAATTGCACGCGACGTGTCGACAATGATTACAGAGCCTATGTCCATTTTCTTCATTGTCAGTGCAGCATCAAGCACAGTCTCGTCAAAAGACATCGTGACAACATTTTCAGTCATGATGTCGCGTACAATCATTGTCGAACTTGGTGTGGACATTGCAATTGGCCTCCGGTTACTAGACGGTCTTTTGAGTACTCGTACAGCTGAATTGATGTGCGTTCGGTATTTAGAATCATATAGACTCATTAAAAATGTAGTGTGAATGCATCAAAAAAAACTAACTCCATCCCTGAATCATTTGAACATAACTAGACTGCCTCAGATTGTCATTGACAAGACGGATGCACCGCAGCATCTGTTTGGTATCTAAACACTCCAGTTTTAGTAACGAAAAGCCAGCAGCGATTTGTGAACTATTGGGTGACAGCTCATGAGAAGATCACACGATTCTGCCATCACCTGGGGGTAGAACTTGCATCAGATCTTCCTCCGGTATTCTATCCACAAGAGCGGATTTGTCCTCCTGTTGTGCCATCGCTTTTAATCTCACGATAATATCTTTAGCAAGTTGACCCTTCTTAACAGGACCAGGCAGAATCCGGATCGAGTACGGCGTCTTTGACTCAACTGCAGATGGGGGTCCAGAAAATAGGATTGCAGTATCGTCTTCGAATAGGATGCCCACAGCAATTTCAACAGGTACATCGTGAACATAGTTTTTCGTACCATAAATCATTACGGCACCTGCAGGCAAGTATTCTCCAGAGGGCGGGGAGAAACTCACTTGTTCGGGCAGGACCCAGTATGCATCACCACTAGACAGACCGTCCTGCCATGCTCTAGAGAAACTCACTGCAAACTGAGCAGCCTCTCGAATGGTCAACTCGCCAGGTGGTCCGTTAGTGACTTTGATGATGGTATAGGGTGCACCATGTATTGATGCATGAAGGAAGATGTCACTAGAATCCATGTGTCTCTTGGTAAGATGTTCGTTACTCTTTCTGTCACGTCCAGCAATAACAAGATGCCCCTCAGATGATACAAACCAACGATATCGCTCATACCATTTCTTCTTTCTGACTTTGAGGGGAGTACCTGAACTAGTGACAGTTGGAACGGAAGACTGACGTGTTAGCTCATCAAGTCGGACTTGAGTCTGCTCAATCTGTTTCTTAGCACCCTCTGCCTTCGACTCCCATTTCTTAGCCATATCGAAAGCTTTTGCTGCATTATCTTGTGCACTGAGTCGTATATCCAGACGGACCTCAGTTCCATCAAGTGACACGCAGATCTGACCAGTAGAGGGTTCAATAGATTGAATGATACTTGCAGATGGCATACCACGTGCCTTTCCTTGTTCAATGCGACTGATTATCTCGGACCATGACAGTCCACCAGAACGCGCCTTGTTGACTACATCAAGGATCTCCTGAATTGTCTGAAAGTTGGAATATATCAACTCACCAATCCTTCGCTGTTCTTGTGCTTTTGACAAGAGTTCTTCCATGGACTGGGTCTGTCTATCAACTATTGTCTGCAGCCGTTCACGTTCTCTGAGTATCAGCACCTCAGTCTCGTTATCCTCGGCCATTTCTGCAGGAAACACACCAAAGTACTCGTCAATACAACTACTGAAGGATGTAAACTCTCTGTATGGAAGATTCTTGTAGAGTTCAAATTCGAAAGGCACAAATGCAACCAAAACTGTGACGTCATCAGACTGTTGAAAGACAAGCCGAGGATGTTTTACACCATTTCTGACCCGTTCACCAAAATGATTTATCGCCATCACAAGACGTTGTCGCTCGTCCACATTTAATTCAACGGCCCGTTGGTCTGTGGCGATACGGGCAAGTGCACAGATCTCCTCGCAACTGAGAGCATCCAGATTGAGTCTACTTATCAGAGTCTTTACTACACTGGCAGTTGAGTCAAAGAGTAGATTGTCAAACATGGTGGGGTCATTAATGCTCAATATATCGACACCACGGGGCGGAGGAAATACATACAATGCCTTTGGGAGAACATCACGATCTCTCATTCGCCGATAGTGCAATGCCACGAAAATACGGTCTTGTGGATCAAGAAGTAAGAGGTTGCCATGACTGAATAACTCTAATACCAACTTGTAAGAACTATCGACATCACCTATTTCTATTATCACGACTCGATCAAACTGATGTTGTCTTATGGAGAGAATCCGTTTGTCACGAAGATACTTTCGGAGAACGGAGATGAACTTCGAGGGCTGACGTGGTGCCACCCGTTTAAATTCTGTCAGATGAATACGACAACCAGGCTGCAAAAGCAGTTGAGGAGAACTGCCGGACTGTTGATATAATTTCAGTACAAAGACGTCACCATACTGATATACATTCTTAACAAATGCGCCCTCAATTGCACTTCTCATCTCATTAATTATCACATAGATGTCAATATTACTCATCGAGTTCTTCATCTTTTCAGACATGTCACTTACCACCGGCAAGAGCCACTGCATCCTGTCCACATTCATATTGATTTAGAACCGACTGTTTTATAACATGTCGATTTACGGGCTATTTGGGCCAGATAATAATATGCAAACGTTACGTGGATTCTTTAAACGCATGTTTGGCAGATGGGAAGACAGACCGCAAGAACAGAACTTCTATGTAAAGATGGTGTTCGCAGTCTTTAGTGCAGTCGTATGTGCTGCTGCCGGCAGGACCTTTGCAGGTCTGAGAGGCATTCTATTTGGGATTCTGGTCTATATACTTACGCTGTACGTCATCGTCTATATTCTTGAGATAGATCCAAAGGACCTCGGTGGCCGTACGAAACTGGTCACAAATTCACTCTTCTCATACATCCTCCTGTGGGTCTTGTTGTGGAGTATTATGTATTCTTTTATTATTACAGCACCATGATATGATCTCTGAAATATTCACATTGCTTTAGACCAATCATTGGTCGTGACTCATTATAACTCAGAAGATATGTAATATGTTCAGACACAATCATAATATTTTGCGATTCTCACAATTTTTAAATCTGATATTAATAATGGGGATACATAATTAGTTAGGTCTGTGATTCATAGATGGACAATCTAGACCGGCAGTTAATAAGGCTACTACAAAAGAATGCGAGGAACGCATTCACTAATATAGCAAAAGAATTATCTCAACCGGACACTACAATCCACTTCAGAACACGGAAACTGGTTGAAAATGGAATTATTAGCAGATTCTGCGCGTTACTTAGACCTGAAGCTGTAGGTTACGAAGTAGCTGCACTTTTGAAGATTCGGATTGGCGGACACATTCTTCCCGATATTAGTAGAGAGAGAGCGGTGACATTTGCTAAGGAGATGGCAACAAGAGAACAATATCTATGGATTGGAGTTGGGGACGAGCCCATGACTATCTATGCATGTCTCATGGGGAAGAATGCAGAGGACCTAGAGATGCGCATCAATGCACTTCGAAAGTCACCGGATGTTGCAGAAGTGAATGTTACAAAAATCAGACAAGTTGTGAAGGGATGGGAGATGAGCGAAATAACATGATACGAATAAAGACGGGCATCCACGGCCTAGATGAACTGATTGAGGGAGGATTTATCGAGGGGAGCACAATACTTGTGTCCGGCGGTACTGGAACTGGTAAGACTACCTTTGGACTTCAGTTTGTATATAATGGTGCGGCAATCTTTGGAGAACCAGGAGTAATAATCACTATCGAGTCCAGACCAGATGAGATTAGGACAACAGCGCTACACTTTGGATGGGATCTGCGGAGACTTGAGCAGGAGAATCGCATTATCATAATTGATGTTGCCTCTAGCAGGGCAGGACTACCCACTTCAGAGCGACATGCATTACGACGGGGATTTGATCTGACAACGCTTGCAGAGGAAATATATCTGGCAGTGGAAGAGATCAAGGCAAAACGAGTGGTGATTGATAGTCTGTCGGTCCTACCAACCAGATACAATGATCCTGCGGAATTGCGCGAATACGTCTATCGTATAGGTGCACTCTTGCAACAGTTACGGGTGACCTCAGTGTTAATTGGAGAATGTGAAAGACCAGATCCTCAAATACTTGGGGGTGCAGAACAATTTGTCACACAGGGACTGATTAGGCTGAATCTTGAGGAAACAAATGGTCACTTGCAACGTAGTCTTGTGGTATGGAAGATGCGCAATACGAATCATAGTATGAGAAGACACCCATTTCTGATCACAGAACACGGTATAGAAGTAAATAACACAAGGACATTGTCAGGGGGAATATCAGAGCAATGCCAGCATCTGAGTTACCAAATAGGCGAAAAGCAGGAAGGGAATCAATGGGGTAGGACGCACAGTAATAGTCGTTGAACTACGAATATGTACGAATTGCTGATAGAGATAGCCAGTTGCAAGCATGAGTAGTATCTGTAGCAGATTACCTACAATGACCTCAAATAGAGGGCTCTGCAATTCGACCAATTCTATACCCGGACTGACGATGGCAACCAGTAGCAGGCACTTAACATCGGCACCACCAATTGAGCCCATGCGCCATAGGAGATATGCAATAGGTGTAACAATCAAGATTGCCATGACATGGTTGACAGGATAGAGCAAGAGGTGACCCGAGAGAACAATGCTTGTAGTACCGACAAAGATACCCATGATCATTTGAGTATTTGTGACTCTACGGGTTCGTATGTCTGACAGGGCAAAAACAGAGAGCAGAGTCACAACTGTGAAAATAGAAACATATGCGACGGGAATGAACAATTCGAACATTATACTCTCACTGTAGATAAGGTTCTATCAAATGTTTCGTACCTGACGATTTAACATCACTCGCAGTATTATGAGCCTATTAATGAGGGAGGTGAATAGCTGTTAATAGAAAGATGTCGAGCACTGGTTCTAGTTGGAATAACAACACAAATTAAGCTGTGTCCAGTTGCCGAATACAGAGGGGCTATAATGTCCCTACAAAAGACATGTTGGAAGTTGAGATGAGAATGAAAGACCCTGCACAGGTGATCCATGACACTGCGGTCTATCTGCTCAAGATGGCAGCTACTAGGCTACCTGCTGATGTTGAGCAGGCACTAAAAGATGCCTATGAACATGAGACTGACGAGACTGCAAAGACACAACTCCAGGCAATTCTGAAGAATCTAGAGATTGCAAAGACAGGTGTTGCTATGTGTCAGGACACAGGGATAGTCATATTCTATGTCAAAGTGGGGGATAAGTTCCCCTATGTTGGTGAGATCAGACGCGCGCTCACCGAGGCCACCCGAAAGGCCACGGCAGAGGTGCCTCTACGACCGAATGCAGTCAATCCAATAAAAGGTGGAAACACGGGAGACAACACTGGTGAAAAGATCCCATGGATAAACTGGGAGATTGTAGCGGGAGACTCTGTCGAGATCACGGCATTTCCGAAGGGTGGTGGAAGTGAAAACGTCAGCATTGTTGGAATGCTCAAACCTGGTGTTGGACTCGCAGGCGTTAAGAAGTTAGTAGTAGACAATGCAATGAAGTATATGGGAGAGGCATGTGCACCAAATATCATTGGAGTGGGAATTGGAGGCGGAGCGGACATTGCAATTAAGATAGCAAAACAACAACTGCTACGGCCTATAAATGACAGACACCCAGACCCAGAGGTTGCCAAAATTGAGATGGAACTGATGGATGCACTCAATGCAACAGGAATTGGACCTATGGGGCTAGGCGGAAAGACTACAGTACTGGCAGTGAAGGTGGACTATGCGATGCGGCACCCAGCCAGTCTGCCAGTTGGAGTAGCAGTCCAATGCTGGGCAGCAAGAAGAAGTACTGCAACTATTTCGAAAGATCTTGAGGTCACCTATGTGACACATCCAATAGGAGGTGTATAGAATGGCGGAATACCATCTTAAGACACCAATAAGCGAAGCTGACGCGAGAAAACTCAGAGTCGGGGATATAGTTTATGTCAGTGGAGAACATGTGTATACTGCAAGAGACGAGGCACACAAACGTGCACTAGAGATGCATGCAAAAGGAGAACGACTGCCAGTAGATTTTGAGGGCAGTGTGGTCTATCATGTGGGACCAGTCGCAGCACAAAAGGGAGGTAAGTGGTTCATAGTGTCTGCGGGACCAACTACAAGTACAAGGATGGAGCTCTTTGAAGATGAGTTTCTAAGAAAGTTCAAGGCACGAATAATCGTTGGAAAGGGAGGAATGGGTGCTAAGACTCTGGCAGCATTAAAAGAGGTGGGTGCAGTGTATTGTAGCTATACTGGAGGCTGTGGTGCACTCGCTGCAAAGGGGCTGAAAGAGGTTCGTGCCTATGAGTGGCAGGACTTAGGCATGCCAGAGGCCCTATGGGTGATCACTGCAGAGGAGTTTGGCCCATTACTCGTGACGATGGACTCACATGGCAGAAGTCTGCATGATGAGATGAACAGGGCAGTTGCTGCCAAAAAAGCAGAGGCCTATGCAAAGATTGGAGTGAAAGAGTAGGTATCTAGAGAGGTATACGCATAATCTAGTCAGCAATAGAGAACTTTTGTTTTTACCAGGAGGTCTAATAGATATGTGATTTAGCGCATGCAAATAGACGCCTGGTAAGACCATATCAATGTAGACCAATAGCAACGACTTTAAACCGGTCTTGTTGACGATGGACATATCCGAGAGCTGGAATAACTCAGCTAAGGAGGACTGCCAGTGGAATACAAGACCATTGTCTGTGATGTTCTCGTTGTGGGCGCAGGTGGCGCAGGTTGTCGAGCTGCAATTGAAGCAGCAAAGTATAATCTTGATGTCATTCTGCTCAGTAAAGAACTCCTTGGTAAGGCACACACGGCCATGGCCGAGGGAGGATACAACGTAGCCATAGGAAATGTTGACCCCGCAGATAATCCCGATGTCCATTTTAAGGATACAATAGAGGGAGGGAACTATCTAAATAACCAGGAACTGGTAGAGATATTGGTTCGTGATGCACCAGAACGGATCTATGATCTGGAAGAGATGGGTGCAGTCTTTGATCGGACACCAGAAGGAAAGATTGCACAGAGACCATTCGGTAAGCAGACATACAGAAGAACAGCTTACGCATCGGATAGGACCGGTTCAGAGATAATGGTGACCCTCACGGAGGCGATACGAAAGACCTCAGTGAGAGTCTTTGATGAGATGTTTGCTACCAAACTCCTAGTCAGCCAGGGTCGGATTGCAGGGATATGTGCAATTGACATGAAGTATGGTGACTTTATCGTATTTCGTGCCAAGGCAATCATCATGGCCACGGGGGGCGCAGGACGAATCTACAGCATCACCTCAAACGCGCAACTGGATGTGGGGGATGGTTATGCGATGGCGTATGATGTAGGTTGTGAACTTGTAGACATGGAGATGGTTCAGTTCCACCCCACAGGAATGGTCTATCCAGAGTCAGCGGTTGGGAAGCTAGTAACTGAGGCAGTCCGTGGGGAGGGAGGCATTCTACTGAACAAGAATGGAGAACGTTTCATGCATAGATACCATCCAGACGTACTGGAGCTGGCTGGTCGTGACCAAGTCACACGTGCGATTATGAGAGAGGTACAAGAGGGACGAGGAGGTCCACATGGCGGAGTATTTCTCAGTGTAGCACACTTACCAAGCTGGATTATAGAGTCAAGACTTGAGAGTATGCTTGAACAATTTGAGGATGCAGGGGTAGATATACGCCATGAGCTAATGGAGGTGGCCCCAACTGCACATCACTTCATGGGTGGAATAAAGATTGGAAAGAGCGCCGATACCAACATACAGGGACTCTATGCGGCGGGAGAGTGTACAGGTGGAGTACACGGGGGCAATCGACTTGGTGGAAATGCATTGGCAGACACCCAAGTATTTGGTGCCATCGCTGGGGCCAGTGCAGCCAGTTTTGCGAAGAGTCATGAACTTGCAGGTGTCAATCGGAAAGAGATCGAAGAGGAGTTTCAACGACTTGAGGCTATGCTTGAGAGAAGGGAGGGAATCTCACCAGCAGATGCGAGAGTCGAACTTCAGAAACTGATGTGGGAGAAGGTGCAGATATTTCGAAATGAAAAAGATCTAAGTTTCGCAGTGAAGGAACTAAAGAGAATCGAGAAAGAAGTTGTTCCGCGGATCAAAGTAGATGCACCAGGAAAACGGTTTAATCCGGGCTGGCATCAGGCAATTGAGTTTGCACATATGGTGATTACTGCACGAATGGTAGCAGAGTGCGCATATATGAGAAAGGGCAGCCGGGGTGCACACTTCAGAACGGATGCAGACCCCAATGACAAGGGCTATTACAACATAGTGATTCGCAAGGGGCAGAATGGTGAGATGGAACTCAGAAAACAGGATCTTGTGATCACCAAGATCACCCCACCATAAGGAGACAGCAACAATGGCAAGGACGTTCAAGGCAACAATTCAGAGGTATAATCCTGATATTGATGATGTGCCGTACTTCCAGGAGTTTGATGTCGAGTATTCACCCGGCATGACGGTTCTGGACACGCTTCTCTATGTCCAAGACAAGTATGACTCGGGTCTGGCCTTTCGATGGGAGTGCAGAAGCGGACAATGCGGATCATGTGCAGTCAAGGTCAATGGTACTGCACGAATAGCCTGCAGAACCAAAGTAGATCCCGAACAGGGTGTTCGACTAGAACCTCTAGAGAAGATGCCGATTATAAAAGACCTTGTAGTAGACCTTACGCAAGTCACATACAGGATTCGTCGTATACGGCCGTATGTTGCTCGTGATAGACCACCACAGAGACCGGAGATAATACACTCTGAAGAGATTGAGAAACTAAGGGAGATCCGAAAGTGTATTGAGTGTAGCGCATGTCTATCAAACTGTCCCGTGGTACATGAGACGTGGGACTATCCAGGACCAATGATAATACGTCAGTTGGCACGTCTGGAACTTGATCCTAGGGACGTCGAAGACCGTATAGCAATGGCCATTGACGAATCAGTCTATTCATGTACTACATGTAAGATGTGTGAGGACATCTGCCCGAAGCGGATCAAGATTCCGAGCCTTGCAGTTGAGCTGCTTCGAGCAAAAGCAGTGGAGGCGGGATACAGACTTGCAGAGGGACAACAGGGTTTCATTGATTCGATCATTGCTACAGGTCGATCAGTTCCTGAGAAAGAGGTGCCGTTGCTAAAGAGCATTGATACAGAGACATTCTTTGTTGAGCGACCACGTGGCAGAGTGGCGTTCTTCACAGGATGTCTGATTGACTATCGAATGCAAGACACAGGCAGAGCACTGATTGAAGTCTTGAATCGTAATAATATCGATGTAGTTGTACCGAAAGAACAGTGGTGTTGTGCCAGTCCTGCCTTCAGAACTGGAGATCTTCATACTGCACAACAGGCAGCTCGACGTGTCACAGAGATATTTGAGAGCGTGATGGAGAAATATGGTCTTGATACCGTAGTTGTAGCATGTGCAGGTTGCGGTAAGACATTGAGAGAAGACCACCGGCCACTTATAGAAGAGGAACGTGGAACTCCGCCCAAGTTCAAGGTATACGACCTTGCAGAATACATGCTAGATGTGATAGGTAAGGAGAACATTGTCAGACCAGAGGGGGAGATCAAGATGAAGATCACCTATCATGAACCATGTCACTTGGGCAGGGGACAGGGCGTTGTGGATCAACCCGTAGAACTATTGAAGATGATTCCAGGGATAACATATATCCCAGATCCAAACAAAAACCGATGTTGTGGAGCTGGTGGAGGTGTACGTGCTGGCAAGAGAGAACTCTCGCAGAAGATTGCCACCACAAAACGCGAGTACATCGAGGCAACAGGTGCAGAGCTGGTTGCAACCGAGTGTCCATTCTGTACAATACAGATCAGTGACATCCTGAAAGACACTAGCATCAAGACACGGTACATCCCCGACCTCCTTGCAGAGTCCTATCGAAAAGGGGATGCTAAGAAGACCTCAAAAAAGTAAAGATAGTTGAGAGTAGGGACGGTACACTACCGTCCCAACCAAACTCATAGAAGAGAAATTTGAGTCTTCTGTAATATAATATCGCCAAAGTCATGAATAGGCGGAATATCATTTTAATTCCCCAAAATACAAAGCAAATAGGGCATATGACTCAGCCAAATATATTGTCAAGGACCATCATAATTACAAAACCAATCATCAGACCAATTGTGGCAGTTCTTGCAAAACCACCCGAATGACTCTCAGGTACCATCTCATCAGATACCACAAACACCATTGCACCTGCTGCAAACGCGAGAGCATATGGAAGAATGGGTGCCACAAAAGATACAACGGAAACACCAATTAGCCCGCCAATCGGTTCCACTAGACCTGTCAATATAGCGTATGAACTTGCCTTCTTGATGGAGTATCCCTCTCGAACCATTGGCATGGCCACTGCAAGACCCTCCGGCACATTTTGAATACCAATTGCTAATGCAAGCGCAACACCTGTGCCTATATGTTCGGGCCCCCACCCAAACGCCACACCCACAGCAAGGCCCTCTGGAAAATTGTGAATAGTGATTGCAAGGATAAGTAGCCATATTCTCGATGTCTGTGAGGGGGGCCCCTCATGTCCTTTGATAAAATGCTCATGCGGTACATATCTATCAGCAAGGTGCACAAAGACACCACCGAGCAGAAATCCAACACTGACAGGGAAGACTGCAAGAGCAGGTCCCATTTGAGCGGTACTAATCTCCAGAGATGGAACAAGTAGACTGAAAGAGGATGCAGCTAGCATCACTCCCGCAGCAAAACCCAACATCATGTCAAGAGACTTTCTGCTGAACTTACCACCTATAAGAACAGGTATTGCACCAAATCCAGTGGCGAGTCCCGCGGCACCGCTTGCCAGCAGACCAAGTAGAATCGAATCTGGTATGATTTGCATCACTAGCATCAGCACTTTAAAATACGAATAGCATATTTTGTTTGTGCAACAACATCATTTCATTCAAGATAAGCATAGGGCAGTGATGAGAATATCAGCATCCCATGTAAAAGAGTCATGGAATAGGTACTTAAATCATCAAATAGAAGCGACCTAATAATAGGATTGCCGAGTAAACAGAGGAACTTCTAAAAAAGATAGTTCTTGTCGCAAGTAATATAACGAGGAGTGCCGTCCACAGTGCCACTACCTTAAGACGCAGGGTGTCCAGATTGAGCGAATATAGGAAAGTGTATGACCGCGTATTTGAACTAATTGAGCAGCATGACAATTGGATGTCGCGAACAATTAACTTGATTGCCTCAGAGAATGTGTCATCTCCGGCTGTCCGGTCTGCAATCGTATGTGACTTTAGAGACAGATATGCCGAGGGATGGCCTGGAGAACGTGTCTATGCCGGATGTATCTACATAGACAAGGTAGAACTAGAGTGCATCGAACTGGCAAAAAAATTGTATCGCGCAGAATTCGCTGATGTTCGGCCAGTTTCAGGTGTCGTCGCTAATCTGATGATGTATGTTGCTATGATGGAACCTCTTGATCGTATGATGGCTCTTTCAATTGCTCATGGCGGGCACATATCTCATGCGCGGGCAAATCTAGGTGGAACCGCAGGTGCAGTACGTGGGCACAAGGTGAGAAATTGGGTATTTGATGAAAAGGAGTTCAACATTGATGTCGATGCAAGTATCAAGGAGATAAGACAGCTGGAAGAGTCGGGTGAGCATATTAAATTCCTCTTATTTGGAGGCAGTGTGTTTCCCTTCCCACACCCTGTAAGAGAATTTCGTGAGATTGCAGACGAATACAATATGCACATAGGCTATGACTCGGCTCATGTTTCGGGACTTATTGCCGCAGGACGATTCCAGGATCCTTTGAGAGAGGGTGCTGACGTGATGACGGCATCTACACACAAGACATTGCCAGGTCCACAACATGGCATTGTCCTTGCCAAATCAGAGTTTGCAGAGGCAATAAAACAGGCTGCATTTCCTGGTCTAATGAGTAATCACCATCTCCACAATGTAGCAGGACTTGCTATTGCTCTTGCAGAGATGGCCGAGTTTGGTGAGGCATACTCAGATCAGATCATAAGAAACGCAAAGGCACTTGCACAGGCACTTCATGAGAGAGGGTGGCATGTAATTGCTGAACATAAAGGATTTACCGAGTCGCACGTTGTACTTGTTGATGTTTCAGAAACCCCAATGAAAGATGGACGAACTGCTGAAGAACAGCTTGAGAAAGCCAATATCATCATCAACCGGAACCTATTACCATGGGACAAAAAGATGGGACGTGACTATAAGAAACCCGGTGGAATTAGGCTTGGAACCAGCGAGATGACAAGACTTGGAATGCGAGAGTCGGAGATGGATATGATTGCTGAACTGATTCATCGCGTAGTGATGAAGGGTGAGGATGTAAAGAAAATTGCAGCCGAGGTCGAAGAGTTTCGAAAAGGCTACCAGAAAGTCCATTATGCTTTTGAGAATGAGACGCCTGCCTATGCACATCTACGCTTCCATTAGTACAGACTAAAACAGGCATGGGTCGCGGGAGTGATGGTGACTTGGACACAAGTGAAGTTCAAAAGATGATGCGGCAGATATACTATGAACGTGACAGGGAGAGAGGAATTGAGAGAACAATGCTGCGAATGTTTCAAGAACTTGGAGAACTGAGCGAAGTCATCATGGAACGAGCGGCCCGTGACAAAATTGAGTCAGAGTTTGCAGATACTTTTGCATGGTTATGTTCTCTTGCGAATCTGCTAGAAGTAGATCTATCTAGTGCATTGCTGTCAAAATACCAGAATGTGTGTTCCAGATGCAAGTCATCGCCCTGTAGATGTATTGACACACCATAACAACATAATGCAGAACAGACATAGGAAGACCCCCAACATTGACTATGAGTGGGTCAGTTCTTTTCAAGGAGACATAGTAGCCAGTATTATCAAAAATAACTTAGTCCACCATACAATTATGATTAGGCAAGTAGATAATAGAACACGCTAGAAACTAAAGAGAGAGCATAATATTGTGGGGTGGCATGTCTTCATATAAGAGTCAAAAGGATTAAAAGTTCCATGAACGGTAACCACCTGAACAAAGGAGGCGTCAAGTTGCCGAAGACCGTGAAGAAAAAAGGCGGCAAGAGAGAAGGCCCAATGCCAAGCGGTGGAGCTGGACTAATAAGATTCTTCGAAGACGAAACGCCTGGTCTAAAGGTCGGGCCAGTCGTAGTAGTCATCTTTGCAGCCGTCCTAGTCATCGCAACAGTTGTCGCACACCTTGGATTGATAAAACCATAATACAGGATAAGCGCACATGCCCTAACGGTTATAAACACTTCAGAGCGCGTGTTGCGTGACCGATGGGTTGGTGAAATCGGAATGAAAATGACTGCATCCTTGAACAAATACTGTCCCAGATGTCGAACATACAAGGAACACTCGGTCTCAATCTACAAGAAAGGGAAGGACAGAAAGATAGCACAGGGTGCCAGAAGGTTGAGCAGGAAGACAAAAGGATATGGCTCATTTCCAAAGCCAATTCAAAAACGTCCTGCAAAGACCACCAAGAAGACCATGTTTCGTTTAAAGTGTAGAGAATGTGGATTTACCCTTCAGACGAAGGGGATCAGACTGAAAAAAGTCGAAATGGAACGTGGTTGAGTCGGTTCCACTTGTCAATAGATATTAATTGTGCTGACAGGTAAGTCATTGTCGATAGAGTTATAATCGTAGTTGTAACCGTCGACAAGACGCCCTTGGGGGCAGTTAAGGCCCTTTTGTCAGGACGTGCTGACTCGAATAATATACTCAGGTGATTAAAATGTCAAGGGATGACTTTGTCCAGCTGCCAAGATCTCGCTTTATAAGAGTCAAGTGTTTAGAATGCGAAAACGAACAGATCATATTTGGTAGTGCAGCGACTGAAGTGAAATGCCTAAAGTGCGGAAAGACACTTGCCCGACCAGCTGGTGGGAAGGCCATACTCGAACAAATTGCAAGGGAGATCGAAACCCTACCGTAAGCATGTTGATGTCCACCGACCTGAAGGCTGAAAGAGATGGTTTTGAAACGTAATGAATGGCCCCAGATCGATGAGTATGTCATTGCAGTTGCGACAAAAGTCACAACCTATGGGGTCTATGTTACCTTGCCTGAGTATAATAACAAAGAAGGATTCATTCATATATCAGAAGTAAGCAGTACATGGGTCCGAAACATTCGGAACTACATTCATGAGAACCAACGTGTCATAGTAAAGGTCTTGCAAGTAGAACCGCAGAAAGGGCACATTGACCTCTCACTCAGAAGAGTATCAGTAGAAGCCCAGAGATCTAAAAACGAGGAATGGAAGAGAACTCAAAAGGCAGATAAACTGCTAGAGGTCATTGCCAATAATAACGGTATGACACTTGAGAGTGTATACCAACAGATTGGATGGCCGATAGAAGACTATTTTGGAGAGATCTACAAAGGGCTCGAGGCAATATCCCTGACAGGCATGGATGCAATACGACCACTGGGGCTTCCAGAGAATCTTGCACAACAACTCGTTGCAATTGTACAGGAAAAGATCGAGATCCCAAACGTAGAGATAGATGGAGAGCTGAATGTCCAAGTACCTGGTCCAGAGGGAGTAGAGATTCTAAAGAAAGCACTTATACATGGACTCCAAGCCGGTAATTCCATAGCTGAGAATTCAACGGAGATCTATTTAGTTGGTCCACCAAGATATAGGCTTAAGATTGTCAGTCATAACTACAAAGCGGCTGAGGAGATATTGACACGTGTTATTGATACTATAAAGAAAATAGTTGAGCAAAATAATGGAACTGTTTCTTTTGAGCGAAAATAACTGAACATCAGGGAGAATAGGACATGTATAAGTGTACTGTGTGTGGGGAGTATACACTAAATAATGCAATTTGTCCTAGATGTAGAGCCCTCGTGAAAAACCCAGAACCTGCAAGATACAGCCCCGAAGACAAGTATGGAGAGTATAGACGCCGTGCAAAAAGGAGAGCACGTCAACTGAACTCAGATG
>FWPU01005634.1_pt1 | contig 26683 bp, 22 predicted proteins | sample 2228361 | NCBI WGS metagenome assembly FWPU01 (sample SAMEA103939777, study PRJEB20133) | metagenome
TGAGGAAGTCGAGCGGTACTACAAGAACGAGTTGTTGCCAAAGTGGAAGAATGGAGTTGCGCAGCCGCCGGCGCTCGAGGATAGCCGGGACCAGATCGAAGAGATCCTCGCGGCCGAAAAGGTGAACCAAGCCTTGGACGCCTGGCTGAGGACGGCCCTGCGCCAGGCCCGGATTCGGTATCGGGAGGCCGTATTCCGATGAGCCGCTGGAGAAGACGGATCCTGTGGGGCGGCGGAGCGCTCTTGGCAGCGTTCCTGGCGGCGGTCTTGGCCGCCGTCCTGGTGTTGCGCTCCGCCTGGTTTCACGAGCAGGTCCGGCTGAGGATCATCAGTGAAGCCGAACGCGTGACCGGCGGCAAAGTCGAGCTCGAGTCCTTCCGGTTCGACTGGCGGAATCTCCGGGCGGAGCTCACGGGCTTCGTCTTGCGCGGGACCGAGCCCGCTGATCACCGGCCGCTGTTCCGGGCGGATCGGATCGTCGTCGGGGTGACGGTGGTTTCCGCCGTCCGGCGCGATATCTATCTCGGGCTGCTGGTGCTGGACCGGCCGGAGATCTCGATCGAGATTGGCGAAGACGGCCGGTCGAATTTCCCACGCCCGCGCCTGCGACGGACGCCCGGCCGGGGCTTCGTCGAGACGTTCCTCCGTCTGGCGATCCGCGAATTCCGCCTGAACGACGGCGTCTGCCACTACGACTCGCGGCGGATTCCGTTGGACCTTCGCGCCGAAGACTTTCAAGTGACCGGGTCGTTTGATGCTTCCGGCCCGCGATACTTCGGACACCTGGATGTGGAGCGGCTTCTGCTGCGCGCTCCCAGGTCCTTCCCCTTTTCCTTCGACACCTCACTCGAATGGATCCTCGAGCGGAACCGGATTCAGGTGCGGCAGGCCCGTTTCTCGACGGCCAGTTCCCGCATCAGCGCCGCCGGCAGCATTGAGAAGTTGAGGTCGCCGGAGGCCCGCTTTGCAATTGTCGCCGACCTGAGCATGAAGGAATTTGCCCCGCCGGTCCGCCTGCCCATCGAACCCGAGGGCACGGCCCATCTGGACGGGGAAGTGGTGCTGGGCGGCGGCCGGGGTTTCGTATTTCAGGGTCCGGCCACGTTTGAGGGCCTGGCGGTCGTCAAGCCGCCCGTTCGCATCCGGGGAATTCGCGGGGCCGCGACGGTTTTCGCTTCGCGCGAGGTTGCCCGCTTCGAGCAGGTCTCTTTGTCCGCTGTCGGGGGAAGCTTTTCCGGCGACGCGGTTTTCCACAGGTACTCGGAGCTGCACGCGCAGGGGGAGGTGGCAGGCATCCCAGTCCAACAGTTGGCGCCGAGCGTGAGCATCCCCGGCATGCCGTGGAGCGCGCTGCTGTCCGGCCGCGTGCGCGTGGATGCGAAGTTCCGGCCAGGTCAGCCCGCGGAGGCGAATGGCGCCGCCGACATATGGCTGCACCCGATCGGAGATGGGATCCCGATCGAAGGCGCCGTGCAGGTGTCGTTTTCGACGGCGCCGAAACGGGTCCAGTTCGGACCCTCGCGTCTGGCGCTGCCCTCAAGCCGGGTGAGCTTCTCCGGGGTCATGGGCGAGGGCATCCGGGTGACGGTTTCGTCGGAGGATCCGAAGGATTTCCTCTCCGCCTGGGAACTGTTCGGCAAGAGCCCGCCGGCGGCGCTACCGGTGCAGTTGGCGCACAATGGCGTTGCGCAATTCGGGGGGCTGGTTTCCGGTGAGTGGAGCGACCCGCGGGTCAGAGGCCACCTTGCCGCCGGTCCCTTGTTGTACGAGGGCCGCAGCTTCGATCATGTGGCGGGCGATGTGGAGATCGACTCGCGCCGCCTCCGCCTAAGCAGCTTTACCGTTCACCAGCGCGCGGCCCGGCTCCAGGCCACGGCGGAGATCGCACTGACAGGGTGGAGAGCCGGGCCGGAAAGCCCGATCGCCGCCACCCTTACACTGGACCGGGGGCGGCTCGAGGAGCTGCTGGCGAACTTCCACCCTGATGTTGCCTTGAGCGGGGACGTGAACGGATCGGCGGCGATCTCGGGAACTGCGGGCGCCCCCGTGGTGCTCGGCCGGCTTCGCGCCTCCGGCATCACCGTTCAGGACGAAAAGCTCGATTCCCTCGAGGCCCGGTTCCGTTACGCCGGGCGCGCGCTGCAAATCGAGCGCGCCCAACTTCGGGCGGGGGCCGGCAACCTGCGGCTGCGGGGCGCCTACGCCTTCTCCGGGCAGGACTGGAAAAACGGGGAACTGAGTTTTGAGCTCGCCGCAAGCCGTTTCCGTCTGGGCCAATGGCAGGCTGTGCGGCGCTTCCGCAAGGAGCTGGACGCGCGCGTGCAGGGTTCGCTGAGCGGCAGTGTCGAGATGAGGGGCGGCAGTCCGCGGCTCACGGCGCTGTCGGGCGAAGTGGCGATCAATGACTTGGTGCTGGAAGAGCGGCGTCTGGGACAAGCAAGCCTTACGGCATCTACCCGCCGGAACATTCTGTCGGTGAACGCCTCAGTCGGGTTGCGCGAAGCCCGAATCCGGATGATGGCCGAGTGGAGTCTGGCCGGTGAATCGGCCGGCTTGGGGCAGATCGAGTTTACGAACCTGACGCTCGGCGCGTTGCAGGACGTAGGGTTATTCGGAGGTCCGGAACAGAAGTTATACGTCAGCGGGGCCTTCGACGGCGAGATTGGATTCGCCGGTCCGGTGCTGAGGCCGGCCGACTGGCGCGGGCTGGCAAAGATCACGCGGGTCGAGCTCCACCCGGAAGCCGGCAAGCCGGCCAACGGCCGGGAGCTGACGCTCCGCAACGACGGTCCGCTGCTGGTCGCCATCGATCCGGCCAAGGTCACGATTCAGTCGGCGCGCATCGTTTCCGAGAGCACGGACCTGGAGGTTGAGGGGACGCTGTCTTATCTCAGGCGGAATCCGTGGAATCTGCGCCTGACCGGCTCTGCCAACCTGGCGATGCTGACGGCGTTTCGCGAGGATCTGACGGCGGAAGGCCGATCCACTCTCGACGCCGTCATTCGAGGATCACTGCACGACCCGCAGGTCAACGGACGTCTGGAGTTCCAGGACGCCTCGTTCTATCTGCGCGGGCTTCCAAACGGCCTGGAGCAGGTCAACGGAACGATCCGGTTCGACCGCACGCGGGCCACCATCGAGAAATTCACCTCGCGGACCGGGGGCGGCACACTGGAGCTGGGCGGCTTCATCTCCTTCGGGGGTGAGGAGTGGGTGTACCGGCTGCAGGCGAAGGCGAACCAGGTCCGCGTGCGCTATCCCCAGGACGTCAGCACGCTGCTGAACGCCAACCTGAGCCTGACCGGGTCGGCGACACAAAGCCTGCTGGCGGGCGAAGTGTCGGTGACGCGGGCTTCGTTTACTCCGAGCTCGGACATCGGGAGCATTCTCGCTGAGTCGGCGCGGACGAGGCCGCCGGCGCAAATCGCCAATCCGTTCCTGCGGGGGCTGCAGTTCGACATCCAGATCAACACCTCGGCCGACGTCGAGATCCTGACCTCGCTGACGCGAGACATTCAGCTCGAGGCCGACCTGCGGCTGCGCGGCAGCCCGCTGCGGCCGGTGCTGCTGGGGCGGGTCGCCATCAACCGCGGCGAGATCCAGTTCTTCGGCAACAAGTATACGATCCGCCAGGGCGATGTGAGCTTCTTCAACCCGGTTCGGGTTGAGCCGGTGGTGGCGCTCGATTTAGAGACCCGGATCCGCGGCTACACGGTGATGATGAACTTCTCCGGCCCCGTCAACAAGCTCAATTTCTCCTATCGGTCGGATCCGCCGCTGCAATCGCAGGAGATCATAGCTCTGCTCACAGTCGGCCGCGCGCCCGGGGTCACCAGCCAGCGCGGTGACACCACCAGCCCGGCCGATCCGAGTTTCCTCCAGGCCGGAGGCGGCAGCTTCCTGGGCCAGGCGCTGGCGGCGCCGGTGTCGAGCCGCCTGGAGCGGTTCTTCGGAGTCAGCCGCATCAAGATCGACCCGCAACTCAGCGGCGTGGACACAACGCCGGAGACGCTGGTCACCATTGAGCAGCAGATCTCCCGCGAGATCAATCTGACCTATGTCACCAACCTGACGCGGACGCAGCAACAGATCGTGCGGGTGGAATGGAACTTCCACCCCGACTGGTCGGTGTTTGCGGTCCGCGACAGTAACGGCGTCTTTGGAGTGGACTTCGTCTACCGCCGGCGGTTCTAGCGGCGTCGGCGCGGGCGCCGGTGTAGCACAATGAAGGTGGCGATGGGCAATTACACCACGGCGTCATTCGAGGCGCAGCGGCTGTACATGGTGGAGGCGCAACTGAGGCGCCGGGGGATTCGCGATGCCCGGGTGCTGGAGGCGATGTCGAAGATCCCGCGGGAGCTGTTCATTCCGGAGGAGCGGCGCGAGTGGGCCTACTGCGACGAGCCGGTGTCGATCGACTACGGCCAGACGATCTCGCAGCCATACATGATTGCGCTGATGGTGGAGGCGCTCGAGCTGAAGGGCACCGAGAGGGTGCTGGAGGTGGGCACGGGCAGCGGCTACCATGCGGCGGTGCTGGCGAGCCTGGCCGATAAGGTTATCTCGATCGAGATCGTCCGGGAGCTGGCGGCGGAAGCCCGCCGCAATCTCGAGCAAACGGGCTTCGGAGACAAGGTGCAGGTGGTGGTGGGGGACGGCTCGCTGGGCTACCCGCCGTTTGCGCCGTACGATGCGATCTCGGTGGCGGCGGCGGCGCCGGACGTGCCGGAGCAGTTGGTGGACCAACTGAGAGACGGGGGGCGGCTGGTGATTCCGGTCGGCACCTTGGACGAGCAGGAGCTGTTGGTGATCACCAAGTCCGGCGGCGGCACGAAGACACGGGTGGCGGCGCGGTGCCGTTTTGTGCCGCTGCGGGGCGGGGAAGGCTGGAGTGTGAATTGAGGCTGCGGGCGGCGCGGGGCAGGCTGAAGGTCGAGCACAGCATCCTTCCGGGGGTAAGGGAGTTCCTGGAGCGGCTGGTGGCGCAGAACCCGGAGGTGCGGTCGGTGGTGCCGGGGGTGATCCGGCCGGTGCGCGATGCCCGCGGCGGCGTCAAAGTGCGGGTGACGACGCCCACGGTGAACGGGTGGAAGGCGATCGCGCTGGCGGCGGGGGCGCGGCAGGAACTGTTCATCAGCACCGGCTGGGGCCGGGAGCAGCTCGAAGCGGCGATCGAGCGGGCGCTGCGGGAGTAGGGCGCGGGTTGCCGGCGGGCGTCAGCGCTTCTGGATGCAGTAAAGGTGGCCGGCGGTGCGGATGAAGATCTGGTTGTCGACGGCGACGGGGCTGGCGAGCGTGAAGCTGTCGAGCTTGTTGACGCCGAGGATCTGGAATTCCGGGCCGGCCTTGACGACGGTGGTTGTGCCGTCTTCGTTGAGGCAGTAGAGCTTTCCGTCGGCGAGCAGCGGCGAGGCGCTGTAAGTGCCGGGTTCGATGCGCCGGCCTTGGTAGATGACGTTGCCGGTGGCGGCTTCGAGGCAGTTGAGGAATCCCCTGTCGTTGACGACGTAGATGAGCTTGCCGTCGGTGGTGGGGGTGGGGACATCGGCGCCGAGATTGTTGACCCAGAGGACGTTGCTGGAGGTGATGTCGCCGGAGCCGCCGGCACGGAAGCCGATGAAGGGCCGGCCGCGTGTACTGGGTGTGAAGACGTGGGCGCCGATGACGAGCGACGAGGCGATGGTTCGGTTAAAGGGGTTGCCGGACGGGTTTAGTCCGCCAAGCCGCCACAACTCCGTGCCGGTGTCGAGGTCGTGGCCGGTAACCCAGTCGGCGCCGGAGACGATAAGCTGCGGCTTGCCGCCGACGAGAGCGATCTGCGGGGTGGAGTAATTGTCCTGGGACTCCTGCACGGCATCGGTGTGGCGTTCAACTTTCCAGAGGGTTTTGCCGGTGCGCTTGTCGACGGCGAAGAGATAGGAAGGATCATCGGTCTTGAAGCCGTGAATGACCTGGATGTAGAGGCGGTCGCCATACAGCAGCGGGGTGGAGGCGTAACCGTGGTTGAGGCCGAAGCGCCCGTAGTCGGCCTGGATGTCGCGGCGCCAGACAGGCTTCCCGTCGATGGTGAAGCAGGAGAGCTTGCCGTTGCCGGTCATCACCCAAACGTGGCGGCCGTCGGTGATCGGCGATGGGGAGGCGGAGTTCTGCTTGCGCCAGAGGCGGTTCTCGCTATCGATCTGCTGTTGCCAGCGGATGGAGCCATCCCGGCGGTGGACGGCGATCAAGAAGACGCGGTCGTGTCCCGGTTCGACGGCGACGCGCCGGCGGCTGGGGGGCGGGGCGGAGCCTTCCTCGGCGGAGGTGACGAAGACAGTGTCTGCCCAGACGATCGGCGTGGCGGCGCTCCAGCTTGGCAGGGCGGTGCGCCAGAGGACGTTCTCGGTCTGAGTCCAGCTCACGGGGAGGTCACGCGCCTGAGAGGTGCTGCCGTCCGAGTTGGGGCCTCTCCACTGAGGCCAGTTGGCAGCCGACAAACCGACCGCGACGATCCCCGCTGCCAGGATAGTAAGAGTCTTCACGCCGCCACCTCGCTTCCCAGGGACACCCAGAATCCGGCGCAATGGAGTGCGCCTGGACTATGATACCTCACGGAATGCTCCGCGTTGCTGCGGCGGGAACCGCATCTCAGGGCCGGCGGAGCTTGCTGAGCAGCGCGACGGCGGCGTCGATGACGAGGCGGTCGGCGCCGGGTGCGTAGGGGGTGCGCTCGACTTCGTAGCCGCCGTGGGGGTATTCGGAGGCGACGGGCAGGTAGTCGCCGCCGGGGCCGTCGGAGTAGCCGCAGAACATGGTGAAGTCGAACGGGGAAGCCTTCTTGACGGCGACGCCGATTTCGGCGAACGGCTCGCCGGGCATGGCGACGATGGCGAGATCGCCGATGCGCAGGGCCTGGATTTCGACCCGGAAGGGAGCTGGGTCGGGGGGCTTTTTCCAGGCGGCGAGCAGGTCGGTGAAGCGACGGAGGCGGGCGCCGGCCTGATACCTGGCCCAGGCATCGCCGGCGGCTTCGGCGCGGGCCAGTTGTTCCTGGGCGCGGCGGCGGCGCTGTTCGAGGTCATGGATTTCGGCGGGGGAATAGCGGCGGCGTGGCGTGCCGACGGTGGTTGCGGCGAAGCGCAGCGTGGCGTCGCGGGGTCCGATGACGCGCCAAGGCTGCTTAGCCTGGAAGGCGGTGGACTCGACGAAGCCCTCGAGGCGCGGCTGGCGGCGGACGGTCTCTATCTGCCAGGCGAGGGCGGCGATCTGGTGACCGAGGATGGCACCGAGCCGGTGGGCGACCGAGAGGTCGCCGGTGAAGCCCTCGACAGGTCCCTGGTTGCCGGCTGCTCCCTGGAAGAAGAGGCAGGTGACGCCGGGCATGGCGGCCTCGACGGTTTTGCGGGCCATGCCGATCCAGTCGGCGGAGAGGTACTTGTTCTCGTAGGCCAGCACGGTGCCGTGGCACTGATAGTTGGCGAGCACGGCGTAAGGGCGTCCTTGAGCGTCGTCGATGCGGAAGACGACGAGTTCGCGATCGACGAAGCCGTCCGGGTTGCGCCCGACGGCAGGCGGATTGCCGTGGCGGGCGCGGACGCGGCGGTTGATATTGATCGTGCCGGTGCCGCGGGCTCCGTAGATGTGGACGGGGCGAAGGCGGTCCTGGGCCTGGACGAGGGCGTTTACGATGGCGTCGATGACGCGGTCGTGGTAGCGTTCGACGGCCGTACGGTAGGGGTTGAGGTCGACGCCGGGCGGCCCCTTAGCGGGGGAGACATTCGGGCCCGAGTGGGTATGGGTGGCGGCGAGGCGGATGTGGTCAGGGGGGATGCCAGTCTTGGCGGCGGCGCGTTCGATGGCGGGCTCGAGGCGGCGCACGGAGAGGGCGTCGATGTCCACCATGGCGAAGCGGGACTTGCCGTCAGAGAGCACGAGGGCGGTGGCTGACATGCCGACGGGGTCGGCGCCGGCGGACTCGATGTGGGTTTGCGAGCCCCAGTTCATGTGGGCGATACCGGCGGGCGGGGTGATGTCGGCGCGGGCGACGCCGGCCAGGAGCCCGGACGGGGCGGCATCCTTGGGACCCTGCTCGAGGAGGTCGGCCCAGAGCAGGGAGGTAGTGGCTAATACGGTGAGAAATGTGATTCGGAAGCGCATGGAGTCCTCCTTTCGCCGGGATTACAGCACGCCGTAGCGGGCGTAGACGTCGCGCAAGTAGGCGCCTTTTCGGAGCTCGTCTCGGCTATGGTTTTCTCTGGTGGCTTTCTCGGTGGCGAGGCGGATGGCGTCGTCGACGGCGGCGGCGGGCACGATGACGACGCCGTCGTGATCTGCGAAGACGAGGTCGCCCGGGCAGACGAGCACGTCGCCGCATTCGACGGGGACGTCGTAGGCGGTGACGATGCCGCGCCCCCGGGAGTCGACGGGCTTGATGCCGGCGGCGAAGACGGGGAAGGAAATCGCCTCGATCTTCTTGACGTCGCGGACCAAGCCGTCGACGACGGCGCCGCGGGCTCCCCGGGCCTGGGCGGCGGTGGAGAGCAATTCTCCCCAGGGGGCGTTGCGGAGAGACTTGCCGGTAGCGACGACGGCGACCTGGCCGGGGAGGAGGGAGTCGACGGCCTCGATTTCCTTGCCGTAAGGATCTTCGGGAACGTGGTAGAGATCCATGCAGAGGATGGTTTTGGCCCAGCCGGCGAACGGGGCAACAGGGAAGATGGGGCGGAGGTACTCGCGCATCGCCTGGTTAAGGTAGCCGAGCTCGTCGAGGGCGTCGCACAGGACGGCGGAGTAGAGAGTTCTCTCGATTCTTTCCAATAGATCGAGATTGGGTTGCATGGCTGGCATTCTACACCTTTCCGGCGCGCCGTCCGGGGGGCGGGCGGCGGGGTAGGTGTTCCGGAGGGGGCAGTGCCGGATTTGACCACTACCGGCAGGTTTAGGAAAAGGGCGGCCTGTCCAGATCAACCCATTGAATTTTGGGCAGTTGCATGGTCGGCCTGGGCCGGCTGCGGGTCCGAGTGACGGGTTTGGGAGGCGGATCCGGCACTGTCGGTGCGCTTCCGGATGCGGAGCCGGCGGCGGCCATTGCTGCGGGAGAAGTCGACGTCGAGGCCGACGGCGGCGAGTTCGGCGGAGGAGTCGCGGAGAGTGCAGGAGACGGCCTTGAGGGACATGGGGAGTTGGAGAGTGTCCTGGAGTTCGGTGACGGTGCCCGTCCAGGAGTCGCGGTGGCGCATAAAGTGCGCCAGGGCGACGATGACCGGTTCCTGCGGGCGTTCCGGCAGGAAGGCGTCGAGCATTTCGGGGTCGGCGATGTTGAAGGCGGGCGCGGCGGCGACGGCCCAGTGGGCGGCGTTGACGCAGGAGGGCGATTCTTCGAAGCGGATGTCGCGGAAGCGGCGCATGGCGGTGGCGGCGGCGGTGCAGAGGAGGCCGAGCAGGGGGGCGCGGAGGGGCTCGAAGCGGGGCTGGAGGGAGGATTCGGTTGGATGGCAAGCAGAAGCTTGCCCGACTGCGACAAGCAATGAGCGGGCGGCGAGGGAAGGGTTGCGGAGGATGGGGCGGCGGAGCCAGGGGGCGCGGGCGGTTTCGTCGCGATTGAGGGTCAGGATGATGGGGCGCTGGAGGGTGACAGGGGTGGGCTCATCGAAGCGGGCCTCGCGGAGCAGGTAGCCGGCGCCGGTGGAGAGTCGGCAGAGGCAGCCCGCGAGGCGTTCAGAGATACGGCCGGCGTGGTCGATGGTGAGGACGCGGGAGCGCCAAGCGGCGTAGAAGAGGCGGTCTTCGGGCAGGTCGGGCGACAGGAGGGTGAAGGGCGAGGGGTCGATGAGGTCCTTGAGGATGCGGGCGGCGGCGGATTTACCGGCGCCGGGAGGTCCGTGGAGGACGAGTATAGGACAGGCTCCGACGGGGCGGAGGGCAGCGGCGAGCCAGCCAAGGACACGGCGCCAGGCGCGGTCATCCGGGATGCGGAGCAAGTCGCGGAAGCAGGCGAGGAGCCGGTCGGGGTCTGCCGGGGCCTGGGGTTCCGGAAGTTCTTCGACGGCGTCGTCGCGGTAGAAGAAGTAGTCGCGGCCGGAGACGATGTTCCAGCCTTGGGGAGTGATTTCGACGACGCGGCCGGAGCGGCCGGCCAAGTCAAGGATGATGCGTTCGGGGAGGTAGGGGTTGCGGCCGAGGCCGAGGAGGCGGCGGCCGACGAAGCGCCGGGGCTCGCCGCTGTAGGTGGCGGTGGCGCGAAGGCCGAGGAGCGCGGCGCGGAAATTGTACTCCCGGGGAGGAGTTCCCAACTGATGGAGGGCGGCGGCGGTGAGCCAGTCGCGGACATCGGGCGAGCGCAGGGTGAGGACGGTGACGCCGTGGTGCTCGGAGGGGAAGCCGAGGCAGGGCAGGCCGAACTCGTTGCAGAAGGGCGCGGCGCCGGTTCGGGCGATGTGGTAGAGCAGGTCGAGCTCGGAGAGTGGCTTTGGTTGGGGGGCTGCGGGGTTGGAGTTGGAGTGTGCGGGCATCATTCGCTTCAGCTATAGCACGGAGGCGGGCAGGAGCCGCCTGGGGCCGGGGCGGTTTGGCGTGTGTTTTCAGGGAGATAAGAAAAGTGAAAGAGGTGTGACTGACGAATCACGGGGTGGGGTGTTTTGCGGTGGGCGGAGGCGATTGACGAATTGTGCCGGCGGTTGATAGAGTTCTCGTGGCGTTTGAGTCAGCACCTGAGGCGGTGGTTGGGAATCATATGAAATAGGATGTGCAAGGAACTAGTGGTCCGGAAAGAGGTTCAGCGCTGTCCAGGCAATGCCGTTGAGTAGGAGTGTGTTTCAGGAGGTGGCCGCGGCAGATGAGTCTCGCGGAGTGAAGAAGCGATGTACCGCGTGGTTGTGGATCAGAAGGTGCTGGAGGAGATCGTACAGCGGCTGGTGGCGGCGGTGGACCCGGACCGGATCAAATTGTTCGGCAGCCGGGCGCGCGGTGACGCGCGGCCGCACAGCGATGTGGATCTGCTGATCGTGAAGGATTCTGAGGAGAGCCTCGGACGCCGCCTCGTCCGGGCTCAGCTTGCGGTGATGGACGTGGGCGTGCCAGCCGACGTTCTGTGGTACACCCCCCAGGAGGTTGAGGGTTGGGCGGAAGTGAAGAGCCACGTGGTTTCGCGGGCCTTACGCGAGGGCCGGGTGCTGTATGAAAAGCGTTGAATACGCGCGGGAGTTGACGCTCAAGGCGGAGCACGACTTCAAGGCGGCTGAGATCGGGCTCGCGCACGGCGCGCCGCTGGACACGGTTTGTTTTCATTTGCAGCAGGCCGTTGGAAAGTTGCTGAAGGCGGTTATAGTAAGCCGAAACCTAGAGTATCCGCTGACTCACCATCTGAGACCAGTTCTAAACATGGTGGCTGAGGAGCGCCCGGAGCTTGAGGGCTTTTTCTGATGAGAGGGCTGCGGCGGGATCAATCTGATGAGAAAGCCGCGGATGGACGCGGATGGTTGGCGGAGGATTTGCCGGCGCGGGGAGGGGGCAGGAACAGCGGGTTGCAAGCCTCAAGGGGCAGATGCGGGAAGAAACCGCGTGGGGCTTGACAGGTGGGCGAGGGTGGAGGCACATTGGACCCGTCCGGGAGCCGAAAGTGGAAATCCCGGCTCGACCGTGCGGGTGCGGCAGGGATGAGCGTGTTAGTGGCGGCGCTGGCTGTGTTGCTTTTGGGGACGCGTTTGTCCGGGGCCGAGCTGCCGAGCCGTTACTTCCGCCCCATGGAGGCGGGACTGGCCGGAATGGACACGGCCCCGCTCCCTGCCGAGCCGGAAGCCCAGCCCCGCGGTCACTTCTATCCCGGCGCGTTGCCGGCGGCGGCCGCGCTATACGCCAAAGCGCACGCGGCGAAGTCGCGCTACGGCTACGGCCGCTTGCTCGAACTCGCTTTCAAGCTCGGCGATCTGCCGGCCGCCGAGGGCGAAGGCGGAACTTACCTTCGGCGTAACGACCAGCACCGCGACAGCTACATGGGGCCGGAGGCTGACCGGCTGCTCGACGCGAAACTGGGAGAGGGGCGTCGCGCACGGTGGCGGCAAGCGCTGCTGAAGCTGATCAGGGAGATGGCCGCGGAGGTGGGAGAACGCAAAGACCGGCCCGCATACACTTCGCCGCTTGGCGTATCGGTGAATCACACCGCGCTGCGGGCCTCGACCGTCCACTTGGCCGGCGTGGTCTTCGGCCGGGAGGAGTGGAAAGAATCAGGGGCTGCGGTCATGCATCGGTACGCCGCGGCACAGCCATCCGGCGACGGCTACTGGGGGGAGCACTCCCAGGCGGGTCCCACTACCGCGTATGACTACCTTACGTCGGCCGGAGTGGCGCGTTACTTTGAGCACAGCCAGGACCCGGCAGCAGTGCCAGGGTTGCGCCGCTCCACCGACTTCCACCAGTACTTCACCTGTCCGGACGGCCAGCCGGTCATGGTCATCGATGACCGCCGCCGCCACGCCTACGAGAGCCCTTGGGCGCATTTCGGTTTCTCACGCTTTGCGGACGGGCGGCGTTACGCCGAGTTTCTGACCGCCGCTTTGCAGGAGCGCCCGCTCTCTATGGAACATTTAGGACGGCCGGCTCAAAATGCCCTTTATTATCACGAAGGACCTACGGACGGTATTCCTGAGGAGCCGGCGGCGTATTTGCATCGGATGAAGGTGCCGGCGGGCATCCGCAAGACCGGTCCCTGGGTGGTCTGCCTTTCGGGTTTGATCAGCACGCAGGCTGTCACCAGCCAGTACTACTTGGACCGGCAAGGCCACCTGGGAATATTCCACGAGCGCGCCGGCCTGATTATCAGCGGCGCTAACTCGAAGCGGCAGCCGGAGCCGGCCACGTTTTGGGAACGGATCCCGGCGGGGCTGTTCCACCTGCCGCTGGACAGCCGACTGGAGATGGGCGCGACGCGGGACCGATTGACGCCGGCCTACAATACGTTTTGCGCCGAACTGGAGGTCGAGCCGCCGGCTGAGGGGCGCCCGGCGTACCGCTTCCCGGTCCACCGCAAGAGCGTGTCCGAGGGCGCCCGGCTGACATGGTCCGTCTACCTTTACAACCCGGATAGGAATGGGCCGGAAACAGAGCTGGGACATGCCGTCGGGGCTGTGAGTGTTCCGCTGGCGCTTGGGAATCGCCGGAGTCAGGAGATGGCGTTTCTGCTCGAGGCGCCTAGGGAAACGCGTGAGGAAGCCTGGCGCCGCCAGGTCAAGGCCGTGCTGTTCGTCCCCGATCCGCTGCCGGCGCTCTTGCCCCAAACGCACAGCCGCTTCCGGCCGGCGCCGGGCGTGGTGGCAGAGCGCATCACTTACGGCACCCAATTCGGCATGCGCGTGCCGGCGATCCTATATTTGCCGGAAGCGCGGACCGGGAAAGTGCCGGCTCTGATTGTGGTCAACGGTCACGGCGGCGACAAGTACTCCTGGTATGCCTTCTATTCCGGCGTCTTGTACGCGCGCGCCGGGGCGGCCGTGCTGACCTATGATCCAGCGGGCGAAGGCGAGCGCAACCGGGAGCGCAAGTCCGGCACTCGCGCTCACGACCAGGCGGAGCCGCCCCGCGAGCTCGCCCAGCGCCTCAGCGGGCTGATGATCACCGACGTGATGCAGGCCGTTTCGTACCTTTCTCAGCGGCCCGAAGTGGACCCGGAGCGCATCGCGGCGGCTGGGTACTCGATGGGCTCTTTTGTGCTGAGCGTGGCTTGCGCCGTGGATAGCCGCCTGAAGGGCTGCGTGCTGGTGGGGGGAGGGAATCTCGATGGCCCCGGCCAGTACTGGGACAACTCCAAGCCCATGTGCCAAGGCATTCCATACCAGTCTTTGATGTTCCTGGGCGACCGCCCCGCGGTCCTGTATGCGTTGCACGCCGCGCGCGGTCCCACGCTGGTCTACAACGGCCTGGAGGATAGCACGGTCGGCATTCCCGCCGACGCCGAAGCATTCTTCCGGGACTTGCAGCGGCGCGCCGCCGCCGTACGCGGCTCCGCCGAAGGCATCTTCGAGTTCGGGCTCATGCCCGGAGTCGGACATCGTCCGTTTTTCGTCACCAGGCCGGTAGCTCTGTGGCTGGAGCGCCAGCTCGATTTTCCGAACTGGACCGAGCAGGGCATCCTTGCCATGGAGGAAACTCACATCGGGGCCTGGGCGGAGGAGCACGGCGTTGCGCTGGACCCGCTGTATGCGAGCGAGCATCGCGAGGGGGGCGTTCGCGCTCTTGGCGCTGGGGCGCCCGCGCTCTCGCGTGAGGACTTGAGCGTGTTGCGCCCCGCGGAGTGGGAACGGCGGAAAGCTCAGTTTGTGCACGAAGCCTGGTTAGAAAAGGCCAGGGCGCTCGCCGGGCCGCGGTGACGGCCGCGCGGCAAACGCCTGCGCATGGACGGGTCTCCTGTGGAGGGTGTATGGCGCAAGGGCGCGGAATTCCGCCTGGCGCTCGACGTGCAGGCCGCTGACGACCACTCCGAAGACCTTCGTACAGAACAGCTCCGGAGTGCGTGGAGCTCGAGGGTTTTCGCAATGCCCTGGCGGGGTTACCGCGGGAGGCTCGCGTGCGGTGGGAATTGTCTGAAGATCGGGAGGCGGAAGGGGCGGATTGGGGGGGCAGATGAGGTCTCCGCGGGCATGACTGCGGGCGTGGCGGAGCCGGCGCTCCGCTCCATTTAAGCGCGGGCGGGGTTATCCGGCGGCGATCAACTGGCTGAGCTGGTCGGCGAGTCAGTGGACGGCGATGGCGATGATGACTTCGCCTTTGGCGGCGGTGGCGAGTTTGGCTTCCTGGGTGAACTGCTCGTCCTGGGTGGCGGAGGCGGGGTCGCGGATGCCGAGGCGATCTTTGACTTTGGCGTAGTCGACCCCTTCCCGGTGGACGCGCTGGGGCTTGCTTTTGCTTCGGGCCGCGCCCCCGCTGCCGGCAAGCTTTCGATAAGAGATCGGTGATCGGATGCGTGCGTCAATAGAGATTGGATGCAACGCCGACGACTCTACCTTGCCGCGTACGACATAAGCGATCCGCTCCGCCTGCGTCAAGGGCTGAGGATCGCCAAAAGCTTCGCCACCGGAGGCCAGAAATCGGTCTTCGAGTGTTTTCTGACCGAGGGAGAGCGGGCTCTCTTGCTTGGCCAGCTCGCCGGGGTGATCGACCCACAGGAGGATGCCGTGTTGGTGGTCCGGCTCGATCCGCGGTCGAAGGTCCACACGCTGGGGATTGGAGTTCCGCCGGTAGACGAACTGTACTTCTACCACGGGTGAGAGCATGGCGACGTTCTATATCGATAGGGCCGGCGTCGAGTTGCGCACCGACGGCCGGTGTTTGTCGATCTACGAAAACGGGCGACTCGAACGGTCGATCCCGTTGACGTTGCTTGACCGCGTGGTCATCGCCGCGCCGACGTGCTTGACCAGCGGCGTGCTGGCTTGGCTCGGCCGCTGGCGCATCGGCCTGGTGGTGCTGAGCCGCTCCGACGCCGGGCGTGCCGCCTTGCTGATTGGAGCGCCGATGGGCGACGGGGCGCGCCGGATCGCCCAATACCGCGCCTACCTTGAGGAGAGCTGGCGGCGCCGCTTCAGCCGTCGCCTGATCCGGTCGAAACTCGCGGCCCAGGCGCGGACGTTGCGCTATCTGATTCAGGAGCGCGCTGACGAACGCAAGCCGCTACGAGACGCGCTTGAGCAGATTGGGCGGTCGGCGGCGCAACTGCGGTCCTGCGACCCGCCGCCGCTGGGAGTCCTGCGCGGCATCGAAGGCGCTGCGGCCGGGGCTTACTTCGAAGCGCTGGTCCACGTATTTCCACCGGCGCTCGGCTTCCAGGGGCGCAACCGGCGCCCCCCGCGCGATCCGGTGAATGTCTGCCTTTCGCTGGCCTACACACTGGCGCACTACGACGCGGTGAACGTCATCTACTCCGTCGGGCTGGATCCCTATATCGGCTTCTTTCACGATCTGGCCTGGAATCGGGAGTCGCTTGCCTGCGACCTGATCGAGCCGCTGCGGCCGCGCCTGGACGCTTGGGTCTGGGAGTTGCTCCGTACACGCAAGGTGCGCGGGGAGCACTTCCGGCAACGCGAGGCTCGTTGCCAGCTGGGCAAGGCGGGGCGACGCATCTTTTACGAGGCGCACGAACCGCTCGCCGCTCGGATGCGCCTGCAGATGCGCCGGATGAGCCGCCTGGCGCTGCGTGCGCTCGAGGCGGAGTTTCCGGTTTCGCGGGAGGGGGCCGATGAAGACCCTGTATCTTGACGGCACCCGTTCTGCGGAAGTCGTGCTCGACGGACCGGCCCTGCGTGTTCGGACACCTGGCCGCGCCGACGGCCTGTATCCACTCGGGCGCATCTCGCGGGTGGTGGTCTTCGGCGCCGCTGAATTGCGAACGGCCGCTTTACTGGCGTGCGCCGACCGCGGGATCCCGGTCACGTTCGTCGAACGTGGCGGACGCCCGCGGGCATGGATCGTGCCCGCGCTGCCGCGCCCCATGCCGTTGACCGACCGAATCCAGGAATTGCTCGGGCGGCCGGGTTGGACCTGGATGTACCAGAACTGGCGCCGACATGTAGAACGGAAGGTCATTCTTGGGGTGCTGGGCGAACTGCGCATCCGGGTGGCGGACCTGCGGCCGGATCGAGTGGCCGAGGAGCTGCTCGATCGCCTGGCGTTCCCGTGCGGGCGGGCGTCGGCGTCGGCGCTACTCCGCCTCTGGGAAGGTCTGCTCGCCAGCCGGGTGCTGGAGGTGCTCTGCAAAGCCGGCCTCGATGGGACGCAACTCGGCGCCGCGGACCATCCGTGGAGCTTGGTTACGGACCTGGTTCGTCTGGCCGGTTGGAATCATTTCGTCTGGCTCGCCGGCCGGCGCAATGCCGTCGGCCTAGAGCGCCTGGATCCGGATGCGCCCGACTTCCGCCGCCGGGCAACCGAGTTTTTCGAGCAGCGGGCTCCTGAGGTCGATCGGACGCTGCGTGGACTCTTACACCAGTTCAGCATTTGGCTGGGGAATCTTCCATGAGCACCAGCGAACAGCGGCTGTACTTGATTTGCTATGACGTTGCCGACCCGCGGCGGCTCCGACGCGTCCATTATTATTTGAAACATCACGCCTTGGCGGTGCAGTACTCGGTTTTTTTGGCGCGCGTCTCCGAGCGGCGCCTGCACAGCATCCTGGCCGGTGTCGATGAGCGGATCGATCCGCGGCACGATGACGTGCGCGCCTACCCGCTTCCGGCCGATTGCCAACCGGTCAGCCTGGGCCGCCAGTATTTCCCTTCCGGTTTGTTGCTGGCCGACCCGCTGCTGGATCCGTTGCTAAAAACAAGAGGCATCACACCGCTGTCAGGCGGAAACGACGTTGCGCGGTGGCGCGCCCGCCGGTAGACTGATTGCACAGTGGGGCGGAGGACCCTGGCATGAACAGTTCGGCGCCAGCAAGGCAAGCGGCGGCAACGGGCGACCAGCCCAAGCTCGAGATCGGCCGCTATCGCCTTTGGATTTCGCCGGCTTCCAGCCTCCCGACGAACCGATTTCTCGGCTCGGCCTGGCGCGGTGTGCTGGGCTGGGAGCTGAAGCGACTGGTGTGTACTGTCCGGCGAGACGCCTGCCCTGGCTGCATGCTTTATTACACCTGCGTGTACTCGTATATTTTTGAGACGCCGCCTCCACCACACAGCCAAAAGATGCGCAAGTACATTGCGGCGCCGCATCCGTTCATCATTGCGCCCGGCGAGCCTGTCAACGGGCGCTATCCGCTCCAGGTGACCTTGATCGGCAGGGCCAACTCGATGGTCGGCTACCTGGTCCAAGCCATTGTGCGGGCCGGCCGCACCGGACTTCGGCCGCTGCAGCAGCCCTTCGAAATTGCTGCCGTGGAACAGGAAGGCCGGGTCGGAGGGGGCGACTGGCGCCCCATTTTGGAAGAGAATCGGCTGGTGCCCGTTCCTCCCTGTGTGCCGTCGGCGCCGGCGCCGCCGCCCCGCGTCCGAGTCATACTGATGACACCGCTCCGCCTGCGTCGAATGGAGACCTACGTCCGCGCCGAAAGTTTCCGGTTTGGCGATCTGTTTTGCAGCCTGCTTCGGCGCATCTCGCTGCTCAGCTATTTTCACGGGTCATCGCCGCTTGAGACCGATTTTGCCCGACTGGTGGCTCGATCGCACACCATCGAACTCTGCCGCGCCGACCTGCGCTGGGAGGAAATGACCCGCTACTCACGCCGCCAGCACGCCCGGCTGCTGACGGGCGGCCTGCTTGGGGAGTTCGAGCTGGACACCGACCCGCTTGGTGAAATGTGGCAATATCTGTGGCTGGGCCAGTTCGTTCACGCCGGCAAGGGCGCCACTATGGGGCTCGGTCGCTATGGCCTCACGGCCGCGGAGAGGGGCGAAAGCTTTCCAAGTCTGCGAACGCAACGATGCCGTTCGAAACTAACAAGTGAAGGATGACGAATCGAGCTCCGCAAGAATTCCCTCGCCGCATTCTGCTAGCGGCTTGCGGCTTGACGCCTCAGGTGGTCACCGAGACCATTTACGCGCTGGCCGTAACCCATCCGGCGCCCATGGTGCCGACCGAAGTGCGCCTGCTGGCCACGCGCGAGAGCGCCCAGCGAGCTCGTCTCAGTCTGCTGAGCAAGGACCCGGGATGGTTCCGCCGCCTGTGCCGCGATTACAAGTTGCCACCGATGTTGTTTGACGACTCGACGATCCACGAGCTGGCTGACCCGGACGGCCATTCGTTTGCCGACATCCGCACCGTCCAGCAGAACGAGTGGACGGCCGATGTGATCACCGAGTTGGTGCGGGAGCTCACCTCCGATCCCGAAGCCGCCCTTCATGTCTCGCTGGCCGGAGGCCGCAAAACGATGGGATTTTATCTCGGCTACGCGCTGTCGTTGTTTGCCCGTCCACAGGACCGCCTCTCCCATGTGCTGATCTCGGCCCCGTATGAGTCCCACCCGGAGTTTTTCTACCCGACGCCACGGCCCCGGATCATCTACACGCCCCCACCGGATCAGCGTCCTCTGGACACCTCAGCGGGGCAGGTGACGCTGGCGGAGATCCCCTTCGTACGGCTGCGGCATGGGCTGCCAAGAGAGCTGCTGGAAGGGCGCTCAACGTTTCTGGATGTGGTGCGGGCTGCTCAACGGGCGGTCGGGCCGCCGGAGCTCGTTTTCCACCTGCGGCAGCACCGGGTTCGGGCCGGCGGCGCCGAATTTAGACTGCCTCCGGCGGAGCTGGCGTTTTACGCCTGGATCGCGCGCCGGCGTCTCAAGGGCCTCGATGGCCCGGGCTGCCCGACGGAGGGTTTCTCCGATGCCGATCACGCGCGTGAGTTTCTCGAGGAGTATCGCCGCATCCTCGGTCCGATGGGCGCCGATGAGCGCACCGTCAATGCCCTCCGCGCGGGGATGGATAAGAACTATTTTCTTCAGCGGCGCTCGAAGCTCGAACGGGCTCTGCGCGCGAACCTGGGGGTGCACGCGGGACCCTACCTGATTCAACCCGTCGGCCGCCGCCCCGACACCCGCTACGAGCTCGAACTGGCGCCCGAGGAGATTCGATTCGCGGACGCACCATCAGGAGGATGAGCCATGGGTGCTACGGTCCCCACTCTTGCTGAAGTGAGCCTGAGCGCGTTTTTGCACGATATCGGCAAGTTCATGCAGCGGGCCTTCGGTTCTGTCGCCGCCATGGATGCCGCGGTGCGGGACCGCGAAAACGACATCCTGCCCCGGGGCCCGTCCGGTGGCTCAAGCCACAAGCACGCGCTGTGGACCGACGCGTTCTTTCATGAATTGGAGCTCCGGGGTGTTGTATTTCCGGGAGGAATCAGTTTCGGCCGCGTGCGCGACCTGGCGGTGTATCATCACCGCCCCTCACCCAACATCGCTCTGACCGAACTGATCAGCCAAGCCGACCGCCTGTCGGCGGCCATGGACCGCAAGGAGCGCGACGAGCGCGACGAGGGCGAGGCCGATCGAGTCGGTTGGGACAGCTTCATCCGCACGGCGCTCAAGAACCCCTTCGCCGGAGTCGATCTGGGCCTCGAGCTCGGGACGGCGCCGGCGTCGGAGATTGTGCTTCGGCGGCTCGTGCCCGGCAAGTCGCTGATGCCGGTGCCGCGCGCCGATACCAGCAACTACCAACAGCGCTATCGGGAGCTGTGGAATGAGTTCCTCGATGCGTTCGTCTCCGCCACGACCCTGCCGACGATCGACCTGTTCGCGGAGGCTGTACTGTCGCTCTCGGAGCGCTACACCTTCGCCATCCCCTCGTCGACGCAGGACGAGCCCGACATTTCGCTCCACGACCACCAGCGCACGGCCGCCGCTTTCGCCGCCGCGCTCTACGTCTGGCACCAGCACGACGGCAGCCTCGAAGACGGGGCGCGGTTGCGGGATGGGCAACTGAAGAAGTTCCGTTTTCTGGCCGGCGACCTTTCCGGCATCCAGCGCTCGCTGTTTCGGCTGGCGTCGGAGCAGGTCCCCGGTCTGAACAAGATCCTGCGCGCCCGTTCCTTGCTGATGACGCTGGCCGGCGAAGCCGCCGCGCTAGCTTGCCGCCGCCGACTGGGCCTGCCGGTCTTCAGCATCCTCCAGAACGCCGGGGGACGGTTCGTTCTACTGGCACCCAACGTGGGGGACCTGGAGGAAGATTTGCGGCCGCTGCGCCGTGAGATCGACCGCTGGATGTGGGAGCGTTATCTTGGCGATCTGGCGCTAAATCTGGCGCTGTCGGAGCCGTTCAGCGGCGAGGAGCTCCGGCGGGAAAACTTCGGGCAACGAATCGCGTCACTGTCGCTGGCCGTCGCACGGGCAAAACAACAGCCGTTCTCCAGCGGGCCGATTCCGGCGGTGGCTGCGATTGAATTTCCCGCGGGTGTGTGCCCGGCCTGCGGCTGGCGGCCGGCGCCCGTGGAGGGCGAGCGCTGCACGGCATGCCGCCAGGAGTTCGAGCTCGGCGGGGCGCTGCCGCAGCTGGAATCGCTGGGCTGGGTCGAGCAGCCTGGTGGGCGCATTGCGTTCTTCGATGGGCTCGCCGTGGACTGGAGTTTTCACGACCGGCGCCCCGGCGCCGAGTGGCTCGGCTTTTTCCGGGTCGGCGGTGAGCGAGCCGACGGGCATGTGCCGGTGCGGTTCCTCGCCAACTACATCCCGATCCTGCAGCCCGAGGAGACCGACAAACGGGCCTATCGCGAGCTGCTTTCCGAGGAGTCCAAAGTCGCGCCCGGGGATCCGAAGACGTTTGAACACATCGCTCTCGACGCGGTCGGAGAATACAGGGGGCGGCTGGTTGGCGAGCCGTTGCTGGGGGTGCTGAAAGGCGACGTCGACCGTTTGGGCGCCATCTTCTCCTGGGGCCTGAAGAAGGATCTGACACCCAGCCGCTTCGCGGCGATGTCGCGGATGATGGACCTGTTTTTTGCCGGCTATGTGCCCTACCTGCTGCGGAAGCGCTTCCGGTCCACCTACACTGTCTATGCCGGGGGCGACGACATGTTGCTGATCGGTCCGTGGAGGCAAATGCTGGCGCTGGCCGCGAGGCTGCGCCGGGACTTCGAGAGGTGGACGGGCGAAAACCCGAACGTGACGTTCTCAGCGGCAGTGGAACTGGTCAAGCCGATGCACCCGGTCGGTCCGGCGGTCGAGCGAGCTGAGGCCCGGCTCGATTGCGCCAAAAAGCGGAAGAATCTGGTGTGCGCGATTGCGCCGGAGCCGGCGCGGTGGGAGGAGTTCTCGTCGGCGCTCAAACAGGCGAGGATGCTGAATCGCTGGTTGCGGAACGGGCTGATCCATCCGGCCTTCCTGCTGCGGCTGCTTTATTTCTGGGAACAGCGGCTCCGCGCCGAGCCGCACGACGGCCGTTCGATCGATCTGAACGCCGTGAGTTGGCAGGCTCGCTGGGGCTACTACTTGGCCCGGCAACTGGCGCGGCTCGGCGAGGAGCGGGCTGGGGAAGCCGAGGCGATCCGCGCGCTGACCAATCGACTTCTCGGTCTGGACCGCGATCTGCGCCGGCAGGAGGCGCCGCTCTCGCCGCGTCTGGCGGTGACCGTCGCGCTCTATCGGAACAGAATTCCAAACAGAGAGGAAAGGAGGTAACTCGTTCGATGCGAAGTATGAAGCAAAGCAGCCAACCGTCTGGAGGCGAAGCGCGGCCGGAGGTGAGTCCGCGACCGTTGAACTATTTCGAAGGCGGATACGTTCGGCCGGCGCTGCTCGACGAGGAGGCGCAGCAGGTGGCCCGCGATATCCGAGAGGTCAGAAAGACTCAGCTTCGCCGCTATTATAACAGCGTGGTTCAGCTGCGGCGGCGCCTGGAGCAACTCGCGCAGAACCAACCCGGTCCTGATGCTCGCGAGCAGGCATTCGAGCGGCTGCGCGCCGAGTTCAAGCTGCTCAAGGCCCGCGCGCATTACGCGTACGCGCGCGACGAGAAAATGTTCCCGGCACGGCTTCTGCGGTTTTTCGTGGATCACACGCACGCCGTCAAGACGGCCCGTGACTTCGATGCCTTCTGCCAGCACTTTCAGGCGGTGGTCGGCTTCCATCAGTATTACGGAAAGGAGTGATTTGGGTATGAATTCACGGAATGGAACAATTGCGTTTCGCCAGCTCCATCGATTGGACGCGCTGTTGGAATGCGAAACCGGACTGCACATCGGCGCGGGCCGGGAATCGGTGGAGATTGGGGGATTGGACGGTCCGGTCCTCAAGCATCCGCACACCCAGGAGCCGTATATCCCCGGCTCGAGCCTGAAGGGCAAGCTGCGGTGTCTGCTCGAGTGGAGCTTCGGCGTGGCCGGGTCGCTTCCGTACGGCAGCGAGCCGGAGACCGACTATCCGGATCATCCGGTGTTGCGGCTTTTCGGCACGACGTCGAAGAAGTGGCGCCTGGGACCGACGCGGCTTCTTGTGCGGGACTCGTTTCTGGATCGGGACTGGGCTGATTCGGTGCTCAGCCGGGGTCTGAACCTGACCGAGGAGAAGACCGAGGTCGTCATCGATCGGCTTCAGGGCAAGGCGGCGGAGAGGATCGGCCCGCGGACGATGGAGCGGGTGCCGGCGGGCGCGCGGTTCCGCGTCGCATTGCTGGTGCGCGAGTACGACACGGGCGATGACGGGGGGGCGAAGGACCGCCGCGCCATCGAGTGGCTTGTGACGGCGCTGAAGCTACTCGAGCATGACGCCCTCGGCGGCTCCGGCTCGCGCGGTTACGGGCGGATCCGCTTCGCGGAGCTCAGTCTGGACGGCCGGTCCATTCAACAGGAGTTCGACCAGATGGGGCCGGTCACCACCACCGAGAGGCCTCCGATTCAGCTGTTCGGGAATTGACCGCCATGGCTGTGTTCCGAGTGCGACTGACGCTGTTGAGCCCCATCGCCACGCCGCTGTGTTCGGGCACGCTGTTCGGTCATCTGTGCTGGGCCTGGCGCGAGGTGGGGCCGGCGGGGGGCCCGACGCTGGCCGAGTGGCTGGACGGCCTGGAGGGCGACCCGTTTCTGATCTCCGACGGCTTCCCCGCCGGATGGCTGCCGCGGCCGTTGCTGGAGCCGCGGCTGCGGCCGACGCCGCCCGAAGACAAGGGCGCGCGGGCCAGATTCTTTGCCGAGCTGAAGCAGAGGAAGGAGGCGCGCTGGCTGCCGGTGGAAGAGTTCTTGCGGCTGCGAGCGGACCTGAATGAGAAGACGCTGGCGGAGGCGGGCGTGGGCAGCAAGCCGGGGGGGTTGCTGGAACACACTTCGCCGCACAACCGCATTGACCGGCTCAGCGGTCAGACGCTGAAGGAGGGCGGCCTGTTCTTCTCGACCGAGTGCTGGCCGGACCCAAAGGAGCCTCCGATCTGGGACGTCTACGTTCAGACCAGCCTTTCGGCGAAGCTCTTGCAGCGGCTTTTCTCTCATGTGGGCGACTCCGGCTACGGGCGTGACGCCACCTGGGGCCGTGGGCGCTTCCTGGCGGAAGTCGAAGAAGCCGACCAGCGGCTGTTCGACTTCGAAGGCGACCGGCGGATGAGCCTGTCGCATGGCTCGCTGTCGGAGAACATGCGGGATCCGCGGTACCGCATCGTTTGTCACATCGGCCGCCTCGGCAATGTGTATGCGCGCGCGGAAAAGCCGTTTAAGTACCCGCTCATGCTCGTCGCGCCGGGCGCGACGTTCGCTCCGGCCGACCGGGGCCCGTACGGGGCACTGCTGGACCAGGTGGCGGGCGCGGCGCCTGAGCCGGGCGTACGGGTGCGGCACAACGCCTGGCATCTGACGGTTGGTTATCGCGAGACCGAACCGAACTAAGCGAAGGAAGGCATATGGAGGAACGCGTCTTTCGAGTCACCCCGCTGACGCCGGTGCACATCGGCGCGGGCGAGACCTACGGGCCGGAAGAATACCGCATCGAGGCGGGCGGCGGGCTGGTGCGGCTCAACGTGGCGGCGATTCTTGAATCCTGGAGGCCGGAGCGCCGGCGGGAGTTTGAGAGGCGGATCGAAGCCAACGACCTTACGGGGGCGCGGCAGATGGTGCACGAATCCAGCCGGGGCCGTCCGGAGTTCGAGCTCTACCGGACCGCGCTGGGTCGCGCCGCCGAGCGGGAACTGAAGAAGGCGGCAGATCCGACGCGGCGCCGCGGCGAGATCCATGCGCTTTGCCGGAATGCGGTCACCGGGCAGCCGGTTCTGCCCGGCTCGTCGATCAAAGGGGCGATGCGGACAGCGATTGTGAATGCATGCGCGGCCCATAACGAGGCGGTGCAAGGCCGCGTGCGGGAGGAGCTGGCCAGATACCGAGGGACCGCCTGGCAGACGCTCGAAGAAGGCGCACTGCGGTATAAACGCGCCCGTACCGAGAGCGATCCATTGAGTTATCTACGGGTTTGCGACGGCGTCTTCCCGGCGGAGTGCGTGCAGGTCGATCGGGTTGTAGTGCGCACGCGGCAGGAGCGCGAAGCCGGGCGGGGCATCCAGATGCATTTTGAACGGCTGCTGGCCCGCTCCGATTCGCCCCAGGCGCCGAGTTGCCGCATCGGCATCGCCCTGGCGGCCGAGCGGATGCGCCATCCTGACGCCACGGCCCGCCTGCGGCTGAGTTGGGACTTCCTCATTGGCGCTTGCGAAGCATTCTACCGGAGGCGGCGTCAGGAGGAGCTGGAGCAGTTTGGGTGGCTGGACGGCGGGCCGCTGCCGCCGTCCCCGCCGGGCGGCCTCCTGTTGCGGGTGGGCCGCTTCTGCCATTTTGAGTCGCTGTCGGTGGATGGCTTGCGGAGCGGCTGGAATGTGCAGCGGAGGAGGCCGATCGTGGGCATGGGGGCGAGCCGCTCGGTGATCGAATCCGGCGGGAGGTTTCTGCCGTTCGGCTGGTTGCTGCTGGAGCCGGAAAGGGGCGGGTGATGGCGGTTGTGCAGGTGAGTTTTCTGGGCCGCCTGTCGCGCCAGCCTGGTCAGGAGGGCTACCAGCGGGCGCGCTACCGGTTCCCCGACGGTGAGATCGAGGAGACGGAGTTTTTCGGCTTTGCCGTGTTTCGGCGCCAGCGGCCGGACCGGCTGGTGATCGCGGGGACGAGCGGGAGCATGTGGCACACCCTGCTGGAGGTCACCGGTGTGTACCAGGAGCAGCCGGCGTTGTGGGAACGGCTGGAAGGGGGCTTTCACGGCGATGCGGTTTCAGAAGCGGACCTGGCGGCGGCGGGGGAGGCGTTGAGCGCGGCGCTGGGGGCGGCAGTGAGGTTGGTGCTGATCCCGTATGGGTGGGATGCGGAACAGCAAACGGCGATCCTGGCGACGATTGCGAAGGAGCTGAAGTCAAAGGACCGGCTCCATTTGGACGTGACGCATGGCTTGCGCCACCTGCCGATGCTGGCGGTGGCGGCGGCGGTGGTGCTGCGGGTGCTGGTGAAGGCCAAGGTGGAGGCGCTGTGGTACGGCGCATTCGAGCTGCGCGGCGCCGACGGCCTGGTGCCGGTGCTGAATCTCGGCGGGCTGATCGAGCTGGTAGACTGGGCGGCGGCGCTGGAGCGGCTGGAGTCGGCGGGCGACTATGGGCAGCTGGCGCGCCTGCTGAAAGGGGGGGCGCTGCCGGAGCGCGCGGCGAGCTGCCTGGAGCGCGCCGCGTTCCTGGAACAAGTGTGCGCTTTCGAGGAGGCGCGCGAGCAATTGATTGAGGCACGCCACGAGCTGGCGGTGGACCTGCCGTTGGTGGCGGAACTGTTTCGCCGGCGCATCGAGGCGGAGATGAAGCGCATCGAGGCGGCGGGTCTGGCCGGCTATCAATACGCGCTGGCCAGCCGGGCCCGGCAGCGCGGGGATTACGTCCGGGCGGCCTCGCTGCTGTATGAAGCGGCGATTTCGGCGGTCCTGCCGCCCGGCTCGCCGGCTGACGACCCAGAGGTGCGCCACGCCGCCGCCGCTTACCTGAGTAATTCGCAGGCGACCGGAGGCGAGGTCAGCGACGCGTTTCGGCGCCTCAAGGCGCTGCGCAATGCACTCGTGCACGGCAGCAACCGGGTGCGTCGTAAAGACGTCCGTGCCCTGCTGGCCGATCCGCAACAGCTCGCCGATGGGCTGGGAAAACTACTTCACATCCTCCGCCCTGTTCTGGACTCAGGTTGGCCAGACCCGTTCAATGTTGTCAAGGCCCCCGCCAACCGACAGAAATACCAGGGGTTACGCCGCCGGGCCGTTAGAAGGGAGACCTGAAGAAGAAGGGATTGAGACTGAGGCGGC
>FWPU01005637.1_pt1 | contig 26674 bp, 27 predicted proteins | sample 2228361 | NCBI WGS metagenome assembly FWPU01 (sample SAMEA103939777, study PRJEB20133) | metagenome
ACGCAAAGTGCCGGCGGCTGACGGGCAGCCCGAAGCGCACCGAAGGCCGTACCACGCTCGCCGAATAACCGGACTCGCTCTAGCGTAACTTCACCTGCATGACCGACTCGCCCCGTCCCACACCCGAGCAGCTCCGTCGGTACGCGGAGCAGTTCAACCAGAGCCTCAGCATGCGCCACTTCGGCGCCCGCGTGTCGTTCCCCTCGGCCGACCGCGCGCAGGTGGATCTGGAGATCCGCCCCGAGCACCGCGGCGGGCTCGGCTCTGACGCGGTGAATGGCGGCGTGCTGGCGGCGATGTTCGACCTGGTGGTCGGGGTCGCTCCCGCGCTCATCGACCCGACCCGGCGCACCGCCACGATGCAGCTGTCGATGAGCTTCATGCAGCCGGTGCGCGGCAGCCGGCTCCGCGCCACGTCGCAGATCGACCGCGCCGGCGGCCAGGTGCTCTTCGTCTCTGCGGTCATCTACGACGAAGAGGAGCGGCCGTGCGCGCGGTGTCAGGGAGTCGTGCGCGTGAGCCAGCTCAAGTGGCAGTCCGGCGAGAGCCCGGCGGTGAATTGACGGCGCCGGCGGGTGACGACCCGCTGCAGTGCACGATGGCGCTGCCTGGCCGCGCCGGCATTCCAGGCCGGCGCGAGGAGGGCGTGCGTGCTTCGAGCCTGGCGAGGCATCGCCGAGCCTACGGTCGTGCTCGAAAGACCGCTCGCCCGGACGCTCGCGGCGTCTTTTGCCGATGTGCTCGCGGAGCGGTGCGGTGACACGTCACCGCCGCGTGACAGCGCTCGCGGCGCGCATTTGAGGCAGCCCGACCTGATCCACATACTCGGCCACCGTGCGTACGGCTGTCCGTTGCCATCGTTTCGGCGGTCTCCTGCTCGCCGGCATTCTCGCCGCCTGCGGTCCCGCTCCGTCCACCGACGATGGCGGCTCCGGTGGAGGTGGAGGTGGCGGAACCGGAGGTGCAGGAGGCGGTGACGCGGGAGAAGGCGGAGCCGACGGCGGCCCCACCCTGCGCCGCATCGTCGCGCTCGAGGTGACTCCGCCGCATCTGACGTTGAAGGTCGGAGCCGTCTCCGGCGTGACCGCCACCGCCACCTTCGACGACGGCAGCCGGGCCGACGTCACCGGCACGGTGAGCTGGTCGGTGACTCCCCCGAACGTGGCGCGGGTCGACGTGTTGTCGGTGACGGACAACCTGGCGCGCTTGACCGCGCTCGCCGTCGGCTCGGCGCAGCTCACCGCGCGCACCGGGCAGATCGGCTCGTCGCCGGTGCCCGTCTTCGTGCAATCGAACGCGGCGGACGCCGGCGTCGTGGCGGAGGTGCGCGCCATCTGGGTGACGCGCTTCGCGTACAACTCGGCCGCCGAGGTGCAGGCCATCATCGACCGGGCCGCCGCCGCCGGCTTCAACGTCGTCTACTTCCAGATCCGCGGGAACGGCGATGCCTACTACCGCTCGTCGCTGGTGCCCTGGGCGAAGAAGCTCACCGGCACGCTGGGGAAGGAGCCCGGGTGGGACCCGCTCCAGACCGCCATCGACCGGGCGCGGCTGCGCGGCGTCGAGCTGCACGCGTACTGGAACGTCTACGCCGGGTGGACGGTGCCCGCGGGCTGCTCGTCGACGACGTGCACCTGCCGGCCGCAGCAGGGTCAGGCCGACTCGTGCGTGCTGCCCGAACCGTCGGCCGACGGCGGCGCCGAGCACCTCTTGCGCGCGCACCCCGAGTACATGGCCGTCACCAGCGCCGGCACCAGCATCGACACCGAGTACTACTGGTTCTCGCCCGGACACCCGCAGGTGAAGGCGCATCTTCTGGCGGCCGCGACCGAGCTGCTCGCCAACTACGACGTCGACGGCCTGCACCTCGATCGCGTGCGCTACCCGGGCAGCAGCTACTCGTACGATCCGGGCAGCCAGGCCGCGTACGACGCGCTCCCGGCCACGCAGCGCCCGACGTACGCCGATTGGCAGCGGCAGCAGGTGACCGACTTCGTCACGCAGGTCTACGCAGTCCTCAAGCAGCGGCGCCCGAAGGCGGTGCTCTCGGCCTCGGTGTGGGGCATCTACAAACCGCTCCCGGGCTGCAACACCTCGCAGGGCTACGGCAACTACTACCAGGACTCGATCGGCTGGATGAAGGCCGGCGCCATCGATGCCATCACCCCGATGATGTACTGGGACATCGGCACCGGCTGCACCGACTGGTCGAAGCTGCTCGACGGTTTCATGGCCGGCTCGAACGGCCGCCACGTCATCGCCGGCATGCACGCGCTCGACAACGGCGTGCCCAACCCGCTCAGGCTGCGCGCGCGCATCGACCTGGCGCGGCAGGTGGGAGCGGCCGGCACCTCCATCTTCGCCTCGAATTACCTCGACCGACCGGCGGCGGGCTTCGATGGCGGCACTGCGTGGGACTGGTTCCGCTCGGATGGCGGGCCGTACGTGCAGGACGCCGGCACGCCGCGAATGCCCTGGCGCGCCGATGGCGGTTGAGCCGGCCACCGCGCTGAAGCGAGAGGGACCGCTCCGCGGGGAGATCGGGCTCGAGATCGTCCGTCGAGTCGATCGGCCCAGGTGAGTTTGGAGCCCTTCACTCCAGCAGGCGGACGTAATGGGCCGGACGGCGGCGCTCGACCGCGCGCTCGACGACGAGGCCGAGACGCATGAGCAGGTGCTCCTCCCACGGCCGCCCGAGCAGCTGTAGCCCGACCGGCAGCCCACCCGCGCCGTAACCCGTGGGCACGGAGAGCGCGGGGAAGCCGGTGAGGTTTCCCACGCGCACGAAGCGCATCAGCGCATCGGTGGTGCGCAGATCCGACTGCCCGTCCGGCAGCGCATTCTCGGGCATGGGCGGCGCCACCGAGGCGGTGGTGGGCGTGACGATGACGTCCACGTTCTTCATCAGCTCGGTGTACTCGGCGGTGAGCTGGTGCCGGTGCCGCAGCGCGTGCACGTAGTCGGCGCTGGTGAAGCGGCGGCCGATGGCGAGGTTGATGCGCACGTCGAGGCCGAATCGGCGCACGTCCTCGCGGATGTGCGGCGCGAGGCAGCTGACCATCTCCGAGAGGATGATGACCGCGTGGCTCCACAGGATGGTGTTCGAGTCCGGCGGCGGCACGTCGACGACGGTGGCTCCGGCCTGGACCAGCGCCTTCACACCCGCTTCGCACGAGCGCACCACGTCGGGGTCGGCGTCCTCGAAGTACGGGCGGTGAATGCCGATGCGGATGCCCGACAGGTCCGCCTTCTCGAGCCCGTCGAGGTGCGCCGGCGGCTGGCCGAGCGTGTCGACGTCGTGTGGATCCGCTCCGGCCATCAGCACGTACGCGGCGGCGACGTCGCGCACGGTGGCGCCGATCGGCCCGACGTGGCCCACCGTCCAGCACAGCGGGTACACGCCGCGCTCGCTGTTCCGGCCGAACGTCGCCTTGAGCCCGACGACTCCACACAGCGACGCGGGGATGCGAATCGAGCCGCCGCCGTCGGCCCCCACCGCGATCGGGCACAACCCCGCGGCGACCGCCGCCGCCGAGCCGCTGGACGAGCCACCGGTGATGCGGCCCCGATCGTACGGGTTCCGCGCCGCGCCGTGGTGCGGGTTGATGCCGATGGGGTTGATGCCCACCTCGTGCATGTTGGCCTTGCCGATGAGCAACGCTCCGGCCGCGCGCAGCTTCGCCACCACCGCCGCATCCGCGCCCGCCGGGTGCGTGCCCAGAAACCGCGTGCCGACCGTCGTCGGGTACGGCACCTGATCCATCTCGTCCTTCACGGCCACCGGCACGCCGTCGAGCAGGCTGAGCGGCTTGCCCGCGCGGATGCGCTTCTCCGACGCCTCGGCCTGCGCGCGGATGTCGTCGGCGCTCGAGGCGATGAAGGTGGCCAGCCCGTCTTCCCTGCCACCCAGTCGAGCGATGGCGTCGATGACCTTGTGCGCGACCTCGACCGGCGAGGTCTTGCCGGCCCGGTAGGCGGCGGCGAAATGCGCGGCGCTCTCCGGCTGGAACGGGCCCGGCAGCGTGGCCGGATTCGCCAGCACCGCGTCGGCGATGGCCCTCGGCTCGTTCGGCCCGACCGGGACCGGCGCGGAATTCACCAGCGGGTGTTGCAGCGGGCTGGCGGAGGTCGGCGTGGCGCGGAAGCGATCGATGCCGCTGTCTCTGGTGAGCTTGGCGACGATGGCGTCTCCGAGCGGCGTCTCGAGCGACTCGGCGAACAGCTTGAGAGGCACGCCCTTGAGCTTCGGCGTCTGGACCGTTTCGCGCTTGTAGGCGGCCATGAGAGCCTCAGTCGAACGTTGGAGGTCCCATCTTCGCGGCCTCGCGAATCATCTTCTCGAGGGTCTTCAGATCGACGTCCTCGAGCCGTTTGAACCGGACGCAGCTCTTGCCACGGCGGCGCATCCTCGCACTTCCCGTGCGCGTCGTGCAGAGGGACACTTCACAGATGCTGCGCGTCATCCCGCTGGGCGGCCTCGGCGAGATCGGCCTCAACGCAATGGTGTTCGAGTCGCGCGGCGAGCAACTGCTCATCGACTGCGGCCTGATGTTCCCCACCGCCGAGATGCCCGGCGTGGAGATCGTCATCCCCGACCTGAGCTACGTGTTGGCGAACCGATCGCTGCTCAAGGGCGTGGTGCTGACGCACGCCCACGAAGACCACCTCGGCGCGCTGCCCTACCTGCTCGCGAAGCTGCCGGTGCCCGTGTACGGCACGAGGCTGACCCTCGCGATGCTCTCGCACCGGCTCGGCGAGCTGGGCATCGAGGCCGACCTGCGCGAGATCGAGCCGCGCGCGCCGTTCTCGGTCGGGAACGCCTTCACCGTCGAAGCGATCCGCGTCTGCCACTCGGTGCCCGACGGCGTGGGCCTGGCCATTCGCACCGACGAGGGCACCGTCGTCCACACCGGCGACTTCAAGCTCGACGGAGCGCCCATCGACGGGCGGCCCACCGATCTCGAGCGGTTCGGCGAGCTGGGCGACGAAGGCGTGTTGTGCCTGTTGTCGGACTCGACGAACGCCGAGCTCGAGGGGCAGACGGGCGGCGAGCGGCTGGTGGCCGACACGTTCGCCCGCCTGTTCGAGAAGGCGCGCAGGCGCGTGGTGGTGTCGATGTTCGCCTCGAACCTGCTGCGCGTGCAGCACACGCTCGAGCTGGCCGAGCGGGTCGGCCGGTTCGTGGCCCTGCTCGGACGCAGCATGATCCGCAACGTCGAGATCGCCTCGGGGCTCGGCTATCTCCGTCTGCCGCCGGGGCTCTTGATTCCCGCCGATGACGCCCCGCAGGTGCCGCCGCGCAAGCTGGTGGTGCTGACGACGGGCGCCCAGGCAGAGCCGAGGTCGGGGCTGGTCGGCCTCGTGGCCGACCCCAACCGCGAGCCGCATCTCGAGCGCGGCGATCTGGTCATCCTCAGCTCGCGGCCCATTCCGGGGAACGAGCGCGCGGTCAGCGACCTCATCGACCAGCTCTTCGCGCGCGGGGTCGAGGTCGCCTACTTCCGCAACGAGCCCTTCGTGCATGTGTCGGGGCACGCATCGCGCGACGAGCAGCGGCGCGTGCTGGAGGCGGTGCGGCCGAAGTGCTTCATCCCCGTGCACGGCGAGCTGCGGATGCTCCACCGCCACCTCGAGCTCGCGCGGGAGTGCGGAGTGCCCGACGGCGGCCTCCTGCTCGCGCGCGACGGCGACGTGGTGGGCTTCGAGGAGGGCCACCCGTCGACGCTGGGACAGGTGGCGCACGGCCGCATCTTCCGCGACCGCTTCGGCGGAGGCGGCGTGGTGGCCGAGACGCTCAAGGAGCGCGCTCAGCTCGCCGAGACCGGCATCGTGGTGGCGGTGGTGGCGCTCTCGAACGGCCGGGTGGTACGCGGGCCCGAGCTGTACGGCCGCGCGCTGTCGGAGGACGAGGCGGCGGTGCTCCCGGAAGCGGCGGAGCTGACAAACGCCCAGCTCGCCGAGCTCTCACCGGCAGTGCTGGGCGACAACTCGCTCCTCGAGGAGGAGCTGACCCGCGCGGTGCGCCGGGCGTTCAAGACGTACGGCACCAGGCGGCCGGCGGTGCTGCCCGTCATCTTGCGGCTCTGATCGGGCTCCGCCCGGCGCCGACCATCATCGCGCTCGCGGCCGCGGTCGGCTCGACCTGCCGCTCGCGGCCCCCGAAGGTACAGCCCGCGACGCAGGTATGGTAGGGACTTCGGTGCCATGCCGTCTTTCGACGTGGTCTCGAAGCTCAACCTCGCCGAGCTGGACAATGCCGTGAACCAGGCGCGGAAGGAGATCTCCACGCGCTACGACTTCCAGGGCACGTCGACCGAGATTCAGCTCGCCGACGACAAGTCGAGCCTGCTCCTCAAGTCGAGCTCCGAGGGGCGGCTCGAGGCGGCGTTCGACGTGCTCCAGACGAAGTTCGTCAAGCGCGGCCTGTCGCTGCGGAGCCTCGAGCGCCTGCCCATCGAGACGGCGGCATTGGGCCACGTGAAGCAGACCCTCAAGCTGCAGCAGGGCATTCCCGTCGAGAAGGCCAAGGACCTGATCAAGACGCTCAAGGAGTCGAAGCTGAAGGTCCAGGGCTCGATTCAGGGCGATCAGCTGCGGGTGTCGGGCAAGAGCAAGGACGAGCTTCAGCAGGCGATCGCGCTGCTCCGCGCCCAGCAGGAGCGACTCGGCATCGACCTGCAGTTCGTCAACTTCCGGGATTGACCATGCTCGCCGTGCCCGTCCTCGCGCTCGCGTTGTTGGCCGGTTCGCCGGCGAAGGTGCGGAACGTGCCCACGGTGGCGAAGGAGCCCAGGCTCGACGGCAACCTCAAGGACCTGCCTGCGACGCTCGCCTTGACGCCCGTCGATGGAGCCGACGTGTCCGCGCATTTCGCGGCGCGGATCGCCTTCCGCAAGGACACGCTCTACATCGGCATCGAGCTGACGGACGACGCGCTCATCCCGGCCGACGTGTTGACGGTGTCGCTCCACTTCCCCGGTGCCGGCACCACCGCGTCCGGGTACGAATACCGCTTCGCCCTCGACGGGCTTCGCGCGCACGACGGAGCACCCGAGCTCGCCCGCCAGCACGTCCGCGCCGGCGTGACGAAGGGCGAGAAGGGGCTCACGCTCGAAGCGGCGTTCCCGGCCCGGAGCCTGCCGCGCTTCCCCGCGCACGAGCCACTTCTGCTCGAGCTGTGCGCCACGTACGAGGACCGCGACGAGCCTGCGGCAGAAGCGAAGCGCCTGTCGACGTGCCAGGGCGGCTCGCTCGCCGGAGGGCCGGTGCGGGTGCCCGACGAGCTGCGGAAGACGCTGAAGCTGACTCCGCCCGAGGGCGTGGCCGGCATCGAATCGCGCCCCGGCGGGTGGGTCGGCTACGCCACGTTGCACTACCCCATGTGGGTGCAGGGTGACGAGGCGCTGAACGCCGCCGCGCTCCAGAAGCTGGTCGCCGACGAGCCGGTCGACCCGAAGGCCTCGCGCATCCACATTCCCGCCCGCATGGCGGTGCCCGACGGCCGCGAGCTGGTCGCGGTGCTCAGCGGGAAGGACCCGTTCGCCATCGAGGGCCAGTGCCGCATGCAGGACGAGCTGCGCCTGGCCCTGTACGCGGTGAAGGGGAAGATTGCCGAGCGCGTGCTCGAGTGGCCGGCGGCCACCTGCGCTCTGGGGCGGGCGGCATCCATCGAGCTCGACGACGAAGGCGGCTTGTCCATCGGTTACAGCAACGGTTCCGTCGCGACGTTCATCTGGGCGAGCGACCACTTCGAGCGCACCGAGCTCGGTTCGAGGCAGTGACGTGCAGAACGAGAAGAAGACCCTGTACATGATGACCCTGGGGTGCCCGAAGAACCGGGTCGACTCCGAGGTGATGCTCGGCACGCTGGTGCAGCGCGGCTACCAGCTGGTGCAACAGCCCGAGCAGGCCGAGGTCATCGTCGTCAACACCTGCGCGTTCATCGGCCCGGCCAAGCAGGAGTCCATCGACAACATCCTCGAGCTGGCCGAGTACAAGCAGACCGGCAGGTGCCAGACGCTGGTCGTCACCGGCTGTCTGTCGCAGCGCTACGCGCCCGAGCTGGTGAAGGAGCTGCCCGAGGTCGACCACTTCCTCGGCACGTCCGCGTACGCGCAGATCGGCGATCTGCTCGCCGCCGAAGCGACACCGCGCCAGGTCATCCCCGACCCCGAATACATTCACGACGCGAAGACGCCGCGCATCAACTCGCTGCCCGGGTACACCGCGTACCTGAAAATCTCCGAAGGCTGCGACAACCAGTGTGCCTTCTGCATCATCCCCAAGCTGCGCGGGCCGCAGCGGAGCCGGCCGATCGCGGACATCGTCGCCGAAGCGGCGCAGCTCGCCGATCAGGGCGTGGTCGAGCTGAACCTCGTGGCACAGGACCTGACCGCCTACGGCTACGACCTGCCCGGCAAGCCGAAGCTCCACGAGCTGCTCGAGGAGCTGTGCCAGGTGGACGTGCGGTGGATCCGCCTGCACTACGCCTACCCGCGCGTCTTCCCCGACGAGCTGATCGAGGTCATCGCCACCGAGCCGAAGATTGCCAAGTACCTCGACATGCCGGTGCAGCACGCGTCCGACAAGCTGCTGCTCGCGATGCGGCGGGGGCGCGACAGCGTCTTTCTGCGCAAGCTCTTGGCGAAGCTCCGCGAGCGCGTGCCTCGAATCGTGCTGCGCACCTCGCTCATCGTCGGGCTGCCCGGCGAGACGGACGAGGACTTCGAGCAGCTCAAGGCATTCGTGCAGGAGCAGCGCTTCGAGCGGCTGGGCGTCTTCCAGTACTCCGACGAGGAGGGGACGGCGGCCTACGAGATGGAGGGGAAGCTGCCCCAGAAAGTCATCGCGCGACGATGGCGCGAGCTGATGGCCATTCAGAAGCGGATCAACCGCGAGCAGAACAAACAGCTCGTGGGCAAGCGCCTCGAGGTGCTGGTCGAGGGAGCGAGCCCCGAGTCCGAGCACCTCTTGGTCGGCCGCCACCAGGGTCAGGCCCCGGAGATCGACGGACAGGTCTACATCAACGACGGGCTGGCCTATCCCGGCGAGCTCGTGACCGTCGAGGTGACCGAGGCCCATGACTACGACCTCGTGGGCCGCGTCGTCGAGCGGCCGAATCCGAAGGCGAAGCCGCACAAGGTTCGCCTGCCGGTGCTCGGTCAGATCTGGACGGCGCCGCGGTAGGCGCGGCGTTCAGGCGGCCGGCGTCGCGGGCTGTTTACCGCTCCCGGTCGATGCGGTACCGAAAGAACGACGGAACGTCGCGGCCGAACCGGCGGCGCTCTGGTTCAGACCACCAGCTCGCCGCGCAGCACCGTCACCGCGTGCCCGCCGAGCCGCACCCGGTCGCCATCGACGCGCGGTCCAACGGCACCGCGGCCGCTATTCCGCGCCGACCCGACCGCCTCGTGCCCGCGCGAACCATCGGTCGGAAGCCGAACCACGCGACCCACGGCATCGCGCGTCGATCAGCACGGGGCGAAGCACACGCGCGTCCTGCCATCGGGACATACCGTCGCGCTGCCCGCTCCCTCGCAGGTGACGTTGCACGTGCTGGCGTTCTCACAGACGACCCGGCACGGCCCGCGGCAGGTGACGTCGCAGCTGCTGACGCGCCGGCACTGCACCTCGCTCTCGGGCCCCACGGTGAACCGGCAGCTCGAGACGTCCTCGCACGTCTGCCGGCACCCCGCTCCACATTCCGTCTGGCACCTGCTGAGGCGACGGCAGGCCAGGGTGCACCGCTCGCCACACCGGGTGTCGCACGTCGACACGTCCTCGCAGCGGTGCGCGCATGCACCCGCGCAGTCCAGCCGGCAGTCCGTGCCGCCGATGCACGCCGAGACGCAGCCGCCCGCGGGACACGAACCGTTGCACGCGGGTGCCGCCCTGCACTGGCACTCCTCGGCCGTGCAGGTGACTTCGCCGCCCTCGAACCGGGGCACCGGGCGACCTCCGCAGGCGAGCGTCGCCAACAGCAGCACACAGACCGGACGGACCATTCAGTCGGGCTCCTTCTCCTCGGACGGATTCGGCGAGCGCGGCAGTTGGTGGCGCTCGAGCATCTGCCGGTACAGCTCGAGGAACTTGCGCTCGGCCTCACCCGCGGCGCCGCCGAGCTGCGGCTGGCACTCGCAACTGACCCGATTCGTCGTCAGCTCGTGCACGAACGCGCAGTGCCCCGGGCATGAGCCGAGCTGCCCCTCCTCGAAGAGCGCCAACGTCGCGCCGCTGGCCTGCTTCAGCGATGCGGCGCACTGGGGCATCGACTCCTCGAGCCCCTCCCATGGGAAGTGGTGCAGCGTGCTGACGCCGCGGTCCACCCGCCCGAAGCTGAAGCCGATGCGGCAGGCTGTGCGCCACTCGCCAAAGTCACCCAGAGGCTCGAGGTACACGCGCCCGCCCTCCGGCAGGTCGCGCCATACCGCTCCCACGGCGGTGATGCCCTCGCCGTCGCGGAACGCATGCAGCCCGAAGCAGGCCTCCTCCGACTGCGCGCCGCCGCACTGCTGGCGCTTGCCGGAGGTCACCACCTTCGGCCGCTTCAGCACCAGCACGCCCGCGCCGACGTCCACCGTGACGTGGAAGCGGCCCCAGACGTCGCTCCCCAGCAGGCCCAGGGCGCCCCGGTTCCGCCACGCTGCGTCGCCGCGCATCGCCGCGAAGCGGAAGCCGAAGCCGGGAGCAAGCTCGAGCTCGTCGAAGCCGTAGCCGCCGAACTCGAGCCGTTCGGGCAAGGGAGCCCCCGACCGCATCAGGGCCCGGATCAGCTCCGCGCCGGAACGGAATCCATTCTCCCGCGCCGCCTCGTCCGAGATGCTCGAGTGCAGCTCCGCGGTGGCGAGAATGAACGGCCCTGTCAACACGGCTTCGCCCTGCCGCAGGCGAACGGCGAGCATCGGCCAGTCGGTCGTCGGCTCGCGGGTGAGCTCGAGCACGTGCACCTCGTCGGCCGACGCCTGCTCCTCAGACGCGGACGCGAAGTAGTCGGCCCGCGGCCTCGAGCGCGTCACCATCAGCTCGCGGCGCGACGGGTCGACCTCGAGCGCGTACGGCAACAGCACGTCCGTTCCCAGCACCACCTCGCAGCGCGCGCCGTCCTCCCACAGGCCCGCCATCCGCTCGCCGAGGCGGCGCTCGCCGACCTTCGCCCGCTCGAGCTTCACCTCGCCAAGCTTCAGCCATCGCCCGCCGGGATGCGGGAAACGCACCGAGCCTCGGCTGGACGGCGGCTCAGCGAAACACCCCGTCGTCACCGTGGTGAGCGGGCTCGACACGTCGAACACGACCTGCGCGGAGCGGCCGTCGACGGCTCCGCCGATCTGCATCCGCAGCCCGGCCCCGGAGGTCAGCCGCGCGGAGAGACCATCGAGCGGATCCGCCGGCTCGGCCGGCATGGGCTTCACGCACGAAGCCAAAAGAAGCGCGATCGCGAACCGGCGCATCCTCCGACAGCTAGCACAACTGCACTCGGTACCAAGCGGTGAGCTCCTCGCGCGCTGATGCCCGTCAGCGAGTGTACCGGGGAGAGCTCGATGAGCGCCCTCGAGCTCGACCGCCTGCCTGCCCGCTACTTCGGAGCCGCCTCCGGCGCGGCAGGCGTCTTGGTGTAGTCGACGATCTGCGTGCCCGGCGCGGGCGCAATCTTGAAGTGCGTCTCGTCGACGCCGACGTTCGTCTTCAGCTCGAGGAAGGTGATGGCGTTCTCGCTGCCGTCGGGGTCGACCACCGTGCTCTTGAGCACCTGCGCGGTCTTCGGGTCCACCTCGAGCCGCACGCGCTGGAAGCGCGGGTCGGGCTCGAGCGGCGTCAGCTCGAGGAGAACGCCCGAGCACTTCTCGCATGCGCGCTTCTCGATGGAGAACTCGTCGGCGAGCCGGCCCTTGCCCCAGAGGAACGTCACCGAAGCGGAGAGCTGGTTGGTGGCGATGCTGGCCTTGGTCAGCGTGCGCGCCTCGGGGTCGTACGCGTACACCTTGTCGCCGGCGAGGACGAACGTCTTGGCCGACGGCTTCTGGTATTCCCAGCGCATGAGGCCGGGCTTCTTGAACGTGACGGTACCGGTCGACGTCTGCGTGCGCTTGAACGTCTTGTACGTGTAGTCCTGGCGGAACTTCGCCTGGAAGTCGCCGGTCTTCTCGTAGAAGGCCTGCATCCGGTCGACGAGCGCCTGCACGTCCGAAGCGATGGGCTTCTTCGCCGCTGGCTGGGGCGGCACAGCCTGCTCGGTCCCCGCATCGGCCACCATGCGCCTGGGCGGCTGCATCGGCATCACCGGAGGACCGGCCGTGCCCGCATCCGTATCGCGCACGATGGTCTTCGGCGGCTCGAACGGTTTCAGCGGGCCGGTCGTGCCCGCGTCCGCCGCGCGGACGATCGTCTTCGGCGGCTCGAACGGCCTCATCGGGCCCGACGGCTCACCGGCTGACGCGTGCGCGCAGGAGACGATGGCGGCCAACAGTGGAGTCAACATTCGTCGCACCCTATGCCTTGGACGCTTCGGGCCGAACAGCATTCAGCCGCGCGGAGTTCGCGCCGTTCACCCTCATGCCTTTCGCCCGTAGATGCGGCCGCGCTGCTTGACTGCCAAGAGGTGGAAGCGCTCGCGGAGGGCAGCCCGCTCGTCCGGAGTCAAATCTCCCGGGCCCACGCCGTTCGCCATGCGCCAGGCGATGGCACACGTCAGCGTGGCGCTCACCGCCGCGGAGATGTTCAGCGAGCGGGTGAAGCCGAGCATCGGAATCCAGAACGCCGCGTCGGCGCCCGCGAGCGCCTCGGGCGAGACGCCGAACCTCTCGTTGCCGAAGACCAGGGCGAGCCTGCCGTCGAAGGTGAGCTCGAAGAGGCTCTTGGCGTCGTCCCGCACGGCCGACGCGAGAATGCGGAACTTTCGCGCGCGCAGCGCCTCGAAGCAGGCCCGGGGCGACTCGTGCTGCACGACGTCGAGCCACTTGTCGCAACCCTGGGTCACCTTGACGTTGGGAGAGAACGGGTGGTCCGGGTTGCGGATGACGTGCACCTCCTGCACGCCCATCGCCTCGCAGGTGCGGAGGACGGCCGCCATGTTGAACGTGTCCTCCAGCCGGTCGAGCACGACGCACAACGTCCGCGTGCGGCGATCGAGCACCTGCTCGATGCGTTCCTTCCGCGTGTCGAGGAGCAAGTCCTCGGGTGGAGGCTTCGTCGCAGCCTCCTCGTATCTTTGGCCGCCGCCGCCCATCAGGCGCGCTCCTCTCGCGGCAGGCGCGACCTCGCGCGCACCCGGCCTTCCTTCGCAAACAGCACCTTGGCCACCGCATCGAGCAGCTTCGGAATGCCCTCGCCGGTGACGGCGGAGATGGCCACCACCTGCCGCTTCTTCCGCTTCATCGCCGCGGTGAAGGCGGCGAGCTTCTCTTGGGCCTCGGGCAGGTCCATCTTGGTCGCGGCGACGATCTGCGGCTTCTTCGCCAGCTTCTGGCTGTACTTCTTCAGCTCGGCGTTGATGACCTCGTAGTCGCGCAAAGGCTCGCGGTCGTCGCCCAAAGCCGCAAGGTCGACCAGGTGCACCAGCACGCGGCAGCGCTCGACGTGGCGGAGAAACTGGTGGCCCAGCCCGGCGCCCTCGGCCGCTCCCTCGATGAGCCCGGGAATGTCGGCCACCACGAACGACAGCCCGTCCTTGTACTGGACCATGCCCAAATTGGGCACCAGCGTGGTGAACGGGTAGTCGGCGATCTTCGGGCGGGCCCGGCTGATGCGGCTGATGAGCGTGCTCTTGCCCGCGTTGGGAAAGCCCACCAGCCCGACGTCGGCGAGCAGCTTGAGCTCGAGAACGAGGGTGCGCTCCTCGCCGGGCTTGCCCTCCTCGGCGAAGCGGGGCGTCTGCCGGGTCGAGGTGGCGAAGTTCATGTTGCCCAGCCCTCCGCGGCCACCCCTGGCGGCGATGAACGTCTGGCCGGGCGTCGTCAGGTCGGCGAGCACCTCGCCCGAGTCCGCCAACTTGACCAGCGTGCCCACCGGTACCTTGAGCGTCAGGTCCTCGCCCTTGCGGCCGTTCTTGTCGTTGCCCATGCCGTGCTGGCCGCTCTGGGCGCGGTAGTGCTGCTGGTAGCGGTAATCGAGGAGCGTGGTGAGCTGCGGGTCGGCCACGAAGACGACCGAGCCTCCGTCGCCGCCGTCGCCGCCCGAGGGGCCGCCCTTCTCGACGTACTTCTCCCGGCGGAAGGCGACCGCGCCGTCGCCTCCGTCGCCGGCCTTCACGAAGATGCGGACCTGGTCGACGAACTTCATGCCGTAAAAAGCAACGCGGGCCGGCCCGGCGACATGCTCGGGGCGACCCGCGCGAACGCTGGTGAGGAGCTCAGGCCTGCGCCTGCGCCTTCGGGTAGACCGAGACCTTCTTGCGGTCGCGGCCGAGCCGCTCGTACGTCACGATGCCGTCGACGGTGGCGTACAGCGTGAAGTCGCGCCCCAGCCGGACGTTGTTGCCCGGGTGGATCTTCGTGCCCAGCTGGCGGACGAGGATCGACCCCGCGTGGACCCACTGGCCCCCGAACGCCTTCACCCCGCGCCGCTGGCCCTGGCTGTCGCGCCCGTTGCGGGAAGAACCCTGACCCTTTTTGTGTGCCATGACCGCTACCTCACGCCGAGATCGAGGTGACCTTCACCTCGGTGTAGGGCTGCCGGTGACCCCGGCGCCGCGTCCACCCTTCCTTCTCCTTGCGGAAGTGGAGGACCTTCCGCCCCTTGTCCTGGGCGACGATCTTGCCGACCACCTTCGCCCCGGACACCCGCGGGGTACCGACCTTCGGGCTGTCGCCGCCGCCGACGAGCAACACCTCGTCGAACGTCACGTCGGCGCCCACGTCCCCATTGATCTTCTCGATCCGCAGGACGTCACCCTCGGTGACGCGGTACTGCTTGCCGCCCGTCCGAATCACTGCGTACATCGTCGGCTCCCCGTGAAAAACTCTCCCGAAAAGGGCCGCCTATCTACGAGAGCGCCTCGGCGCAAGTCAAGAATCAGAGAGCTGCCAGAGGCGTCGACCATCTCCGAGCCGCTCGAACAGCGCATCGAGCGTTTCCTCGGCAAAAGGCTTGTCCAGCCGCTCGATGCCCGAGGAGGCAGGCGGCACGAAGGTCGAGCCGGTGTGCAGGACGAGCAGCATGGCTGGATGTCGGCGCCTCACCTCGCACAAGAACGAGAACCCGTCGATTCCCGGAAGCTGGTAGTCGCTGATGACGGCGCGAGGCCGATGCACCTCGAGTAGCGCCCGCGCCTGTTCCGCCGAGGTGGCAGTGACCACCCGCACCGGCTTCTTCCGGCACAGCCGAGTGAACGATCGAATGATCAGCGGGTCATCGTCCACGAAGAGCACGAGCGGGAACATGACCGCATTATAGAGCGGTGGCTCGCCCAGAGTCGCTGGGGCTTGTTGGTGGCGTGAAGGGCTCGGTTCGACTCGGGCGCGTCCTGGTGGAGCTCGGCGAGCGTGTCCGCTCGGCCAGGCTCGCCGCCGGCCTCACTCAGGAGACGGCCGCTTCGCGAGCCGGAATCGACTACAAGCGCTATCAACGCATCGAGGGCGGCAGGGTGAACGTCACCGTGCGGACGTTGGTGCGGTTGGCCGACGCGCTGGGGTCAGATTTCTGGTCGCTGGTCTGCCGCGAGGGGGCAAGGGAGCTTTCCCTTCCCATGGCCGCCGAGCCTCCGCCCAGGTACCGACCGCGGTGAGCCGTCAACCGGCCAGTTGCATCTGGCCAATCACCGCTCGCTCGGACACGACGGGCACGTTCAGCTTCTGCGCCGCCTCGTGCACCGACATGAGCAGAAGCCCGGCCTGCTCGAACTCGCCGAGCAGCTCGCTCTGGCCGTCCTTCAAGTCGAGCCACAGCTCGGCGGCCCGCCGGTCTTTCTGCACCTCGACGTTCCGGTTCTGCAGCTGCACCTCCTCGAGCGGCGTCACCAGCTCGCGGATGCGGAACTGCTTCACCTGGTCGGCCGGCATGCTTCGGGGCACGGGCAGAACGCCCATGCGCATCTGCATGTAGCGGATGACGCGGCGGTCGGTATCGACCGCCACCCGCTTGGGGAACGACCCGATCTTGACGACCTCACCCATGGAAATGTCTCCTTCGGCGCTCCCTGCATAAGACATTGCCGCGGTACGGCAAGCACGGCCTCGGCCTGTCAGGCCCCGAGCTCGGCTGAGTCGCATCCTTGAGGCCGTTCCGGCGCGAGCCGCCGGCCGCCGCGCGTTTCTTGCCGCCCCCGATGCCCGTTCTGGCGCCGGTCGAAGCGCCTCGCTCTCCCTTCTCCTCACGAACCGCCGCCGCGGGCCCTCCCACCGCCGCGCCAGAAATGAAGCTCGAGCTTCCTCGACTTTCGACTTTCTGGCGGCCCGGAGCGCGGCCTCTACTGGCTGACGTCGTTGACGTCGTTGAACGGCAACCCGGCGGGAATGGTCTCGCCTTCGGCCGACGTGCGCTCGTGCGAGGAGATGGACCAGACGTCGAACGTCTCGTCGGAATCGACGTTGCCGATGCACGCCGCGGTGAAGCCGTCGACTTTGGCGCCGGGCGCCTCTCCGCCGGCCAGCGGCGGCAGATGCGCGAGCAGCTCGTCCGTCGACACGGTGGGGTATTTGAGCTCGTCGGCGCCGATGCGGGTGGCTCCTGCCACGCGCTCGGCTGCCGGCCCCTTCCGCACCTCGAGGGGCCCATGGGGGTCGAGCACGTAGGCGTAGCGGTTTCCGCGCTCGGGAGAGAAGAAGAGCTCGTCGACGTTCGATGTGAATCGGCCCTTCTCCGCCGCGAAGGACTTCTGTGCCGCGTAGAGGCTCTTCAGGTTGATTTTGCACTCGGCCTGCTTCGAGCGCGCCTGGAAGCGGATGAAGTTGGGAATCGCGATGGCCGCCTGAATCCCGATGATGGGGATGATGAGCGCCGAGATGATGGTGCCGGCGATGGCCAGGCCGCGGCCTCCGAGGCTCGGGTCGTTGCCCGTCTTGACCAGGCCGACGATGGACAAGGGCAGCGCGACGAGAAACAACGGAGCAAAGCAAACGCTCAGCAGCGCGAGGACGAAGCCGGCGGTGGCGATTCCCGACGTCTTCTTGGCTTTCGCCTGCGGCGGAAGCGGCGGCTGCCCGTTCATGGTCCTCCCCCTGGCTCGATGGCGCGCAACCTAGCCCAGCTCGCTCGACGGGCCCTCGATTTTTCGCGCACGGGCGTCTGCTGTCCGCCTGACGTTTCTCGACCCGCGAGCGCGCATGTGGAGCGCCCGTGCCGCTCCGCGGTGCGGCACGGTTGGCCGGCACGAGACGGACGCCGCGCCCACTTTCCCCCTGGCGCGCGCTGGAACCGCCCTTGCCTCTGCCCGCATGCGTGATGCGGGAGGCGAGCATGGAGCAGCAAGCCTGGTGGGTGATCGAGCTCGAGGAAGAGCTCGAGTGCGGGCCTGGATGGGCGCGGGTGCCGGTGCGGAAGGTGCGGCGGCTGCGGTTGGGGCGGGGCGGCGAAGGCGGGCCGAACCGGCGCGGCGCGCCGAGGTGGTTCGAGGACGGCTTCGACGACCCGCCGCGCCCGCGGAGAAGGCATTAGAAGGGGGCCTGCCGGCTCGAGGTGGAAGGACGCACGCCGAGGTTGCAGCCAGGGCGCCACGACCGCATCGGGTGCGGCTGCGCGTTTCGTGAGCGGCTTGCCCGGAACCGGCGCTCAGCAGCCTTCTCGCATCGCGATGCGTCCTCGAAGCGTCAGCCTCCGAGCTTCTTCGCGATGAGCTCGTTGATGAGCTTGGGGTTCCCCTTGCCCTTCATCGCCTTCATCACCTGGCCGACCAGAAAGCCGAGCACCTGCTTCTTGCCGGCCTTGTACTTCTCGACCTCGGACGCGTTCTTCGCCAGCACCTCGTCGACGGCCGCCTCGATGGCGCCCACGTCGCTGACCTGGGCCAGGCCCCTCTCCGAGATGATGGCCGAAGGCTCGCGCCCCGTGCGGAACATCTCGGCGAAGACCTCCTTGCCCGCGTTGGCGGAGATCTCCCCCTTGTCCACGCGCAAGAGCAGCTCGGCGAAGTGCTCGGGACGGATGCGCACTTCCGACACGGGCACGTTCTGCTCCTTCACCAGCCGGAGCAGCTCTCCCAGAAACCAGTTCGAGAGCTTCTTGTGGTCGCCATAGTGGCGGGCGCACGCTTCGAAGTACTCGGCCAGCGGCCGCTCGGCGGTGAGGATCTTCGCGTCGTACGCCGGGAGCGAAAGCTCGCTCATGAAGCGCTCGAGCTTCTGCCGCGGCAGCTCGGGGAGCGTACCGCGCACCGACTCGACGAAGCCGTCCTCCAGCACCAAAGGAGGCAGGTCCGGCTCGGGGAAGTAGCGATAGTCGTGCGCCTCCTCCTTGCTGCGCAAGGGTCGCGTCTCGTTCTTCACCGCGTCATAGAGCCGCGTCTCCTGCTCGACCTTGCCACCCGACTCGATGACCTCGACCTGCCGCGCCACCTCGTACTCGATGGCCTTCTGCAGGAAGCGGAAGCTGTTCAGGTTCTTCAGCTCGGCGCGGGTGCCGAATTCGGACGCGCCCTTGCGCATCACCGACACGTTGGCGTCGACGCGGAGCGAGCCCTCCTCCATGTTGCCGTCGCTCACCCCGATGTAGACGAGCACGTCCCTCAGCGCGCGAACGTACTCGGCGGCCTCCTCGGCGCTGCGCAGGTCGGGCTCGCTGACGATCTCGATGAGCGGCACGCCCGCGCGGTTCAGGTCGACCAGCGATTCGGACGCGGAGGCGTCGTGCACGTTCTTGCCGGCGTCCTCCTCCATGTGGATGCGGCGGATGCGCACGTCGCGTTCGCCGTCGGCCGCATCGATGGTCAGCCGGCCGTGCTCGCAGATGGGCTGGTCGTACTGGGTTATCTGGTAGCCCTTCGGCAGGTCCGGATAGAAGTAGTTCTTCCGCGACCAGATGCTCCTTTGGCGAATGGCGCAGCCGAGCGCGACGCCGGCGCGGACGGCCAGCTCGACCACCTTGCGGTTGAGCACCGGCAAGACGCCGGGCATGCCGAGGCAGATCTCGCAGGTGTTCTGGTTGGGCGGAGCGCCGAACTTCGTCGAGCACGCGCAGAAGATCTTCGACTGCGTGAGCAGCTGGGCGTGAACCTCGAGCCCGATCACCGGCTGGAAATCGCTCACCGGCATGCGTCACCCATGGCCCGGTCAGACACCGGGCTTCCTCTTGTAGTGCTCGGTCTCGCGCTCGAACGCGCGGCCGATGCGCAAGACGTTCGCCTCGTCGAAGGGCTTGCCGAGAATCTGCAGCCCGATGGGCAGCCCGGACGGCGTGAAGCCGCACGGCACCGAGAGCCCGGGCAGCCCGGCCAGGTTGCACGGCAGGGTGAGCACGTCCATCAGGTACATCGCCAACGGGTCGTCCACCTTCTCGCCCAGCCTGAACGCGGGCACCGGCGACGTCGGCGAGAGAATGGCGTCGACGGCCTCGAACGCCTCCTCGAAGTCCCGCCGAATCAGCGTCCGCACCTTCTGCGCCTTCAGGTAGTACGCGTCGTAGTAGCCGGCCGAGAGCGCGTACGTGCCGAGCATGATCCGCCGCTTCACCTCGGGCCCGAAGCCCTGCGCGCGCGTCTTTTCGTACAGCTCGCGCAGCCCCTTCGCTCCCTTCGCACGCCGCCCGTAGCGGATGCCGTCGTAGCGGGCCAGGTTCGCCGACGCCTCGGCCGGCGCGATGATGTAGTAGGTCGCCAGCGCGTAACGCGTGTGGGGCAACGAGACGTCGACGATTTGGGCCCCGAGCCGCTCGTAGACCTTCGCCGCCCCTCGCACCGCCGCTTCGACCGCCGGGTCAATGCCCTCGACGAAGTACTCGCGCGGCAGGCCCAAAGTCAGGCCCTTCACTCCCCGCTCGAGCTCAGCGAGGTAGTCGGGCGCCACGAGCTTCGCCGAGGTCGAGTCGAGCGGGTCGTGCCGGGCGATGACGTTCAGCAATGCCGCCACGTCGGCGACGGTGCGCGCCATGGGGCCGACCTGATCCAGCGAGCTGGCGAAGGCGATGACTCCGTAGCGGCTCACCCGGCCATACGTGGGCTTGAGCCCGGCGATGTTGGTGAGCGCCGCGGGTTGGCGAATCGAGCCGCCGGTGTCGGTGCCGAGCGCTCCGAACACCATGCGGGCGGCGACCGCGGCGGAAGAGCCTCCCGAGCTCCCGCCCGGCGTGCGCTCGAGGTCGTACGGGTTGCGCGTGGGAAAGAAGCCGCTCGACTCGGTGGACGAGCCCATCGCGAACTCGTCCATGTTCAGCTTGCCGAGAATGGGCAGCCCCGCCTCCTTCAGCAGCCGCGCCGCGGTGCCGTCGTACGGGGCGACGAAGCCCTCGAGGATCTTCGACGCCGCGGTGGTGGGCAGCCCCTCCGTGAGAAACAGGTCCTTCAGCGCGATCGGCACTCCGTCGAGAGGGCCCAGCGGCCGGCCCTGAGAGCGCCGGCGATCCGACGCTTCGGCTGCGGCCAGGGCGCCGCGCTCGTCGACGTGGAGGAAGGCGCGCACCTTCGGGTCGACCGACCGGATGCGACCCAGACAGGCGGCCGTGGCCTCGACCGAGCTGACCTCGCGCGAGGCCAGAAGCGCCGACAGCTCGAGCATCGACAGGTCCGTGACGTCCATCACTCGATGATCTTCGGGACTGCGAACGAGGAGCCGACCTTCGCCGGAGCGTTGGCCAGTGCCTTCTCCACCGGCAACCGGGGCACCACGACGTCCTCGCGCAACGAGGCGCCACCGAGCGTCGCATGCGAGGTGGGCTCGACGTTCGAGGTGTCGACCCGGCCGAGCTCGTCCATCGCGTCGAGGATGGCCGACAGCTGCGTCTGAAAGCGCTGCTCCTCCTCGAAAGTCAAAGACAGCCGGGCCAGGCGGGCCACGTGTCGAACCTGTTCGAGCGAGAGCTTCATCGGTCGAGCGCGCAACGGAGGCGCTGAACGAGGCGTTCCTGACGCCCCGTGTCGAACGGGCCGGCGCCGTCACTTCTTGCGGAAGATGCCGAGCACGGCCTTCATCACGCCGCCGGCCTGCTCGGAGCCCTGCTTGAGAATCGCCTCCAGCTCGCCCGCGTCGAGCCAGATGCCCTTGCAATTGAAGCAGGTGTCGATCTCGACGTCGCCGCGCTTGAGCGTCTGCAGGTCCATGCCGCACTTGGGGCACTTCATCCGGTGCAGCTTCTTGCGCTCCTCGCGCTCTTTGGCCGCCATCTCCTCGGCCTGCTTGAGCGCCAGCTTCCGCTTCTTCTCGATCTCCTCGCGGGCGAAGTACTCGTCTTCGAGCGACGAAGGTTTTTCGAGCTCCGGCATGTGTCCCTCACTGTCTCAACCTGTCGATGGCGTTTCGGGCTACCGATGCTTCCGGGCCATTGGGCAACACCTCGAGGTACTTCTCGTAATACCGAATGGCCTCTTCCTTCTTTCCTAGAGCCCGGTAGGTCTCCGCAAGGCCAATCAGCGCCACGCCGTACCGGCCGTTCAGCTCGAGCGAGCTGTGGAACGCCGCCTCCGCCTGCTGGGGCATGCCCATATCCAAGAGCGCCATGCCCCTGCCCGCGTGAGGCTCGGCGCGATCGGGCTCGAGATCGGCCGCCATGCCGTACGCGTCGAGCGCCGCCTGTGGCTTCTCCGCCTCGCGCAGCCTATCGCCGCGGGCCATCCAGTAATCGAAGTCGCGCACCGGTTCGGGCTTCTGCCCCTTGTCGGGCGCCTTCGCCGTCGTGCCCGCGTCGGTCGGGCCCGCCCCGGCATCGGCCTTCGCCGCCGCCAGCATCGCCGCCTTCTCGGCCTCCTCGCGCTTGCGGCGCTCCTCCTCCTTCGCGCGCGATTCGGCCTCCTCGCGTTCCTTCCGCTCGCGCTCCTTTTGGGCCTCGAGCTCACGTTGGCGCATTTCCGCCGCCTCCCGGGCCGGGAGGTATTGGTACGTGTAGTACCAGTAGCCGCCGCCGCCACCTGCGGCCAGAAGGAGCAATAGCAAGATCCACTTGCCCGCTCCGCCCGACCGTTTGAACGAGCTGATCATCTGCTCGTCGTCGAGCTGAGCGATGGCCGGATCGCGAAGGGTCTCGCTGCCCACCGATCGCGCGCGCATGGCCGGAGCGGGCGGGGGCTGCGGAACGACCATCGGCGGCGCGACCTGCTGCGGAGCGACGCTCGAAGGCGGTTGCATCACCGGCACGGGCACGGGCGCCACCGGTACCGGCGAGATGGGCGAATGCTGCGGCGTGGTCATCACCGGGTAGCCCTGGGGCGGCGTGTACACCATGCCCGCTTCGGGCGCGCCGGGGATGCGGGGCATCGACGGGTGCAGCCCGCTGGTGGCCGGCGGCGTCAGCCCGAGCGCCGCCTGGCTCTGCAACGCCTGCAGCTGGCTGGCCTTCTGGGCCTCGTCCACCACCTGGAAGAAGCTGGCCAGCTCGGCGATGTTTCCCAGCCGCTTCCAGCTTTCGCCGGTGAGGCTGATCTCGTCGTCGCGCGTCACCTTGCGCTCGACGATCCATTTCTGGAGGGTGGTCAGCTCCTTGAACGTGAAGACGTTGCCGTTGGCCTGGCGCACCTTCCACTCGCGCTGCACCGGGGCTTGGGCGGGAATGGGCGCGGGCGAACCGGCCTCGTCGGGCTTGACCGGCACGGTGAAGACCAGCGCCTTCTTCTTCACCTTGAAGACGTGGCCACAGGTCGTGCACTTGACCGTGACGCCGGCCTCGGTGATCCGCGCGTCGTCGAACTCGTACTCCGTCTTGCACCGCTCGCAGCGGACGTCCACGGGCCCGAACCCTAACGCGGCGAATTCGAGAGGTCGAGGACCAGCGGGGGCGGCGACGGGCGGCCGGTTGGCGCGTCCGGGACCAGAAATTTGCGGGTCCGGACCGGCCTCCTACACTCGGTCGCGAACGCCACTACAGGCAGCAACCGAGGTGTTTTCGACGATGGCGAAGCGCGCCCGAGAGAAGACTGTGCTTTCGCGGCAACAGATCGCCAGTCGCAAGCGAGCGCTCTCCGACGAGAAGCTCAAGGCGCCGTCCGCGGTGAGCCGGGCGCTCGTGGGCGTCTTCATCCTGGCGGCCTCCCTGCTCGCTTTCCTGTCGGTCGCCACGTGGGACGTGAAGGATCGGGTCGGCCCGGGGTTCCGGAACGCGGTCGGGCCGGTGGGGCACGCGCTGGCCGAAACGCTCCGGGGGGCGTTCGGCTTGTGCGCGTACCTCCTACCGGCCGCAGGCGTCTGGGCGGCGGCGGCGCTGTTCGTCGGCTCGCGCGAGCGCAGGCGTTGGCCGCAATTCGTCTGCCTGGTGCTGCTGGCGTTGTCGGGAGCCGTTCTCGCGCAGCTTCTGTGGGCGGCTCACCCGAACAGCGTGCACGCTCCGGGCGGAGCCGTGGGAGCGGCCCTCACCGAGCTCCTTGCCGGCCTGTTCTCGACCGTCGGCACCGTGGTGCTGGTGACGGCGGTGGCAGTGGCGGCGCTCATCGTCGGCACGCAGTTCGCCTTCCTCAAGCTGTGCGCGCTGGCTTTTGGGGCCATCGGGGCGGCGGGGGCGAAAATGAAGGCCGCGGCGCTGGCGTTCGTGGCCGCGCAGAAGGCGGCCTTGCAGAAGAAGCGCGAGGAAATGGCCAGATCGCGCGAGGAGGAGAAGGCGTTCTTCGAGAAGCTCGAGGCCGAGGAGGACGAGCTCGAGCAGGCCGAGCGCGAGGCGGCGGAGGCCGAGGCCGTCGCCGAGGAGGCGCTGCGTCTGGCGAAGGAGCGCGAAGACAAAAAACGTCCGGCGGCCGAGCCCCAAATCGAGCGCGCCGAGCGTGCGCCGCTGGGAGATCCGGCCTGGGTGGCCGAATTGGCGCCGCCGGCGGTCGAGGCGAAGTCGGAAGGTCCGCCCAAGCGAAAGAAACAACCCACCATCGTCACCCCGCCCGTTCCGCCCTCCGAGGCCCTCTCGTCCGCCCCGCCGCCTCCCGTTGCACCCGCACCGGCGCAGCCGGAACCCGCCAACGCTCCCGCTCCCGTCGGTTCGACAATGTCCCCGCCACCTGAGCCGACTCCACCTTCCACCCGCACCCCGGTCATCGTCGAACCCAAACCCCCGCCCAAGCCGACCAAGAAGAAGGACCAGGAACAGTTCGAATTCGTCGGCGACCGCAAGAGCTTCACCCTGCCGCCGCTCGACGTGCTGGAGTGCGACAAGAAGGAGCGCAGCGCGCTCGACAAGGAGGCCTTCCTCTCCACCGCGGAGAAGCTGCGCGCCAAGCTGGCCGACTTCGGCATCGTGGGCGAGGTGGTCGAGATTCGCCCCGGCCCGGTAGTGACGATGTACGAATTTCTGCCCGGGCCCGGCATCAAGATCTCGAAGATCGCCTCGCTCGCCGACGACCTGGCCATGGCCATGGAGGCGATGCGCGTGCGCATCGTGGCGCCCATTCCCGGCAAGGGCGTGGTGGGCATCGAGGTGCCGAACAAGGACCGCGAGACCGTCTACCTCAAGGAGATCGCCGAGCAGGACGCGTTCCAGAAGTCGCAGTCGAAGCTCACCATGTGCCTGGGCAAGGACATCGAGGGCATGCCCTACGTCCTCGATTTGGCCAAGGCGCCGCACCTGCTCATCGCCGGCACCACCGGAAGCGGCAAGTCGGTCGCGGTGAACGCGATGATCATGAGCATCCTCCTCAAGAGCACGCCCGAGGAGGTGCGCTTCATCATGGTCGACCCGAAGATGCTCGAGCTCTCGGTCTACGAGGGCATTCCGCATCTGTTGCTCCCGGTGGTGACCGATCCGAAGAAGGCGGCGCTGGCGCTGAGATGGGCCGTCGAGGAGATGGAGCGCCGTTACCAGCTCCTCTCCGAGGTCGGCGTCCGCAACATCAGCGGCTACAACAAGCTGGTCGAGGGCCAGCTCGCCGACAAGAAGCCGGCCGCCGCGAAGCCGGCCCAGGCCGAACCGAAGCCTCTGGTGGAGTCGAAGAAGGTCGAGCCGCCGAAGAAGCCGCGCAAGCTGCTCATCGTGGACGTGGCCGAGGGCGAGTCCGAGGAGGAGGCGCTCGCGCGGCAAGAGCAGCCCGCGCTGGGCGTGCCCTCGCCGAACGCTCCCGAGCCGGTGCGCGAGGAGGTCAAGGTCGACGAGGTGAAGGCCGAGGAGCTCAAGGAGGAGATCCGCGTCGACGACAAGACGCTGCAGGTGGAACAGACGGGAGAGGGAGCGGGAACGGGAGCGTTGGCGGGGGGGGAATCGGCTCGCAAGAAGCTGCCGTACATCGTGGTCATCATCGACGAGCTGGCCGACCTGATGATGGTCGCCTCGCGCGAGGTCGAGACGTACATCGCCCGGCTGGCGCAGATGGCGCGCGCGGCCGGCATCCACCTGATGGTGGCGACGCAGCGGCCGTCGACCGACGTGGTGACCGGCGTCATCAAGGCGAACTTCCCCACGCGCATCAGCTTCATGCTGCGGTCGAAGCCCGACTCGATGACCATTCTCGGCACCACGGGCGCCGAGGCGCTGCTCGGCATGGGCGACATGCTCTTGATGCCGCCGACGAGCGCTCACCTGGTGCGCGTGCACGGCGCGTTCGTGTCGGAGACGGAGATCAAGCGCGCGGTGGATCACCTCAAGGCGCAGGGCAAGCCGGTCTACGACGAGTCCATCTTGAAGCCGCGCGACGAGGAGGTCGAGGGCGGCGGCGAGGACGACGAGCTCTCCGACGAGCTGTACGACCAGGCCATCGCGGTGGTCAGCGAGATGCGCACCGTGAGCATCTCGATGCTCCAGCGCAAGATGCGCATCGGCTACAACCGCGCGGCGCGGATGATCGAGCGCATGGAGAAGGAGGGCATCGTCGGCCCGGCCGACGGCGCCAAGCCGCGCGAGGTGCTCATCCGCAAGCTGGGCGAGATGCCCGGGGCCGGCGCGATGTGATTCACATGTGCAGGCGCGCCGACAGGAGCGCTCCACCCATCGTCACCGATGCCCGATCGTACCGCTGCGCCCTGAGCCCGGCCTCGAAGGCCAGCTCGATGATCGACAGCACGCGCAAGCGGTTGCCGAGGTGGGCGGCCGCGCCGACGCCGACGTTGGTGTCGATGCCTTGAATGGCGGCCAGACCGGCCGAGACGCTGGCGAACGGCCCGACCTCCCCGTACGGGGTGAAGTCGACCCGCGGCCCGGCGGTGGTGAAGGTGGCGACGATGTTCGACGTCCACCCGCTGGGAGGCACCGAGCACGTGGTGCAGGCCGCACCCTGGACGAACGCGGAGAACCGGTCGGTCGGGGAGTTGCGGTAGACGTGCTTCTCGATCGACGCGACGGAGAACGCCATCGACCAGCGCCCGTTCAATCGCCGGCCGCCGGAGAGGCCCAGTTCCGAGGCGGCGAAGCTCTCGGACGAGAGCGGGTGGGCGGGCCAGAGCGAGAGGCGCGCGAAAGGTTCCGTTCGTCGGCTCCCGTTGGATAGATAGGCGCGAATGGTCACAAACGAGCAGCCCCGGCGGAGGCGATGGTGGCTCTTGCTGCTCGTGGCCGCGCTCGTTCCGCTGAGCTGCGCCGGAGCGGTCGTCGGCTTGGCTCATGGGCAAGCCGGTCGAAAAGCTGCCCATCACCGACGACGACCGCGCCCTGCTGGTGACGCTGGATGACCTGGCGGCGCTGGCCTCGCTCGAGGAAG
>FWPU01005638.1_pt1 | contig 26670 bp, 26 predicted proteins | sample 2228361 | NCBI WGS metagenome assembly FWPU01 (sample SAMEA103939777, study PRJEB20133) | metagenome
GGCGGGGCGGCCGTACGAGATAGTTCTCGAATACTACGAGAACGGGGGAAACGCGGTTATGAAGTTGTTTTGGTCCAGCCCAAGCCAAGCCCTCGAAGCCATACCGCCGGACCGCCTCACGCCTGGAGGCAACGGAGTACCGGACGACGACGGCGGAGGGCGCCGCCGATGCGGCGCGCTCGGCGCCGAGGCTTTCATACTGTTCGCCGCGATGCGGCTGCTGAAACGGAGGGGCCCATGATAGCGATCCTGTGCCTCGGGGCGGGACTGTTTCTCAGCCCCGCGCAATCGGGCGAGCCGATCAAGTTGCATCCGGATAACCCTCACTACTTTCTCTTCCGGGGGAAACCGACGGTCCTGGTGACCTCCGGGGAACACTACGGGGCCGTCCTGAATCTGGACTTCGACTACGTCGCCTACCTGAACGCGCTCCAGGCGGCCGGGCTTAACCTCACTCGGACCTTTTCCGGGATGTACATCGAGGGTTGGGGGGAGCCCTGGAATACGCTCAATCCTCCGTACAACCGCTTCATCTCTCCATGGGCACGCAGCTCCACGCCCGGCTATCCGGACGGCGGCAACAAGTTCGACCTCGGGCAGTGGGATCCAGCATATTTCGCAAGGCTCAAGGATTTCGTGGCCAAGGCGGGGGAGAGGGGCATCGTGGTGGAGATGGTGCTGTTCTGCGCCATGTACGGCGACGCCCAGTGGAACCTGAGCCCGCTCAAGGCTTCGAACAACGTCAACGGGGTGGGGAACGTGGCCTGGGACCAGATCTACAACCTGTCGAACGCCGCCGTCACTGCCGCACAGGAGGCGATGACGGCGAAGATAGTCGCCGAGCTGAACGCTTACGACAACGTGTATTACGAGATATGCAACGAGCCGTATTTCGGGAACGCCACGCGCGACTGGCACGCGCGCATCGCCCAGAAGATCGTGGATACGGAGGCGGGGCTGCCGAAGAGGCACCTCATAGCCCACAACATCGCCAATGGTTCCACGACCGTGACGAATCCCATCCCGGCCGTATCCATCTTCAACTTCCATTACTGCAACCCTCCCGACGCCGTGGGTCAGAACTACGGCCTCAACAGGGTAATAGCCTTCGATGAAACCGGGTTCAGGGGCTCGGGTGATGCGCCCTACCGCAAGGAGGCGTGGGATTTCATCATCGCCGGCGGGGCGGTTTACGATAACCTCGACTGGTCCTTCACCGTCGCGGCGGAAAACGGCACCGACACGAGCTGGGACAAGAATCTGGGGGGCGGCGGTCCCACGATACGCGCGCAGCTCAGGATACTCAAGGACTTCATCCACGGCTTCGATTTCGTCCGGATGGGCCCCGACAACGGCGTCATCAGGGGAGGTCTGCCGTCGGGTGTCCCGGCACGCGCCCTGGTGGAGATCGGCAAGCAGTACGCCATTTATCTAAACGGCGGCAGCCAGGCGAACCTCGTCGTGAATCTCCCGGCGGGGGAATTTCGCGCCGAGTGGGTGAACACCAAGAACGGGAACGTGGACAAGAGGGAGGATTTCAGCCACGGCGGGGGCGACAGGACGCTTGTCTCGCCGGCCTACTCCGAGGACATCGCGTTGAGGATATCGCCCCTCCAAGGCGGCAACATGCCGCCGTCCATTTCCATCACGAGCCCCGCCGCCGGGGCCATCTACCCGGCCGGGGCGGACATGTCCATAGGAGCGACCGCCTCGGACGTCGACGGCGCCGTTGCCAAGGTGGAGTTCTTCCGGGACAACGTCAAGATTGGAGAGGATGCGACGAGCCCATACGGCGTCGTCTGGAACGACGTGCCCGCGGGCGTATACGTCCTCACGGCAAAGGCCACGGACAACGGAGGGGCCGTGACGACATCGGTGCCCGTCACGATATCCGTCGGGGTTTCCTTCTACCGGGCGATCAACTTGAACGGGACCGCCCTGACGATCGACGGCCGCCCCTGGGAGGGCAAGAACGCGCCCAACTACACGTTCAGCGGATCCTCTTTTGAGAACCAGGCCGTAGAGCTCGAGCCTCCCGCCGACGCCGCCCGCGCCTCCATGATACGATCCTCCATATGGAATCCGTCGGGGAGCAACGTCTCCGTCACCTCCGTCCCCGAAGGCACCTACCTGGTCTGCCTCTACGTGTGGGAGGACAATTTCTCCCAGACCTTCGACATATCGCTGGAGGGGCGGGTCGTGCTTGCCGGGTACTCGAGCGGGCAGGGGGGGCACTGGGACAGACTGGGGCCATGGACGGTCGAAATAAAAGACGGCGCCATAGACATCACGTGCAGCCAGGGAGACGCCAATCTGTCGGGCATCGAGATATGGTCCCTCCCGCCCTCCGGCCGGCCGCCCTCTCCGGGCGGCGGATTGATGGGGGACTACTTCTACGGCACCGGTTTCAACAGCTTGGCCTTCAGTCGCGTCGACGGTGCCGTCGATTTCGACTGGGGTACCGGCTCGCCGGATCCGTCCATGGGACCGGACGCGTTCTCCGTCAGGTGGACGGGCTTTGTCATGCCGCGGTATTCCGAGACATACACGTTCACGACTACGTCCGACGACGGCGTCCGGCTGTGGGTGGGGGGGAATCTCCTGATAGACAACTGGACCGACCACGCGGCGACGGAGGATTCCGGCGCGGTAGCGCTTGAGGCGGGGCGGCCGTATGAGATAGTGCTGGAGTACTACGAGAACGGGGGCGATGCGCTGATTAAGCTGTACTGGTCAAGCCCCAGCGGGCCCAGGGAGATCATCCCCGCGGAACGCCTCATGCCGCCCGAGCACACGGACGGTGGCGGGGATGATGGGGACCGGCGGCGTTGCGGCCTGACGGGGGTGGAATTCCTCCTGGGAGCGGCGATCCTATGGGCGCTCGGGGGTAGCGGCCGGGTCAGCGAGAAAACTGCGCCAAACAGGGCCTAGGGGCCCAAAAACCGCATTTCGCCCCCCTGCCCCGAGGTGCAACATAACGGACATTATCGGACCTTGTTGTGGGGCCCACAGGTCCCGAATCGCTGAAGTTGGCGCGCGTTCGGACCCGCCTGCTGAAGGGCCCTCGGAGATAGTGGGAGACGTTTCGAGGGAATGAACAAAATTCCTGGCGGAAGGCGTATCTCTGTTGACATTACCCGTATATTCTATACAATTTCGCCGTCCTCGGCAGTGTTAATGGCAACTTGCGGAGAGATGCGGAGTGCCGATGGAACTTCAGCCGGGTGTAAAGGTGCCCATACCGTGTCGTAATTGCCTCCAGTCCATGATCCCGTTCGAGGTGAGCGAAGGAACGCGCGAGGTGTCGTGCCCGCGGTGCTCCCTGGTGACGATCGTGGAGGTCTACCGGCAAGAGGGACAACTGCGGGTCAGGACGTCTCCGTGCGCGTCCAAGGAACGCTCCAAGGCGACGGGGCGTCAAAACCAATCATCCTAGGGCGTCGGCGGCAGGGCCGATTTCCAACCCCCCTGGAGGAGCCGGGACATCTCCTCGACCAGCGCTTCATGTCCCGGCAGATCGGCGAGATTCTTCGTCTCGTGGGGGTCGGACCGGTGGTCGTAGAGTTCGAGCCCGCGGAAGTCCTTGCCGGCGGCGATCCACTCCGTGTACCGGTACCGATCCGTCCTCAACGAGTAGCCCATCGCCCGCCCCACGCCGGAAATGCCGCGTGGGTATTGGCTGAACGCGGCTTTTTTCCATGGCCTGCGGGGATCGCTCAACAAAGGCACAAAGCTCGTGCCTTCCACCCCCACTGGGGTCGGCAACCCGCAGATCTCCGCCAGTGAGGGGTAGATGTCCACGAATTCGACCAGGGCGTCCGTGGAGTGGCCCGGGGCCTTCATTCCCGGCACCGAACAAATCAGGGGCGAACGCACGGCCACTTCGTAGTTCGTATGCTTGCACCACATCCCCAGATCTCCCAGATGCCAGCCGTGGTCCCCCCAAAGGATGACGACCGTTTTCTCGCGCAGGCCCAGCCTCTCGATCTCGTCGAGCACCCTTCCGAGTTGCGCGTCCATGTAGCTCGTGGCCGCGTGGTAGCCGTGGATCATCTTGATGGCCTGGTCTTCGGAGAGAGGACCTGACCGCGGCATGCCGTAGTAGGCCCTCAGCTCTCCCCAGTTGCTCAGCGCGTACTTCGGCGCCCCCTTCGGTGGTTCGTAGTGGTCAGGCGGCCTGAACTGGTCCGCCGAATAGAGATCCCAATATTTCTTCGGCGCCACGAAGGGCAGATGCGGTTTGAGAAAGCCGACCGCCAGGAAGAAGGGCTTGTTGCCGTTCAGCTGCCGCAGCGCCTCTACGGCCTGGTCGGCCAGGGAGCCGTCCGCCAGCTCGCCGTCTGGAACGTTGGGAGCCTCCCACGGGTACCCGCGGGGCTGGTTCTGACGCTTGGAAAGATCCTTGCCCTCCTTGCGGGCCTCTTCCCGCAGCCGGCGGAGCAGCTTAAGCCCTTCGGGACCGTTGCCCGGCTTGCGGGGTCCCTGGGTGGGAACGCTCCAGGAAGGCGGATCGTCGAATCCCCCATGGTAGATCTTGCCGAACGCCTGCGTGTGGTAGCCGTGGTTCTTGAAGTGCTGCGGCAGCGTCACCACGTCCGGCAGCGCCTTTCTGAAATGCGTCTCGAGGTCGTAAACCCTCGTCGTGTCTGGCCGCCTCCCGGTCATCAGCGAGGAGCGCGACGGGCTGCAGACCGCCTGCTGGCAGTAGGCGCGGTTGAATACCAGCCCGCGTGCGGCGAGCCTGTCTATGTTGGGCGAACGGACGGTCTTGTCGCCGTAGCAGCCGAGCAGGGGCCTGAGGTCGTCCACCGCTACGAAAAGGACGTTGAGGCGCTCCCCCTGCCCGCCCCCCTGCCGTCCGGACGCTGTCAGCGCGAGGATCACGGCAGCCAGCGCGGATCTCATGGGTCGGTTTCTCCCCGTTGGTTACGGAATAATAAACGCGCCGCCGCCCGATGCGTTTCGGCCAAAAGGGACGTACCAGATGCTCAGTCTCTCGGCTTCTGCATCCGCGGGGGCGGCAGATACCAGTCCCCGTCCACCCATACCCATTGAATGACGCCCTTGTGGGTCAGCGTTTCATTCGTGCGCGGCCGAACGATCGTGAATTCCACCGGCACCGAGGCCTCCTTGCGGTTCGTGCACGTGATTTCGTTCCCGATGACGCGGTAGCTCTGCACCCTTCCCCCGAAGTGCAGCGCTATGCCCATGATCATCCGTATGCCGGCCGCGGCCCAGCCAGCCCCGACGCGCCGCACGTGGGCCGGATCGACATACTTGGCGATCTCTTCGTCATCTCGATCGAAACGCCCTTCCCTGACGTAGTCCCCCAGCCACTTGGTCCTTGACGTGACCCGTGCCACGTGGAGTTTGTTCTCCCGCCGGTCGATCGCCTTCGCGTATTCGCCCGGATACTTGCCGCGGAGCATATCCAGCTGGAGCATCAAGTCCTTGAACGGGACATTGGGATCGGACGCGCGCGCCTCGATCTCCTTGATCTCTACCTCCAGCAGCGCGGACCTGATGGATCGGGCCTCTTCATCCGCGCGCCGCGCCCATTCGGTCCCCGGGAAGCGGCGCGACATTTCCTCCAGCATGGCGGCGCGGACCGACATGTCCTGGGATCTCGACGCCTCCATGTAGGCCCTTTCGGCCTTCCCCGGCCCCATCATCGCCAGCAGGAGCACGAGCAGCACCAGACCGGCCGCCCCCGCGGCGGCGCCGGCCAACAGGAGCCGCCGCTTTTTCTGCGGCGTCAGCAGCACCCCTGAGGGGACGCCCTTCGGCATGCCGGCCCCTCTTATCCTGTCCACCTCCTCCGCCAGCTCTTCCGCCGTCTGGAAACGGCGCGCCGGGTCCTTCGCCATGGCCTTCTCGACCAGGGCCTCGACGGTCTCCGGGACCGACGGCTCCAGCCGGCGCACGGGCGTCGGTCTCGCGTTGGGGTCGGTGTGCTTGAGCACGATCGACAGCGCCGACGGGCCGGAGAACGGGGGCTTCCCGGTCAGAAGGCAGTAGAGGGTGGCCCCCAGGGAGTAGATGTCCGAGCGCCCGTCGACCTTCTCGGCGCGAGCCTGCTCCGGCGAGATGTAGTGCGGCGTCCCCACCATCTCGTCCGGGCGCGTGACCTGGCCGTCCGCCTGCACGTGACGCGCAAGGCCGAAGTCGCTCACCTTGACGGTGCCGTTCTTCGTGATGAGTATGTTGGCCGGTTTTATGTCGCGGTGGACTATGCCCAGCTTGTGCGCCGCGGCGAGGGCCAGCGCCACGTGCTTGGCCACCGACAGGGTGTCCCGGACGCCGATCTTCTTCCTCCTCTCCACGATCTTCTGGAGATCCGTGCCGTCCACGTACTCCATCACGATGTAGTGGGCGCCCTCGGCCGAGCCTGCGTCCAGTACGCGTATGACGTTCGGGTGATCCAGCTTGGCCGCGGCCCGCGCCTCGCGGAGAAAGCGCTCCACGAACCCCTCGTCGGAGGCCAGGGACTCCGGAAGGATCTTGACGGCGACACTCTTGTCCAGCGTCTCGTGGTGGGCCAGGTAAACGGCGCCCATCCCCCCCTGCCCTATCTTCCGGAGCAGCCGGCAGTTTCCCAGCGTCTTGCCTTCCATATGATCGGGATAATGATACACTACGGCGCTTGCTGCGCAAAAGGTCGTTGAGGCGGCGGCCGCGTCAGACGGCCCTGGGATGGGCGCGGTCGTAAACGTCCTTCAGCCGGTGCGTCGTGACGTGGGTGTATATCTGCGTGGTATTAAGATTCGCGTGCCCCAGCAGCTCCTGGACGACCCGGAGATCGGCGCCGCGGTTCAGCATGTGAGTCGCGAAACTGTGGCGCAGGGCGTGCGGGCAGACCGTCTTGTGTATGCCTGCCAGGGCACATCTGCGGTCAAGGATGCGGCGCACGCTGCGCACGTCGAGCCTGGTGCCGAGATTGTTCAGGAAGACCGCCGGGGAGTCCCTCCCCAGCAGCCCGAGCCGCTCGGATCTTGCCGGCAGGTAACGTGACAAGGCCTCCGCAGCCGCCTTCCCCAGCGGCGCCAGTCGCTCCTTCTGTCCCTTCCCGCGTACGGCCGCCAATCCGGCCTCCAGCTGGATATCTCCCACGTCGAGCCCCACCGTCTCGCTCACCCTCAGCCCTCCGCCGTAAATCGTCTCGAGCAGCGCGCGGTCGCGCAGCGACTTGAAATCCCCGCCGCCGATGCTCTCAAGAAGGCGCTTGGTTTCTTCCTCGTCAAGGAACTCCGGCAGCTTCTTCTCCAGCCTTGGGGTGCGGATCCCGCGGGCCTGGTTGTCGGGGGTCAGCCCCCGCCGCAGGCACCAGTCGTAGAACGTCCTCAGGCAGGCGAGCATGCGTGCCATCGTGGATTTCTCGTATCCCTCGGCGTGGAGTCGGGCCATGTACCGCCGGATGTCCGACATCGCCGCGCCGGTCGCGGCGAGTTTGCCGTCCCCGCCGAGAAACTCCACGAACCTGCCGAGATCGCCGGCATATGCGCGGACGGTGTTAGGCGAGAGGCCGCGCTCGGCCTCCAGATGACGGATGAATTCTTCCCTAATGCCCTTCGCTTCCATGAGCGCGCAGCATCTCCCTGATCGCCATGCTGGAAACGAACTGCATGTATCGGCGCTGGACCGCGGTGAATTCGCGCAGGCCGTCGAAAGGCGAGCAGCCGCACCCGCCCTGGGACCGGGCATATGAGTCGAGCGCCTCCAGGACGCCGGCGTCGCGCGCGTCGTATATCCTCTCGAACGCCGTTATAAGGTGCCCCGCCTTCCGTCTCTCCAGCGGCAGCGGGCCGCAGCGCCATGAGGCGGACCGCACGATACGGTCGATGTCGGCCTCGGGGAGGGGACGGGCGTCCGTCCTGCAGAATTGCACGGAGATGCCTATCCTGGGAGGGTCGTAGGGGTCATAGTCGGTGATCGCGGCCGCGACGAAGGCGCTCGCACTGTGTCTCCTGGCCAGCCCCGCCGCCTCGTCGATGCCGGCCGTTTTGGGAACCGACCCTGGACGCACCGCGCGGGCGCCGGTGATCCTGACGATCTCGGATGCGAAGATTTCCGCGAATTCTTCGGCGGCCTCAGCTGAGATCGGCGCCCTTGCTTCGAAAGGGAGGACGGCCACGATCTCCAAGGATCCGCTCCCCGGCCCGCCGCCGGCGGAGCGCGGCCCACCCGCGCCGGTCCCTCCGCTCGCGCAGCCGGCCGAAGGCGAAAAGGCCGACGCGAGAAGTACCAGCAGCGGCGCGGCACCCCTCACTCCTTCTCCTCCTCTAACGGCTTCGGCTGGACGCTGTAGATGTTCCGCGCCCCTTCGCGGTTGGAGACGAAGAATAGCCGATTTCCTCCCCACGAGGGCCACCACTCGGCCGACAGGTCCTCCGTCAGCCTCATGTCAAGCGACCCGTCGGTCCTCACGAGCCAGATGTCGTCGGCCTCCTCCGGGGGGCCGAATTCCGCCGATTCGGGGCTCCTTCTAATCGTGGCATAGGCTATCCACCGCCCGTCGGGCGAGAACCTGGGATTTATGGCGGACCATGCGCCGGAACCGTTCGAAACCACCCGGCGTAGACCCGTGCCGTCGGGGCGGACGACCCATACGGCGCTGCGTCCCTCCGGGGCGCGGGGCTGCGACTGGAAGCAGATGAGCGGGTCGGACGGATCGGGGGACCAGTGCGGATACAATCCCGGGCCCAGGTACGTTTTCACCCGCGTTCCCGCGTCCGCTATGACCAGCCTCCAGGGTCCTTGCCCCTCCCTCGAGCAGAAGACGAGGCGCCTGCCGTCGGGCGACCACGAGGGGGCGATGTCGTCTGAGTTCTCGAAGGTCACCTGGCAGACCGCCTGGGGCGCGTCCAGGCGCGCGATGAAGATGTCCCAATTCCCTTCCCTGTTGGAACAGAAGGCCAGCAGGCGTCCGTCGGGAGAGATGCTGGGGAAGAGGCTTTCGCCGCGCCCGAAGGTGAGCTGCACGACGGACGCGCCGTTGGCCTCGCGCAGGGCGATCTGGCGTGCCTGGCCGAACTCCGTGGTGACGTAGGCCAGCAGGCGCCCATCCGGCGACGGCGCGGGGTGCATCGCGCCGCCCGGATGACGCAGCGCGGTGTGTCTGACGAGGTCGCGCCACGGTGGCTCCGCCGACGACGGGCCGATGGGCACGTCGCGCAGATCGGCGGGATCGAGCGCCATCCGGCCGTCTGGCGGCTCTCGCACGAGCGCGCAGGCGGCCAGCGAAATCCAGACCGCGATCCCCGGGAGTATTTTCATTGACATCTCCTCCCCTTCAAATATAAATATCGTCCCGAACAAGCATAAACTGGAGCGCCATGAAAGTAGCCCTCCTGATGGGCAGCGATTCGGACCTGGAGGCGGTCCAGGGCGCCATAGACGTCTTGCGGGAATTCGGGATACCGCACGAGGTGCGTGTCCTTTCGGCGCACCGTACTCCCAAGGAGCTGCGCGCTTTCATCGAAGGATGCCCGGCGCAGGTCTTCATAGCCGCCGCGGGAGGCGCGGCGCACCTGGCTGGCGTGGTGGCCGCCGAGACGACGCGTCCGGTCATAGCCCTTCCCGTTCAGGGGAAGTCTCTTAATGGTCTGGACAGCCTGCTATCGATGGTCCAAATGCCGCCCGGCGTCCCGGTGGCTTGCGTGGGGGTGGGGGCGGGCCGCAATGCCGGTCTCCTGGCCGTGGAGATTCTGGCGCTTTCGGATCAAAGGCTTACGTCGGCGATTGAAAAATCCAGGCGCGCCCAGGCCGAGGGCGTACTCCGAAAGGACGCGGAAGTCCGGCGGAGGCTGGAGGAGCGCGGCGCCGTCGTGACCTCGTGATGCGCTCGGACCTCACAGGGGGGCGCGGCTGAGGAATCCTTTCAATACGGCCGCCATGCGTGGTTCTGCTTCCGCGGCCACGGCGATGATCTCCCGGATGTCGACCGGCTTCAGATCCTCCGGGATGCACATGTCGGTGATTATGGATATCCCCAGGATGCGGAACCCGGCGTGCACCCCCGCTATGACCTCGGGAACGGTGGACATTCCGACGGCGTCGGCGCCTATCTTGCGGAGATACCGGTACTCGGCGCGGGTTTCAAGGCTTGGACCTGTCAAGGCCGCATAAACGCCTCGGCGCACCGTCACGCCTTCGGAGGCAGCCGCATCCGAGGCGGCCTTGATGAAATCGGGGTCGTACGGCCGGGACATGTCGGGGAACCGCGGTCCAAGGTCGTCGTCGTTCGGGCCGACCAGCGGATTGAACCCCATCAGGTTGATGTGGTCGTCGATGAGCATGATGTCCCCGCGGGCATACGATGGATTCAACCCTCCGGCGGCGTTCGAGACAATCAGCCCGGCGGCGCCCATGGCCCGCATTACGCGAACGGGGAACGTGATCTGCTCCGGGGTGTATCCCTCGTAGAAATGGAAGCGGCCCTCCATGGCCACCACCCTGTGCCCTTCGAGCGTGCCCAGTACAAGTTCGCCCTTGTGGCCGGCCACGGTGGGACGGGCGAAGTGGGGAATGCGGTCGTAGGGCACGCGGAGCTCGGGACGGATGGACGCGGACAACGCCCCCAGTCCGGTCCCGAGTATGATGCCGAACTCGGGTTTGAAAGGAGCCCTTACGGCGTCGAGGGCCTCACGTATCTTCTCGCGAAGCGTCGGTCCCGGGGAACACACGGCCTCATTCCCCCTTCAATCCACCCGACTTTCCAGCCAGCGCTCGGCGTCGATGGCGGCCATGCAGCCCATGCCGGCCGCCGTGATCGCCTGGCGGTAGACGTGGTCCGCGCAGTCGCCGGCGGCGAAGACCCCCTCGACGCTCGTCCGCGTGCCGCTGATCACCTTGATGTACCCCTTCTCATCCAGATCGATCTGTCCCCTGAAGGGCCCGGTGTTAGGCTCGTGTCCTATGGCGATGAACACGCCCCCGCACTCGAGGACGGATTCCTCCCCGGTGACCGTGTTCCCAAGGCGCAGGCCGGTGACCCTGCCGATCTTCACGTCCAGCACCTCCTTGACCGTCGAATTCCAGAGGAAGCGTATCTTCGGGTTCGACCGGGCTTTCTCCTGCATGAACTTGGAGGCGCGCAGCTGATCGCGCCGGTGAACCACGGTCACGCTTGATGCGAAGCGCGTCAGGAAGATCGCCTCTTCCAAGGCGCTGTCTCCCCCGCCTACGACAGCCAGGGGCTTGTTCCTGAACGCGGGGAGCGCGCCGTCGCAGGTCGCGCATGCCGACAGGCCGCGGTTGAGAAGCGCCTTCTCAGAGGGCAGCCCGAGGAAACGCGCCCCGGCACCGGTGCATATGATAACCGACCTGCCGAGGATCATTCGTTCCCCGGCCCACAGGCGCAGCGGCCGGCCCCCGAAGTCCACCCTGTCGACCCATCCCGGTTCCAGCCGCGCCCCGAAACGTTCCGCCTGTTTCCTGATACGATCCATCAGATCGGGCCCCCTGACGCCGTCGGGGAAGCCGGGAAAGTTCTCCACGTCGGTGGTGATCATCAGCTGGCCGCCGGGCAGGCCCCCTCCCCTGCCCGCCTCGCCTTCGATGACGAGGGGATTCAGGCCGGCGCGCGAGGCGTAAAGGGCCGACGTCAAGCCGGCAGGGCCTGAGCCGACGATGACCACGTTTTCTACGTCCATCCGGAGGCTCCTTCGCCCTCAGAACGCCCCGCGAGGACCTGAATGTCTAAAGGACCCGGTACGGCGGCACGACCTTGCCGATCTTGAACAAATCGTCGAAGTCCGCCACGAGTTTCGTGAACGGATCGCGCATGGCCGCGGCATATTCCTGTTCCGGGACCCGAACCGCGTCCAGTATCTCCACCACTTCCTCGAGGGATCCCTTGACGGCCGGCACTAGAACTGGGGTCTTCGCCCTCGCCAGCGCCAGGTCGTTGTCGGGCATCGATATCAGGGGAATCGCCTCGAATGCGGCCTCCTCCTCCACCGCCGGCGGCGTGGCCCGGAAGACGGTGGTTTCCGGACGCCGGGCCGCCGCCCTGGGCGCCGGCAATTCACCCTTCCTGCCCTTGTAGACCCGCTCGATCGCGGCGTGCACCTGCTCCTCGTCGGCCTGCAGGATCTTGATCTTGTGCGGGGAGATCCTCCTGAGCTCCTGTACCGCCGCGCGGTTGAAATAGTTGGGCTTCGCCACGCACAGGAGGTTTCCAATCAAGGCGATCGGCACCATCTCGTGCTTCCGCGCCAGCTCCTCCGGCACCAGCTTCGCGGCGGCCGCGGACAGATTCACTTTCCTCAGATCGTCGATGATCGGGACGCGGAAATCGGAGGCCAGGAATGCCGCCAGATCCGACCGCCTGACGTGGGCCGCGCCCTCGAGAACGGCCGCCAGGGCCGTGCCCTTCATGCCGCCCTCCGCGATGGCCCGAGCGATCTCCTCCTGGGTGACCACCCCCTCCTCGACGAGAAGTTCGCCGATCCTCTCGGCCTCAGATGGCGCCATGACCGATCAAGATTATAGACGGCAGGGTGCATAAAGCAAGGGGATTGATTTCTCCCGGTTTGTAGTCATGCTGATCGGATCTGGCGGCGTGTAAACGCGTCCGATCCCATATGAAGAGGTGGCGATGGGCGGGTCGTGATCGACGCTTTGGAGGCCCTGCGCACGGACGAGCCGCTTCGGGCCTCATCGCCGCCCTGTGGACGGATCCCGACGCCGGCGTGCTGGCGCGCTGCGCGGCGGCCTACGATCCCCATGGCGTTTTCTCGGGGGGCGTCCCTTGGCGACGAATACGCCGGCGGCAGCCGCTTTCACGCGCCGAATCTCGCGTCGGGGCCATCCGTGCCGTGGCGGCCGCTCGTGGAGAGCGGCATCCTCGGCCCGCCCGTCGCGCGCGACGAAGGGTTCCTAATCCCCTCGGAGAATTGCCACCTGGGCAACCGCCCTTCGGCGACGCGTTTCTGCTTCGTCTGCCAGCTGGAGATAATAGCCCGGATATGCGAGCTCGCCGGGGCCCCGCTCCCCTGGTGATGCGCGTGCCGTCCTACTTCAGCAGCTGCTCTATGGATCTGCGGGAGATGTCAAGGAACCGGGAAGGCCAGAGGCCCAGCAGGAGCGTGGCCGCCGCGGCGATGGAGACCACCAGCCCCGCGTTGAAGGAGGGTTCCCACCGGACGTCCTCCGCCCCCGGTTCCATGTACATGGCAACGACCACGCGCAGGTAGTAGTAGAGCGAAACGGCCGTCGTGACGAGCCCCACGATCACCAGCGCGTACTGTCCTGCGCCTATGGCCGCCTTGAAGATCCAGAACTTGGCGAAAAATCCCGCGGTGGGAGGGATGCCCCCAAGGGAAGCCAAGAGCAGCGTCATGAGCGCGGCCGCCCAGGGCCGCCGCGCCGCCAGGCCCGAGTAGTCCTGGATGTCTTCCGCGTCCTTGCCCTCGCGCCCCATCCAGACAAGGAAGGCGAACGCGCCGAGCGTCATGAAGGTGTACGCGAAGAGGTAGAAAACGGCCGCCGCCGCCGCCTCGCCGGGCAGCGACGCCGCGCCCACCAGGATATAGCCCGTGTGGGCCACGGACGAATACGCCAGCATCCGCTTCACGCTCCTCTGCCGGACCGCAAGGAGGTTCCCAGCCACCATCGACGCCAGGGCCAGGCCGGCAATGACCTCCGTCCAGGCCGGCTGCACCGGTCCGGCGGCAAGGAGGATCTTGAGGAACGCCCCGAACGCCGAGGCCTTCACCGCCACGGACATGAACGCCGTGACGGACGTGGGGGCGCCCTCGTAGACGTCCGGCACCCACATGTGGAACGGCACGGCCCCCACCTTGAACGAGAGCCCCACCGCCACCAGCGCCATCCCCGCCGTCGCCGGCGACAGCAGATCGGGAGGCCTGGCCTTGAGAGCCCGCCCTATTTCGGGGATGGAAAGAGAACCTGTCGCCCCGTACAGGAGGGCGATCCCGTAGAGCAGGAACCCCGTGGCAAACGCGCCCATGACGAAGTACTTGATGGCCGCCTCGTTCGATCTCCGGTCGCTCCGCAAAATGCCCGCCAGGGAGTAGACGCAGACCGACAATATCTCCAGGGCCACGAAGAACGTCGCCAGCTCGAGGCTCTGGACGAGCAGAATCATCCCGGCGGCCCCCAGCAGCGCCAGCGCGGTGAATTCGCCCCGGGGTATCCCGGTTTTGTCGACGAAATCGTGCGACAGAAGCAGCATGAGCGCCGCGGCCGAGAGGATCGCCAGCGAGAGGAAGAGGGAAAACTGGTCCAGCGCGACGGCGTGCCCGAAGCCCTCGAGGCCCGGCGCGTTCCCCCTGAGGCGGATCACCACCGCCGCGATGGCCACCGCCACCGAGGCGCACGCCGCGATATCCACGGCCGGATCCCCCGCCGGATCCGTGGGTCCCTTCCCCCCCGGCCGCCCCCTGGCCAGGAGCGCCGCGGCGACGGCACCGGCCACCAGCGCGAGGGCCGGCAGGATGGATATCAAGTCACTTCCAGACACGTTCATGGGCGACCGGCCTCGATGGATTCAGCTTGCCCGCGACGGCGGCCGACGCGGCCTCGGTCCTTGAGAGGAGCGCGTTCGGCAGCACCCCAAGGACGACTATAAGCAGCGTCACCGGGACCAGATAAGACAGCTCCAGGCGGCCGACGTCGGCCACATCCTGGCGCTCGGGGCGCGTCACGGGCCCGAAGAAGACGTCCCTGTAGAGCCGCAGCATGTAGACCGCACCCAACACCACTCCCAGCGCCGCGACAGCCGTGGCCCAGGCGTGCGGGCCGAAGGAACCGAATAGTATCAGGAACTCGCCGACGAAGCCGTTGAGACCGGGAAGACCAATTGACGAGAGCGTCACGATCATGAATATCGCGGCGTAGCGCGGGACGACGGCGGCCATCCCCCCGAAGTCGTCCACGCCGCGGCTGTGGGTCCTCTCGTATATGATCCCCACCAGCATGAAGAGCGCACCGGTGGAGAGCCCGTGGTTGACCATCTGCACCACGGCGCCCTGGGTCCCGGCGACCGTGCCGGAGAAGGCGCCCAGCATGACGAAACCGAGGTGGGACACGCTGGAGTAGGCCACGAGCTTCTTTATGTCCCTCTGGGCCATCGCCATGGCGGCTCCGTAGACGACGCCGACGACGGCCAGGCCCACCGCCAGCGGCGTGTAGCGGCGGGCCGATTCGGGGAAGAAAGGTATCGCGAAGCGCAGGAACCCGTACGCCCCCATCTTCAGGAGCACGCCCGCCAGGATCACGCTGCCGGCGGTGGGCGCCTCCACGTGCGCGTCGGGGAGCCACGTGTGGAACGGGAAGACCGGCACCTTGATGGCGAATGCCACCGCGAATGCCAGGAACAACATGTGAGAGGCTTGTTTCACGCTTTCGAGGGCCGGCAGGCTTTTCTGGAGCTCCACCACGTCGAAGGTGCCGGCGGCCAGCGCGCAGTAGAGGATGGCGGCGAACATGAGAACGCTGCCGGCCGCGGTATAGAGGATGAACTTCACGGCGGAATACACCCGCCTTGGCCCGCCCCATATCCCTATGATGAGATACATCGGGATGAGCGTGGCCTCCCAGAAGACGTAGAAGAGGAAGATGTCCATGGCCGCGAAAGTGCCGATCATCCCCGTCTCGAGGAACATGAGCGCCACCATGAAGCCCCTGGACATGCGCCAGGAGGCCAGCACGGAGCACGGGACCAGGAACGCCGTCATCGCGATCATCGCCAGGGCGATCCCGTCGACGCCCATCTTGTAGTTGATGCCCAGCCCCTCCACCCACGCGGCGCTCTCGACGAACTGGAACGGCTGGGCCGAGGGGCCCGCGTCGAACCCCGCCCACATGACGCCGGCGAGCACCAGCACCGCGAGCGAAACGGCCAGCGCCGCGGCGCGCGCCTCCGCCGCCCGATCCCCGCGCAGCAAGGCGAGGACGATCCCCGCCGCGGCGGGCAGGAATGTCATCGCCGTCAGGATTGGGAAGCCGCCCATATGGCGAACCTGTAGAAAATGTAGGCCATGACCGCCAGCGCGCCTAGCGCGAAGGTCCCGGTCCCCATGTTGATCGATCCCGTGTGCGCCCTGCGGAGCGCCCCGCCGAGCGCCCTTGTGAGCCAGGCCGCGCCGTGCACCAGGATCGTGTCGATGATCACCCGGTCCGCGACGTACCACGAGAGCACGGCAGCGGATCTCAGAGGCCTGACGACGAGGATGTCGTAGGCCTCGTCCACGTAGAACTTGTTCGAAACCAGCGTATGCAGCGCCTTTCCAGGCCCATCAACGAACCGGCGGACGGCCTCCCGCCGCCGGAGGAACGCCGCCCCGGCCCCCAGAAGGCCCAGCAGGCAGGCCGCTGTCGATGCCGCCTTGGCCGCGGCCGCGGCGGAGCCGACGTCGATGCTCCCCACGGCCTCGACGACGGCGTGCTCCAAAGAGAACCCGCCGGCGACGGAAAGCGCCGCCAAGACCAGCAGGGGGGCCATCATCGCCGCCCCGGTCCGGTGGAGCTCGCGGTGCTCGTGCGAGGGCTTCATGAGGAAGACGAGGATCACAAGGCGCCCCGTGTAGAACGCCGTCAGGCCCGCCGTCAGAACCAGGAGCGCGAAGTGCGCGTGCCAGCCCTTCTTCAGGACCGCCGCCAGGATGAGATCCTTGCTGAAGAATCCCGCGAACGGCCACAAACCCGCCAGCGCGAGGGCCCCCGCCACGAAGACGCCGGTCACCCACGGCATCCTCGACGCCAGTCCGCCCATCTTCCTGATGTCCTGCTCACCGTGAAGCGCGTGGATGACCGCGCCCGCCCCGAGGAAGAGGAGCGCCTTGAAGAACGAATGGGTGACCACGTGAAAGATGCCCGTGGCGAACTGCTCCGCCGCCATCCCCGCGAACATGAAGCCCAGCTGGCTGATCGTCGAATAGGCCAGGACCTTCTTGATGTCGTTCTGCGCCACGGCGATCACGGCCGCCAGGAGCGCCGTGAGAACGGCCACGATCCCGATCACCTCCATCGCGCAGGGCACCGCCGCGTACAGGAATCCCATGCGGCCCACCATGTAAACGCCGGCGGTCACCATGGTGGCCGCGTGGATGAGGGCCGACACGGGCGTCGGGCCCGCCATGGCGTCGGGAAGCCAGACGTAGAGGGGTATCTGCGCGCTCTTGCCGCAGGCGCCGAGGAAGAGAAGCAGCCCCGCGGCGAGCATCCAGCCCCCCGGCAGATCCTCCTTCATGGCCCCCTTCATCACCCCGAAATCGAGCGTCCCGAAGAGGCGCCACAGGCAGAAGATGCCGAGGATGAACCCGAGGTCGCCAACGCGGTTGGTGACGAACGCCTTCTTGCCCGCGTCGGCGTTCTTTAGATCCCTGTACCAGAAACCGATCAGGAGATAGGAGCACAACCCCACGCCTTCCCATCCGACGAACATGAGCAGGATGTTCTTCGCCATGACAAGGACCAGCATGGCGAACATGAAGAGATTGAGATATGCGAAGTACCGCGCGAATCCCGGATCCTCGCGCATGTAGCCGACGGAATAGACATGTATGAGCGACCCGACGCCGGTGACCACCAGGACCATCACGGCCCCGAGGCCGTCGACCTGAAGCCCGAAGGGGACCGAGACCGAGCCCACCCCGATCCAGGTGAAAACGTCCTGGACGATCGACGCCCCGCCTGAAGCATACTGCCGGACGGCCAGCAGAGACAGGACGAACGATCCTATGGGGCCGGCGCACGCGACGGCCGCGGCCGCGCCCCTGGGCGGCCTCAGGAGGGCGTTCACGAGGAACCCCGCCAGAGGCAGGGCCGGGATCAGCCAGAGGTATTTATCCATGGAGTTCCCTGATCTCGCCCGCGTCCGCCGTCCTCCTGTTCCGGAAGACGGATATCAGTATCGCCAACCCCACCGCCACCTCCGCCGCGGCCACCGCCATCACCATGAGCACCAGCACGTGCCCGCCGGCGTCGCCGTGGAGGCGCGCGAAGGCCAGCAGCGCCACGTTGGCCCCGTTGAGCATCACCTCCAGCGACATCAGCACGACGAGAAGGTTCCGCCGCGCGATGACGCCGTAGGCGCCGACCGCGAACATCGCCGCGCTCAGGATCAGATATCGCGCGATCACGGCTGTTTCCTCTTCGCCAGGACGACCCCGCTGAAGATCGCGGCAAGTATCAGGACCGAAACGAGCTCGAACGGCAGCGCGAATTCCCTGAACAGCGACCTGCCCACGCGCTCCACGGAACCGTGACCCACGGGGGGCGCCGGCGGCGGCTTGAGCGCCTCCGGGGCCGACGTCGCGGCGGCCGCCAGGACAACGAAGAGAAGCGCGCTGACGGCCGCCGCCGCGATGCCGTGCGCCGCCTTCGTGTCGGCCCCAATCTCGTCGGGTCTCAGATTCAGGAGCATTATGACGAAAAGGAACAGGACGAGGATGGCCCCGGTGTAGACGAGCACGTGCATCGCCGCGAGGAACGGCGCGTCGATCTTCAAGTAGACCACCGCCAGCGCGATGAAGCAGAGCAGCAGCCACATCGCCCCGTGGACTGGGTTCCGGCGGGTCACCACCATGATCCCGGCCCCCACGCTCAGGCCCGCCGCTATGGAGAAGCCCCAGTCCATTCAGACCGCCGCCTTTCTCACCGGCTCGAAAGCCTTTCCAGGTCGTATACCTTCTGCTCGCGCGACGTGGCCACCTGCGTGAACGTCTGTGTCAACTCTATCGCGTCGCAGGGACACGCCTCCTGGCACATGCCGCAGTATATGCATTTCAGGAGATCCAGGGTGAACGACACCGGCACCTTGTCCCTGTCCGGCCAGGGAGAAGGGCCGGCGACGATGCGGATGCACTCCGCCGGGCAGGCCGTCTGGCACATGAAGCAGGCCACGCACTTGGTGCGCCCCTGCTCGTCCTTCTTGATCCGGTGCTCGCCGCGGTACCCCCTGCGAGGTACGTGGAGCTCCTCAGGATAGCTCTGGGTGAACTTGGGCCTGAATATCCTGACGAAGGTCTTGGCCAATCCCCTGATCACTTCGGGGACGTACAGGTCCCTCCACCAGTCCTTGAGCCTCCCCCTCATGGCCCTCCTCCGCGCAGCGCGCCGATCGCCGCGACGGCCATCATGTTGGCCAGCGCGATCGGTATCAGGCGCTTCCATCCAAGCTCCATGAGCTGGTCGTAGCGGAAACGGGGCAGCGTCCACCTTATCCAGATGTAGACGAAAAGAACGGCAAGCGTCTTGGCGGAGAAGACGGTCACCGACAGGAGCCCCTGGACGACGCCGGAAGAGCTCGGGTCGATCAGCCAGGGGAAGTGCCATCCGCCCAGGAAGAAGGTCACCAGGAGTGCGCTCATCACCACCATCCCGACGTATTCCCCCATGAAGAAGAGGGCGAACTTCATGCTGGAGTATTCGGTGTGGAAGCCGCCCACGAGCTCCGCGTCGCACTCCGGCAGGTCGAACGGCAGTCTCTTGTTCTCCGCGAGGGCCGCCACGAAGAAGAGGAAACAGGCGAGGATGCCGAACGGCAGGCGCAGGAGATCACCGCCCCCGAAGGCGTTCCAGCCCAGCAGCCCCCCGAGGGCGCCCCGGGTTTGAGATTCCACTATCTTCCGCGGATCAATGCTGCCGGCGAACATGAGGGCCGTCACCACGCAAAGTCCCAGGGTCACCTCGTAGGAGATGAGCTGCGCCGACGCCCGCAGCCCTCCCATGAGCGAATACTTGTTGTTCGACGCCCACCCGCCGAACGCCAGTCCGTAGACCGCCACCGAAAGTATCGACATGGCGAAGAGAATTCCCACGTTGAGGTCGGCTATCTGCAGCGCGTGGTCGCCGATCCTGTTGCCGAAGGGTATCACCGCGAATCCCACAGCCGGCGGTATGAAGACCAGCAGCGGCCCCGCCACGAACAGGAACCTGTCGGCCTTCTCCGGGATCACGTCCTCCTTGAAGAGGAGCTTCACCACGTCCGCCAGCGGCTGCGCCAGACCCCCGGGCAGGATGCCCCCCAGCCTCCCGATCAGCGGCAGATCCACGCGGTTGGGCCCCAGGCGCCCCTGGATGAAGGCGCTAACGCGACGTTCCAGATAGACCGCCACGGGCACCAGGCCCACCACGAACGTCAGACCGAATAGTATTTTAAGCGATTCAGCCATCCCACTTGACGCCCGTCTTCCCCACCCGCGCGTAGTCCAGCCCGGGCGCGGCCTGGCGGAATACGGCCTCCGCGGAGGACGCTTCCACGGCCGCCCCGGCCGCCGCCACCATCTCCCGGAGCCATTCGAGCTCGGTACGCGTCCCGACGGGCGGCCGCAGCGCCGCACGGATGCGCTGGACGCGGCCGTCGCAATTCATGAACGTTCCTTCCTTCTCCGCCCAGGCGGTCCCCGGCATCACCACTTGTGCGAATTCCTCCAGGGGATTTCGCATGACGTCGCAGACCGCGACGAACGAGGCCTTCCGCGCCGCCTCGAGCAGGTCCGCCGGCATCTCGAAAGCGGGGATGCCGTTGATCACCAGGAGCGCCTGCGCCGTCCCCGCCCGCAGGGCGTCGACCACGCCTTGTATCCCCCTCTCCACCGCCTCAGGGCCGAAGAGGACCGCGGCGCCGGCGCGGTTGGGGGTTTTGTCGGGCTCGATGGCGAAGCCGCCCTTGAATACGCGGCGTTCGCCGCGGAACGACGTCAGGAACCCGACCGGCCCTCCGCCAACCGCCTCCATCAGCTTCTTGAAGAGGTAGAGTTCCTCCATCGTCTGCCAGCTGGAGACAACGCCGGCCATCTTGAATTTCCGGGCGGCCGCCGCCACGTCCGCCGCTGATCCGCGCGCGGTCCTGAGGCGTCCGTCGCCCGACAGATGGCGTACGCTTAGGCGGCCCTCGTCGCACAGCCACCAGCGGTTCACGTCGGGATTCGGCCTCGGAGTCATGCGCTTCACGCTGTTGGCCAGGACCGTAAGATGAGCGTTGCATCCCCGGCTGCAGTAAGGGCAGATCGTGTCGATCTTGGTCGCGAACCAGACGCGCGCCTGGTAGAGGAAGTTCTTGTCGTTCAGCGCCCCCACGGGGCAGAGATCAACCACGTTGAGAGAGAGGGGGTTGTCCAGCGGTATGCCGGGGAAGACGTCTATCACGGACCTGTCGCCGCGGCGGACGACCGCCAGTTCGCCGGCGCCTGCGACCTCCTCGCAGAATCGAACGCAGCGGGTGCAGACGATGCACCGGTTGCCCCAGATCCTGATGTTAGGCCCGAGGTCCTTCGTATGACGGATGTTCTTAGGTTCCTCGAAGCGTGAAAGTCCGCCGCGATACTTGTAGGTGTAGTCCTGAAGCAGGCACTCCCCGGCCTTGTCGCAAATCGGGCAGTCGAGGGGGTGGTTTATGAGCATGTATTCCAGGACCGCCTTGCGAGCGGCGTCGATCTCCGGTCCTTCGGTCCATACCTCAAGACCTTCCGTGCAAGGATACATGCACGAGGCCTCGAGCTTCCGCGAGTTCGACACCTTCACCAGGCACATCCGGCAGTTGCCCGCAGGCGACAGCCCGGGGTGCCAGCAGTAATGAGGCACGTGGAAGCCGTTTTCCAGGCATACCTCAAGCAGGCGGGCGCCCTCCTGCGCCTCCACTTCCCTGCCGTTTATCTTGATCCTTGGCATCAGGCACGCGCCAAAATTTCACCCGCCGCCCCGTGGCGCAAAGGACATCTTCCACCGGCGGCATGCGCTTCGAATTCCCGCCGGAACTTCTTGACGAAACTTCGTGCCGGCATCGCGGCGGCATCCGCAAGCACGCAAACCGTCCGCCCCAGCATGTTCGCGGCGACCTCGTCCAGAAGCGCGACCTCCTCTACCCTTCCCTTCCCCGATTCGAGCTTCGCGGCCAGTTTCTCGAGCCATCCGGTCCCTTCGCGGCACGGGGTGCACTGGCCGCACGATTCGTGGTGGTAGAAGCGCAGTGCGTTCCACAGCACGTCCACCATGCAGACTGTCTCGTCCATCACTATCATTCCCCCGGAGCCGAGCATGGACCCCGCCGCGGCGAGCGATTCGAAATCCAGCCGCAGGAGCGGGTTTTCGGAATCCACCTCGGCTGCGGTCAACACCGGGGCCGAAAGCCCGCCGGGGATCACGGCCTTAAGCCGGCGCCCTCGTGGGATGCCGCCGGCCAGCTCGTAGATGAGCTCTTTGGCGGGAATCCCCAGCGGGACCTCGTAGCAGCCGGGGCGCTCCACGTGGCCGCAAACGGAAAAGATCTTCGGGCCGGGGCTCTTGTCGGTGCCCATCGACCGGAACCATTCGGGGCCGTTCCTGACTATGTGCGGGATGCAGGCGATTGTCTCGACGTTGTTGACGATCGTCGGGCACCGGAACAATCCCTCGATGGCCGGGAAAGGCGGCTTGATCTTCGGATTGCCGCGGTTGCCCTCCAGGGAGGTCAGCAATCCCGTCTCCTCCCCGCAGATGTAAGCCCCCGCTCCGCGGTGTACGGTGATGGGGAATCCGCCCAGGTGCCCGCCGGCCTCCGCCTCCTCCACCGCCTTCTGGAGTATCCTGGCCCCGCGCGGGAATTCACCGCGTATGTAGATGAAGCAGGCCTTCGCGCGTATGGCGAATGCCGTGATCACCATGCCTTCCAGGATCGCGTGGGGATCGCGGTCTATCAGCATCTTGTCCTTGAACGTTCCCGGCTCGGACTCGTCCGCGTTGACCACCAGGTAGCGTGGCCGGTCGTTCTTCGGGAGGAATTTCCACTTCTGTCCCGTGGGGAATCCGGCGCCGCCGCGGCCGCGGAGCCCAGACTTGAAGACGATCTCGACGATCTCCTCGGGCGTGCGCCCGCCCCGGATGACCTCCGCCGACGCGCGGTATCCCCCCCTGGCCAGGTAGTGGGCCAGCGTCTCGCTGCCCGGCTCCAGGACGTGCTTGAGCAGGACGGGTTCGTACTTGTTGGGAGGAAGCGCGTAAGCCTGCGCCGGGGCCGACCATTGCCCGGAGCGCATCTCATCGATCATCGCGTCGATCATGGCCGGCGTGACGCGGTCTACGTAATCGTCGTTCACCTGGATGCACGGGGCGGCGTCGCAATTGGCCAGACATTCGACCTTCTTGACCGTGAAGAGGGGGTCTCCGGCGGTCTTTTCCTTCAGGTAGTCGTATATCTTCTCGCTGCCCTTGATGGCGCATGGAACGGTCGAGCACACCTGGAAGACGTACTTGCCGTCCGAGATTCCGCGGAGATGGGTGTAGAAAGTGAAGACGCCGTAGACCATGGCAGGCGAGACGCCCATGATCCTGGCCACCTCGATCATGCCGGGCTCGTCGACGCAGCCGAATTCTCGTTCGAGCAGGCGCAGCGCCGGCAGCAAGGCCGCTCCAGGCGCCGGATATCTCGCCCTGAGCCTATCCAGCTCCAGCCGGGCCGATTCTCCGAGTTGCCGGCTCACCGATCGAGTTCCCCCGCGATGATGTTGAGGCTCGAGAGTATCGCCACCGTGTCGCTCAGCAGATGGCCCCTGCACATCTGCGGGAACGGCTGGTAGTTGTAGAAGGACGGGGGTCTCACGCGCCAGCGGAACGGCCTCTGAGTCCCGTCGCTGACGATGTAAAAGCCCAGCTCCCCGTTGGGCGCCTCCGTGCAGGAATAGACCTCGCCGGGTGGAGGGCAGACCCCGTGTCCGAACATGTAGTTCTTGAAGTGGTAGATCAGGCCTTCCATGCCGCCGCTGGGCCTGTTATTTGCATCCTTGGGCGGTATCACTATCCTCGGATCTTCCACCGCTATCGGGCCGGAGGGCAAGGTGCGCAGCACTTGGTCGAGTATTTTCAGCGACTCCCGCATCTCGCGGACGCGGACGCGGTATCGCGCGTAGACGTCGCCCTCCTTCTCCGTGATCACGTCGAACGAATACTTATCGTATCCCAGGTACGGCCGGACGCGGCGGATGTCGTATGGGACGCCGCAAGCCCTCAGAACCGGGCCCGTAATGCCGTAGCTTATGGCGTCCTCGCGGGAGATCGCGCCCACGCCGCGCGTGCGGTCGAGGAAGATGCGGTTTTCGTTGAGCATCTCCTCCACGTCGTCGATGGTCCTGGAGCACTTGTCCATGACGCGGCGGCACGTCTCCTCGAAGTCCGGCGGCACGTCCCTCAGCAGCCCCCCAACGCGCGTATATGAGGTGGTGAAGCGCGCCCCGGTGACGTTTTCGAAGATGTCGTAGAGCCTCTCGCGGTCTATGAACGTCCACAACATGACCGAGAAGGCCCCCAGGTCCATCGCCTGGAGTCCGACGACGATGATGTGGTCGGCTATCCGCGAAAGCTCGCAGAGCGCCACCCTGATCGCCGCGCAGCGCGGGGGCACCTTGATGCCGAGGAGTTCCTCCACCGCGACCGCAAGCCCGACGTTGTTGCAGAGCGGCGAGAGGTAGTTCATCCTGTCGGTGATGACCACCGTCTGGTTGTAAGTCCTGTTCTCGGCCAGCTTCTCGAAACCGCTGTGGAGGTACCCGATCTCGGCCCCGAGGTTCGCTATGCGCTCGCCGTCCAGTTCGATGATGGAGCGCAGCGTCCCGTGCGTGGCGGGGTGCTGCGGGCCGAAGTTGACCACCATCCGCCGCGTGCCGAGATCGCCTTCGGCCGTCTCGATCACTTCCATCATGGAGCGTACCTCGGGAAGTTCTGCCGTTCGCCGCGACCCCTGAGCGGATAGTCCTTCCGAAGAGGATGGCCCTCGTACGAGTCCGGGAGGAGTATCCGTTTCATGTCCGGATGGCCCCTGAACCTTATGCCGAAGAGGTCGAAGATCTCCCTCTCGGCCCACGGGGCCGCCTTCCAGAGGGCGGCGGCGCTGTCGATCGCGGGATCTCCCTCGGGCACGAAGGCCTTGACGCGGGCGCGCTCACCCGTCCCGGTCGAACAGAGGTTGTAGACGACGCAGAACCGCTCGGGCATCCCCCTGTCGAGGTAGTCCAAGGCGGTCACGTCCACCAGCAGGTCGAATCCGCACTCGTCCTTCAACACCCGCAGGATGTCCAGGATCCGGTCGCGCCGGACGTCGATATACGCTTGACCGGCGTGTTCGCCGCCGCCGACGACCTCGGCCGCGAAGCGCTCCCTGATCGTGCCGTAGGGGTCCATAGGGGTCACCCGCGCCGGGGCAGCTTCTCCTTTTCTATCTTCTTCTGGATCTCGATGACGGCGTCGAAGACGCTCTCCGGCCTCGGGGGACATCCCGGTATGTACACGTCCACCGGGATGAACTGGTCGACGCCCTGTACCATCGAATAGGTGTCGAAGACGCCCCCGCAGGAGGCGCATGCGCCCATCGCGATGCACCACTTGGGCTCCGGCATCTGTTCCCATATCTTCAGGAGTACGGGCATCATCTTGATGGAGACGCGGCCGGCGACGATCATCAGGTCCGCCTGTCGCGGCGAAAAGCGGATGACCTCCGCCCCGAACCGCGCCATGTCGTAGCGGGAGGCCAGGGCCGACATGAGCTCTATGGCGCAGCACGCCGTGCCGAAGGGCATCGGCCAGAGGCTGTTCTTCCGGCCCCAGTTGACCACCGCCTCCACGGCGGTCGTGAGGAATCCCCGGGGCGTCAGGGTTTCCAGTCCCACTCTATCGCCCTTCTCTTCCACAGGTAGACAAGGCCGCACGCGAGCACGGCCACGAATACGGCGGCTTCGGCCAGACCGGCCGGGCCCAGTTCGCGGTGAAGGACCGCGTAGGGAATCATGAATACCGTCTCGATGTCGAAGAGGATGAAAAATATCGCCACGAGGTAGAAGTGGACGCTGAAGCGCTCCCTGCTGGACCCCAGCAGCGGCTTGCCGCACTCGTAGGTATCCAGCTTCCCAGGTTTGCGACGGCGGGGCCCCAGTACCGCCGAGAGCGAAATTATCAGCACGCCCAGCCCGACGACTACCGCGCAGTACGCCGCGGCCGTAAGCCATGCGTTCATCGGCGCCGGATTCAATCAAATGAGATTGGAAGAGTCAATCAATACAATGATTTCAGAACACGAGTTACGCAGCATGAGGCAGTTTTTCCAGGGGACTAAGTTCGATGCCCGTCACCCGCGACAGTTGCGGGCGCAGCTCCTTAGCACTCGGGCGATTTCTCTCTTGCTGGGATACGTGGGGCGCGCCCCCTTCTTGTTCCAGAAGGCGAAGGCCACAGGGATCTTCCAGGTTCCATCGTTCCATACCACCACCACGAGGCGGTAGCCCATGACGTTGCGCTTGAGCGCTGAGTGGAAGTCACAGTAGGCCCCTTCCACCATCCATCATCCTGTACCAAACGGTTCAATTGGTCGTGGCCGGCGGAGCCCAGCCGTTGGGCCATGCGGGTGGCGGTGGGCTTCCGATCCAGCCAGAGCATCCCGGCCAGCAGGTAGATAGGCGGGGCCAGGGCCATGCGAGTCCCGAAAATGGGGGTGGGCCGGAACAGATCCAGGGAGGTCGGGACCACAACCAGGATGGCCAGCGGGGTGGCCTCAACGAATTTTGCAAGGTCTACGGCTGGCTGGACCGTCTGGAATCCAGATTTGGTCACGGCATCTCCCTTCATGCTCCAAGATCAAGACGGAAGGGGGATGCTCAGGGATTGCTCGAGCCACCGGGGAAGGCGGCGCTGGCCGGGAAGGAAGGAGCGGATAAAAGAGAGAGAAAGTAAATCGGGATC
>FWPU01005642.1_pt1 | contig 26657 bp, 16 predicted proteins | sample 2228361 | NCBI WGS metagenome assembly FWPU01 (sample SAMEA103939777, study PRJEB20133) | metagenome
CGACGATCGACGCCCTCTGCCAGCCGGCTCGTGGCTCTTGCCACGAAGTCGTAACCCTACCAGGTGCCGACCATCGCTCGCCCCAGGGCGCCGGAGGGGTCCCGCGCGCGAGGTTCCGGGCGTCGGGCGGGCCCGCGCCCCGCCCGGCCGCTACGGCTCGGGCTCCGACCTCCCGGTGAGACGGCGCAGGAGCCGGACCGCCAGCTCGAGGTCCGCGTCATCGAGCTGCTCGATCAGCCGCAGACCGCCGGCTGAGGCGCTCGGCGGCGGGGCGCTGAGGTGAGCGCAAGCAAGACGAGGAGGTTGCCGATGCGCGACGTGGAGACCCTGCGAAAGCTGCTGAAGGGCCTGCGGCGCGGCGAGCCGCGGACCACGGGGCCCCTCACCCTGGTCCCCCTGTTCGGCGGGCGGCCCGCCCCCGCCTACGTCCTGGCGGAGGACGCGATCGCCTCGGGGACCCTGGAGGTGGGTGAGCTCGGCGGCGGCGTCGTGCCCCGGCTCGCCGTGCGGAACCGCGGGAGTGAGCCCGTCCTGATCCTCGAGGGCGAGCACCTCTCCGGCGCGAGGCAGGACCGGTGCTGAACGTGACCGTGTTGGTCCCGGCGGCCTCGGAGATCCCGATCCCCGTCTCCTGCGTGGAGGCCGGGCGGTGGGGATACGGGGCCGGCCGCGCCTTCCGGGTCGAGCCGACCTTCTCCACCCCCGTGGTCCGTCGCGCCAAGGTCTCCTCGGTCGCGTCACGGCGCAGCACCACGGGCGAGCCCGTCCCCGATCAGGGAGCGGTCTGGGAGGCCGTGGACCACGAGCTCTTCGCGGCCCGGGCGTACTCGCCGACCTCCAGGCTCGGTGACGCCTTCGCCCGCCGCGCCACGACCTCCAGGCCATCCTCGCCGAGCAGGGCGACGCCCTGCAGGACCAGACCGGGGTCCTGGTCTGCATCGGCGGCAGGCCGACGGCCATGGACGTCTTCGACCGACCGGAGACCCTGGCGCGCATCTGGCCCCGCCTGGTCCGCGGCTACGCGCTCGACGCCCTCGGGGCGACGGCCTCGGGGCTGGACCAGGCATCGGTCGAGGCCTTCCTCGCCGGCCTCGCCGAGGGCGAGGCCACCGCCCACGACGGCGCCGGCCCGGGGACCGAGGTGGTCCTCACGACGAAGGGCGCGGTCGCCGCGGCCCTCGTGTGGCAGGACGCCGTGGTGCACCTCGCCGCCTTCGAGGTCCCGTCGGAGAACCCGATCACCCACGGCCCCCGCCGGCGCGAGGCCCCGATCGAGCCCCCCTCCCGCCGCCGACCCCGCGTCCCCCGAGGACCCGAGGGCCGGTTCCCGGGCTGGGGAGCGGAGGGCGGTCGCGGCCGGGGATGGTGCGAGGATGCGTAGGCATGAGCGCTCCCAGGCGTTCGGCGCTGAGGGCCGCCCTCACGCGGGCCGGCGACCCCCCGCCCGGTGGATGAGCTCGAGCAGCCGCGCCTCGTCGCTCGTCACCCCCACCGAGCCGACCGGCGGGGGCTCGTCGGGCTCCACGCTCGCGACGAAGTGGACGACCGGCGCCCGGAGGCCCGAGGCCCACATGCGCAGGCCGAGCTCGGTCCCGGGTTCCTCCCCCGGCCTGTGGATGTCGGAGACCACGACGTCGAAGGGCCCGGCCGCGAGGGCCTCGAGGGCCTCGTCGTTGGTCCGCACCAGGACCACCTCCGCGCCGAGGGACCGCACCCTGGCGACGATCGAGACGAGCCCCTCGGGCGCGTCGTCGACCCAGAGGACCCGGATCCCGTCGAGGGACGCCATCGCAGCGATGGTACGTGAAGGGCATGACCGACACGCCACGCCCCCAGGAGCCTCCCCTCCGGTGGAGGCGCCCTCGTCTCCGGTTGGACCTCCGGGGTCGCTCCGGTGCACACTCCGGGTGGCCGTTGGGACCGCCGGCGAGGAGGCGGGCGTGCGGATTTGGGAACGACCACAGTGGAGGGAAACAGCGGACCAGGCTTGCAGTTATGGAACTCCGATACTCTTCGTAATCACGTGATCGACAGGGATCAGGGTTGAGACGCGCGGTGCGAGTGCGTATCCAAGCGTGACCGAACGGCATGAGTCCAAGGCCATGGAGGAGCTAGGGCGATGAACGGAAGGGACGGGGCTCAGGTTCTTGCACAGCGGATCGTTCAGGACGGGGTCACCCTCTATGTGACCGCTCTCGATGCCGGGACCATCAACCGGCTGAGCCTGGTGGACACGTGGAAGCCCCACCTCGAGGACACACACCCCGACCAGGGCTACCAGCGGGCAGTGGTGACGGCTCACGCCAAGCGGATTGCCAAGTACCTGCTCGACGAGGAGGAGGAGCGGCTGATGCCCACCGCCATCCTGCTGAGTTCGCGCAAGTCGCTTCGCTTCCAGCCTCTCGACGTCGAGGGCGGGGGTGACTCGGCGGTCCAGGTGGGGATTCTCGAACTGGAGTTCCCTCTCTACAAGGTCGATGGGCAGCATCGGACCGAGGGGTTCGCGATCGCGGCCGAAGCCGATCCCACGCTCAACCGATTCCCCCTGCCCGCCGTGATCATGGAATCGCGCAACAAGATGGACGAAATCAAGCAGTTTTACACAGTCAACACGACCGCCAAGCGCGTCCGAACCGATCTCGCTGATCGCCTCCTGCGCGCCATGGGTGAGTTCGACGAGATTCCCACGAAGGGAGGGCGAAAGAAGGCCCTTGAGATCGTGGACTATCTCGTGAAGGAGCCTGGCGGTCCTTGGCAGGGGCTCATCAAGATGCCCAACTCCCTCACGGGGATCGCGAGCCAGCGAACCTGGACCGAGTCCCTCAAGCCCGTGCTCGATGGGATCCTCGGAGACCAGCCCTCGGAAACCATCGCCAGGGCCCTGAGCAACTACTGGCGGGCGCTCAAGAAGCTTATGCCCGAAGCCTTCGAGGACCCCAAGGAGTACGTGATCCAGAAGTCGACCGGGGTCTTCGCGCTCAACGAGGTCGCAGCCCAGGTGTTCAAGATCGCCTACCAGGAGGGAGGTGACTTCTCAGTGGAGCACCTCGCCGAGATCCTGGAGCGGGCTTCGGACTCGGGGAAGCTCGACGCCCAGTTCTGGGCCAGCACGAAAAACGGGGGAGAGGCCCCCATGTACGCAGGGCGCGGCGGGATGGCCACGCTCGCGAGGGAGATCCTCGAGGCCATGCCTGAGGCGGAGATCCGAATCAAGGTGTAAGGCCTGCGCCAACGCCAACCGAGGACGATGGGCCCCGAACCAAGGGCCCATCGTCTTCTCTCTCTCGCCTGTTCTACGAAACGACCTCGAAGGCGAAGAGCTGTTCTCCTGTCCTCATGAGGTAGACGCCCTCCTCTGTCACCCGGAACCTGCCTCCCCCGGGGGAGGCCAGGGCTACGGCCTCGGCGATCTCGTCGAGCACAGGATGGTCAACATATTCGCGCTCGGCCGGAGGGATGTGCCCTCGCCGGAGCGCAAGCCATACCTCGCAGCGGTCGTTGCACCCGAAGACCCCGCGGGAAGGCTGCCCCGCCATCAGGATCTCCTCAAGATGGTCTCGGCGGACCCGGATTCTGGGAAGAGTCGCCTCGTACTCCATTACTCGCCTCACGTTGATCCCAACCGCCCCACTCCAGCGCACCGCGTCAGATTGAGTTATCCAACCACAAACCGACCTGACGGGCCGCGCCCGCCGTCCCCCCCGTCGGCAGAACCACCTCGACACCGGGACCGCACCCCGCCCATCGCCGCGCGCAAGGTTGTTCGGGTAACACTGATCCATGGATTGCGTACGCCCTCGAGAACTGGATCACATGGCCAAATAGCTTGAAGCGAGCGCATTATCCTTCTGGGCATCGTCCGGACAAGCTGAAGATGGGTGCACCATCGCTCTCACCAGCCAAGGAGGCTGAGGCGCCGCACAGCGGGGTGTCGGGGGCGCGGGATCACAGGCGCGGCCCCGCGCAAGCCTTCAGCGCATGGTCCGAGCGGCCGAAGCGACGGGTGTGACCTTCGCGGAGCGGGAGGATCATGTCAAGCCTGGATCGAATCCGATGGGCGCTTGAGAAGGTCTTGGCTGAAGGCCCAGGGACCGTTGAGGCCCTGCTGAGACGCCTCGCCGCAGTCGATCCGATGCTGGCCGCCCGGGGGGCCCGCTGGCTCGAGAGTCAGCTCCGGCGAAGCCCCATGGTAAGCATCCTGGCTGATGGGCGCTTCGCCTTACAGTCGCCGCGCGAGCTCAGCCCCGAGGGCGAGGAGGAAGAAGAGGAAGATGCTCGGGTCGCCGCTCGACCCCGACGGGTCGATCCATCGCTCGCCGAGCGGTTCGTCGTACTGGACCTTGAGGCGAACCCCGACCGGGCCCGGATCACCGACCATGAGATCGTCGAGATCGGAGCGTGCCTGGTCAGCGGCGGCAGGGTGAGCGACGAATTCCACGCCTTGATCCGGCCCACCCGCCCCCTCACAGCGGAGTTCACTCACCTCACCGGGATCACACCTTCCGACGTGGAGAGCGCCGAGGACGCCCCTGCCGTCCTTGCTCGCTTCATCCAGTTCGTCGGTGCGCATCCGCTGGTGGCCCACAACGGGTTCGGCTATGACTTCCCCCTGCTCTTCGAGAGCCTGGCGCGCGAGGGTCTGCCCCTTCCTACGTCCGAGCTGTTGGACACCCTCGACCTTGCCCACGTCGTGTTCCCTCGAGTCGGGCGAGGCGGAGGACCGAACGCGGATGGCGGTATGCCCCCGTCAGATCGAACCCTATCCGGCCTCGCACTGTACCTCGGGGTCACGCAGACGCCGGCGCACCACCGGGCGCTCGAGGACGCGCGACTCACGGTTGCTGTGATGCAGGCGCTGCTCGAGCGCCTGAGCGCGCCCTCCCCCGCGCGTGCCCTCCAGCGATGGCTCCTCCACGAAGGCGACCATCCATGGGCAGCGTTCCTCCCGCCTGGCCACCGACCGGACCTCTCGGAGGTCGTACCGCTCCCAGATCTGCTGCGCTGGGAACCACCCACACAGCGCTTCGATCCTGACGCTGCTATCGCCCCTCTCAAGCCTGGAGGGGTCCTGATGCAGGGGGATCTCATCCCCCGACCGCAGCAGATCGAGATGGCCATGGAGATCGCGCACACCCTGGCGAAGGGAGACCGCCTCCTGATCGAGGCGCCGACGGGTACGGGCAAGACACTCTCCTACCTGGTTCCCGCCATCGCCTACTCGAAGGCGGCTGGTCGCCCTGTGGTGGTCGCCACCTTCTCCAAGGTCCTGCAGGATCAGGTGGCTCAGACGCTGCGCGAGCTCGACGTCCCGCTGGGGCCCGTGCGATGGGCTCTGCTCAAGGGCCGCGAGAACTACATCGATCTGGAGCAGCTCGACGCGATCCTGAACGATGGGCCTCAGGACGACGCGGAGGCGCTGGCGCTCGCGGTGATCGCGGGATGGGTCAGCCAGACGCCCACGGGTGACTGGGAAGACCTTCCGGTGTGGGCCCTCGAACAGCGAACCCCCTTCGGCCGACTTCGGTGGGAGCTCCGAGTGACAGAGGAACCGGGCATCGCCCACACACCCCTCCAGGAGCGAGACTTCTATCGTCGCGCCAAAGAGCGGATCGACAACGCACACATCGCTGTCCTCAACCATGCCGTCCTCGTTTCCCGTCCAGCCAGCTGGTCCGAGGTCGCATCCGACCTGATCCTCGACGAGGCGCACAATCTCGAGGACGCCGCAACCTCAGCGCTAACGCAGGAGATCAGCGAAGCGTGGGCTCAGCACGTCCTGGATTCAATCCATCCACGAGGACCGCGCCGCGGGCTGATCCACCGCTACTCGCGGGCCACCCGGACTTCCCTTCGAGGAGAGCAACTTCGGGAGATCGTCGAGCAAGTACAGGACTGCAGGGAGGCGCTTCGCTCGTTCGGCCAAGCGCTCGTGGATTACGTGCGCGAGCGCGCTGGGGCTCGCCGCCAAGAGGTCGAGCGCTTCGGCGCTTCGTACCGTCTGCGCGCCGGCGTGGACACGGGTCGGCCGGCGTACCACGTCGTGCTGGCCGCGAGCCAGGGACTCACGACCAGGCTCGACGGCCTTCGGAACTCGATCCGATCCCTGCCTGTGCCAGAAGCGCTCCGAGGACCGTACCGGCGAGAGCGTCTGGAGGCCGAGCTATCCCGCGCTGCCAAGAGTATCTACGAGGTGTCGAACGCGCTTCGTGCGATCCTGCGCTGCTCCGACGAGACGCGCTGGATCTATGTCGCCGATCTCAGCCTTGAGGAGGACCGGTGGACCTGGAACCTCCGGCAGGTGCCGCTCAGCGTCGGCCCCCTGTTGTCCGAGCTCTGGGACGAGCTCCACTCGGTGGTCTTGACCTCTGCCACGCTGCGTGTCGCGGGGGACTTCGGGCATCTGCAGGAGCGGCTCGGTCTGGAGACGGCACGGACGAGAGCCCTTCCCTCACCCTTCACGAGGATCTCCAAGCAAGAACTCCTCGTGATCCCCGACCATCTCCCCGTCCCCCGCGGGGACCTGCTCGCTGAGTTCACGCAGGAAGCAGCCGACGAAGTTGCGCGCCTTCTCACTCTGTCGCGCGGGAGAGCGCTCGTGCTCTTCACGTCCAGGGAGCGACTCGAGGCGGTCCGCCGGCACGTGCAGCCTCTCCTCGACAGCCAACAGCTGCCGGTGCTCGCCCAGGGGGAGGGGCCGGCCATGACCCTGCTCGAGCGGTTCCGGTCAGAGACAGCAACCAGCTTGCTCGCGACCAGGAGCTTCTGGGAGGGGGTGGACATCCCCGGGGAGTCCCTGAGCCTGCTGGTGATGGAGAAGCTGCCATTCGACCCACCCAACGACCCCATCGTCGCGGCCAGGGTCGACGCTCTGCTTCTCCGCGGGCGCGATCCCTTCGCTGGGTACGTGATCCCGCGTGCCGTACTGCGGTTCGTCCAGGGGGTTGGGCGCCTCATCCGCTCGGAGAGCGATATCGGTGTCGTCGTCGTCTTGGACAAGCGTCTGCGCAAGGCGATCCACTACCGAGAGGCGTTCCTCGGCAGCCTGGTCGGACCCCCCCGCATCCTTCGCCCCACGAGCCGGAACGAGGGGTACCGCGAGATCGCGGAGCACCTGGAGATCGATCTGGATGTCGAGCTGTGGGAACGGATCCACTCGCTCCCAACCGCCGACCCGTGGGGAGACCTGCCCGTCCTGTCCCCCGAAGAGGCGCGGGATGAGCAACTCGTGAGGGAACGACTAGAGGAGGTCAGACAACGCTTCGGGTTCACCGACTGGCGACCCGGACAGCTCGAGGTGATGGTGAGGTTCCTCCGTGGCGAGGACGTCCTCGCGATCCTGCCGACCGGATCCGGCAAGTCCCTCACGTATCAGATCCCAGCCCTCATAGGGGACGGCGTCACGCTGGTCATCTCGCCGTTGATCGCGCTCATGCGCGATCAGCTCGAGTCCCTGCGCGGGCGGCGACTCACCCGAGCGGCGGCCATCTACTCCGGGATCTCCCAGACGGAGCAGGACGAGATCCTGGAGCGAGCAAGTGGGGGCGCGTACAAGCTGCTGTACGTCAGCCCTGAGCGCCTGTGGACGAAACGGTTCCGGGCGGCGCTCCGAGGCGTCCAGGTCGCGCGTGTGGCCGTGGACGAGGCGCACTGTGTGTCCCAGTGGGGTCACTCCTTCCGCCCCGAGTACGCGGCGATCAGTGAGGCCCTCGAGCACATCGCGCAGATGCAGGGAGAGCGACCTCCCATCCTGGCCGTGACCGCGACGGCGACACCGGCGGTCGCAGGCGAGATCATCCGGCTTCTTCGCCTCCGGGAACCGGGAAACAAGATCATCCGCATGCCAGACCGTCCGGAGCTGCACTACTACGTCGAGGACTGCAAGGACCGGGAAGACCGCGACCTCAAGGTCGCGAAGATCGTGGAAGCATTCCGGGGCAAACCCGCCATTGTCTACGTCCCAACCCGGGCCGACGCGGTTCGCCTGGCGGAACTCCTCCGAGGGGCGAATCACCTCGCACGGGCCTACCACGGCGGCATGGAGAGCGCGGAACGCCTCCACGTGGAGGAAGCCTTCCGCGACGGGGAGATCGATGTAGTCGTAGCCACGAAGGCGTTCGGCCTCGGGATCGACAAACAGGACGTCGAGCTGATCATCCACCTCGAGATGCCCGCCTCGGTCGAGGACTACATCCAGGAGACCGGCCGAGCGGCGCGGGGGGCGATCGAGGGCCGCGGCCCGGAACGCGGGACATGCGTGCTCCTACGGACACCCGGAGACTGCCGCATCCACGGCTACTTCGTCCGATCCGCCGCGCCCGACCTCGAGATCGTGAAGGCCGTGTGGGACCGGACCGCGCCCGGCGAAGCCTACATCGTCCCGTCCGAGATTGCGCACGAGCTCCAGATGGAACCTGAGAGCGCCGATGTCGCGTTGGGGATCGCCGTGAGGTATCTGACCGAGGACGGCAGCCTCGAGCGCCTGGAGGACGTGGCATGGGAGGGACGGATCTGGGTCCCCCCAGACGCCAAGGCACGGCTGCGCGAACTGTCACAGGAGAACCCCGAGCTCGAAGCTATGGGCAAGCAAGTCATCGAGACCGTCGATCGCCTGGGCCTCGACTATCGGGCCCCCCAGTGGGGCCAGGCCACTGGCCGCAGCCCGGAGCAGGCGGAGGAGGACCTGCTTGAACTCAGTCGACGTGACCTCCTGGCGTTCGTGAGTTGGAAGACGGCCTGGCACCTCAGGCGGCGATCGCCGGGAGAACCCGACTGGGCGGCGATCGAGCGACGCTGCCGGGAGCGACAACAGATCATGCGCGACCTCTCACACCAGGCAAAGCAGTTCCGGGACAACGATCAGCAGTGTCGTCGCGCGTGGATGCTCACGTACCTCGGGGGCGAGCCGCCGTCCTCGTGTCAGGCATGCGACGTGTGCGTCCCGGACCTGCCCCGACCCTGGCGGGAGGTCGCGCTTTCGCGAGAGGACCTTGAGACATCGATCCCTGCCGAGGCGATCTGTCTCGCCATGTTGAACGATCTCGGGGATCACACGTACTCCGCCGCGACCCTGATCCGATCCCTCCGTGGCGAGGACGGGCCTAGCACGCGAAACCCGCGATTGCGGGAGTCCTTCTGGTTCGGCAAGCTGCGACTGCTCGGCCCAGACAGGATCCGTGGAATCCTCCAGGGATTGGTCGACCGCGGCTGGGCCGAGTGGACCACGCTCACCTACGACGGACGTGAGTACGAGTCGATCAGGATCACCGAGACGGGGCGCAGACAGCGATGAGCGCGTTCCTGATCCCAGAGAACATCCCCACCCGGGACGACCTTCCCAGTGCGCTCCGCGGCATGGCTCAGGCTCTGCGGGATCTCCTCCCGGAGGATGTCACGGTCTGGCTCGAGGACAGGGACGGGCAGGCACCCTTCCTCCTGATCCTCGACCCATCGTGTGGCGTCCTCGCGCTCGACGTCATGGATGAGACCGGTCTCAAGGCCGCGCTGGAGCGCTGGCCGGAGAACCGCCGGGGTGAGGTTTCCGCGCTCGCCGCCGAGCGGGTGCGGGCGCAGGCAGAAGACATCAGGAACAGGGCTCGCGCCGAACGACTGCTGAAGGAGCCCCTCGCAATCGGTGTCGCCATCGCGGCCCCGCTCCTTGATCGTGAGCGGCTCGCCCGTCGCTACCAGATCCCCCCCAACGCACCAACCATCCTCACCAAGGAGGACCTCCGTGCCGGGGGTCTCGCGGCCGCGCTCCGGAGGGCGATCGCTGGATCGGACGAGCCGAGGCCCGTCAAAGAGGAGACCATCGTCCGGGCCGTACTACATCCCGAGATCGTGATCAGCCGATCCGACGAGCACCAGGACGGCCAGCTCGTGTTCCGCCCTCCGCGGACCGGTGCGGGGGACGTCATCCGCGTGCTCGATCGCGAGCAGGAGCGTCTCGCGAGGCGGCTCGACGGTGGCTACCGCGTCATCCGGGGGGTTGCTGGGAGCGGCAAGACCTTGGTCTTGACGTACCGCGCCCGGTTCCTGGCGGAGTCGTTCCCCTCCTGGAAGATCCTCCTCACCTGCTTCAACATCTGTCTCGCGCGGGCCCTGGAGCAGGAGCTCGAACTGCGATCGGCGACGAGGCTCCCCGGGAACGTGGAGGTCCGCCACATCGACGCCGTCGCCCGCCGCGTCCTCGTGAGAGCCGGGTACGCGGTGCCTCACGCGACGTCCCCGGAGCAGTGGACCGCCATCCGCCAGAAGGCGATCCAGGTGCTCGGAAGGCGCCCCGAACTCCGGGTGTACGACGCCGTCTTCGTCGACGAGGCCCAGGACTTCGACGGGATTGGCCTGGATCTTGCCTGGACGCTCCTCCGGGAGGATCGTGACCACTTCGTCATCGCCTTGGACGGAGCGCAGAACATCTATCGGAAGCGCGCCCGCTGGAATCCCCCGGGGCTAACTGCTCGGGGAAGGACGACGGTCCTGCGTGTGAACTACCGGAACACCAAAGAGATCCTGGAGTTCGCCTGGCGCTTCCTCGCGGCTGGTACGAACATCCACGAGCCCGACGAACTGCTGGATGACCCGGACGCCCTCGTGCCGCCCGAAGCCACGAGACGGCGTGGACCGCGGCCGGAGATCCTCAGCTGCCGCGACCGCTCAGCAGAGATCCGCGAGATCGTCGATCGACTCTGTCAAGCGCACGACGACGGGGTGCCCTGGGGAGACATGGCCGTCATCCTCGGTAACTCCAGCCTCCAGGGAGGCCTGTACTTCGAGACCCAACGCCGAGGGGTTCCGTACTTCTTCGCGAGCTGGAACGGGACGACGAAGCGCCAGTTCGTTGACCACAATGACAAGGTCCGCGCGTTCACCATCCATGGAGCCAAGGGCCTGGAGTTCAGCCGCGTCTTCTTCTGTGGCGTGAACGAGATCTTCGATGCGGGTGCCAAGGCCGACCCAACCGGGCGGTGGCGCCTGGCGTACGTGGCCATGACGAGGGCCATGGATCATCTCACCATCACGGTCTCGGGCAAGGGCGAGATCGGGGCAGCGATCCTTGCGGCGGCGGGATAATCCACACGTGGGCGGCGCCCTGGGGAACACATGTTCGTGTCACCGCCCCGGGCCATCCTGGCCCCGCCATGAACTCCTCCCCCTCCATGGCACGCGATGGCCGCCCGGGGGCCCGGGCCGGGGCTCCGCGCCCCATGTTCCCCTTGTGGTACAACCCTCCTCCGTGGAGGCGAGTGTCCGACGCTGGCCCGATGCGGCGGAGGCACTCCGCGTGGAGCTGGCTGACCGACCGGGGCGCTTGGCCCTCCTCTGTGGAGCAGGTGCGGACCGAGCGGCGGAGATGCTCGGCGCCGCGACAGGTTGGTCACCACTGCGCGTGGGTCGCGTCCTCACGGCCACGGACGCCCCACCGGATCCAGAAGCGGTGCGGACGGTACTGTCGGACGCCAACCTCCTACTGGACTGTGAGATCCTCTTCGACCCTGAGCTTGGAACCGACCCGCTCCAGCTGCTCCGCGTGCTCGCACGCCGGAGCCCACGGGTGGCCGTCTGGCCGGGCCGCATCGAAGGGGGTCGAGCGACGTACAGCCGCCCTGGACGCCGGGACCACTACGAACGTCCGCTCTCGGACGCCGTCGTCCTCCGGCCCCGACCGTCCGGGTTCCCCGATGAGGTTCCGTATACGCTCGAGAGGATCCCGTAGATGAAGTACGGCGATGTCATCCGCTTCGACCCGATCGAAACCGTCAAGGTCCTCACCGACGCCGACGATCCGGATCGCGCTCGCGACGATGTCCGGACGTTCGTGATCTCGGACCGGATGCTCCGCCTGTTCGAGGACGTGATCATCCCGAACCTGCGGTTCGATCGGCCGACCGACGCGAAAGGCCTGCTCGTCGTCGCCAACTACGGGACCGGGAAGACGCACCTCATGTCCGTGATCTCGGCCGTGGCCGAGCGTGCCGAGCTCCAGCAGGAGCTCAGACGGCCGGAGGCCTCGGACGCCTTCGCGCCCATCGCTGGCCGGTTCCAGGTCATCCGCGCCGAGATCGGAGCGACGCAGATGTCGCTCCGTGACATCGTCTGCCGCGAGCTCGAGCGCGGGCTCCAGCGCCTGGGCGTCTCCTTCACCTTCCCGTCGCTCGCCGAGGTCCCCCGGACCAAGGATCCCCTTCAGGACATGATGGTGGCGTTCGAGCAGGTACACCCCGACCAGGGCCTGCTCTTCGTCCTCGACGAGCTCCTGGACTACCTCCGCGGGCGGCGTGACGCCGAGCTCAACCTGGACCTCCGGTTCCTCCGCGAGGTGGGAGAGGTGTGCAGGGGGACGCGCTTCCGCATCATCTTCGGGATCCAGGAGGCGCTCTTCGACAACCCGCGCTTCGCCCACGTGGCGTCCGATGTGATGCGGGTGAAGGACCGCTTCGAGCAGGTGCGGATCTCGCGGGAGGACATCGCCTACGTCGTCGAGCAACGCCTCCTCGCGAAGACCACCGAGCAGCGGGACCTGATCCGCGAGCATCTCCGGGGCTTCACGCCCCTATACGAGGGTATGGCGGAGCATCTCGAGGACTTCGTCGCGCTCTTCCCGGTGCATCCCGCCTATCTCAGGACCTTCGAGCGGATCACTGCGGTCGAGAAGCGAGAGGTCCTGAAGACGCTGTCCCGCGAGATGGAGCCGCTCCTGGACGCTGAGATCCCGGCGGACGCGCCCGGCCTCATCGCCTACGACAGTTACCGAGCGCACCTCGCCGAGGACCCCTCCGTGAGGACGATCCCTGAGGTCCGTGAGGTGCTCGAGAAGTCGGAAGTGCTGAGGAACCGGGTGGAGAAGGCGATGGCGACCCCCCAGTACGTCCCGGTCGCGCTCCGCATCGTCGATGGCCTTGCCGTGCATCGGCTCACGACCGACGACATCCACGTTCCCATCGGCCCCACACCGGCCGAGCTCCGGGACGACCTCTGCCTCCTCCCCGCGAACCTGCCCGAGCGGGACGCTTTCTTCCTGGAGACGACGATCCGGAGCATCATCGCCGAGATCGTGCGCGCGGTGAGCGGCCAGTTCATCAGCGAGAACCGCGAGAACGGGCAGATCTACCTCGATGTGCAGAAGGACATCGATTACGACCAGCGGATCGAGGAGCGCGCGGCCACGCTCGATCCCGAACGACTCGATGCGGCCTACTTCAAGGCGCTCGAGGAGCTGCTGGAACGCCGGACGGAGCCCTACGTCTCCGGGTACCGCATCTGGGAGTACGAGCTGCTGTGGCCGGAGCATCGAGTCACCCGGTTGGGCTACCTGTTCCTCGGAGCCCCGAACGAGCGGTCCACGGCCCAGCCGCCACGCGACTTCTACATCTACTTCCTCCAGCCCTACGCCCCTCCGCGGTTCACCGACGAGGAGAAACCTGACGAGGTCTTCTTCCGTCTCGAGAGCCCCGACGAGTCCTTCACGCAGGCCCTGCGACGGTACGCCGGCGCCACCGCGCTCGCGGCCGAGTCCACCGAGACCCACCGCGCCGTCTACGCGGAGAAGGCCAGGGCAGCTCTGCAGGAGATGGTGGCCTGGCTGCGCATCCACATGGGCGAGGCCGTGAGCGTGACCTATCGAGGCGGGCAAGAGCCGCTGCAAGCGTGGCTCGCCGCCTCGCAGGGCGCGCGGGCCACCATCAAGGAACAGATCGACACGATCGCTGCGCGAGCCCTCGCGGGCCACTTCGACGCCCGCTACCCCGGGTACCCGAGGTTCGCGGCCGAGATCACCCGGGACAACCTGGAAGAGACCGCCCGGCAGGCGCTCGCGCACGTGGCCACGGGGCGCCGGACCGACCTCTCCACGAAGATCCTCCAGTCGCTCGGGCTCCTCGACGTCCGGGGGGATTTCGTGGACACGGGGGAGTACGCGAGCGCCCTGGTGGAGCGCCTCCGTGGCTCCGGCGGCAAGGCCCTCACGCGAGGGGATCTCCTCGAGGAACGCGATCCGGGGGTCGAGACCTGGCCGCCCTGGCACCTCGAGCCGATCTGGCTCGTGGTCGTGGCGGCCGTGCTCACCCAGCTCGGGCGTGCCGAGATCGGGCTCCCTGGTGGTCAGGTGGACGCGCTGAGCCTGGACCGCCTGCCCAGGATGAGCCTGGAGGAGCTCGAGGGCTTCACGCACGTCGCGCCACCCAAGGAGCTGCCGGTGCTCCAGCTCCGCGAGGTCGCGAAGCTCCTGGGGCTCCCGCCAGGCATCGTGGGGGATCACGGGGTGGATGAGCCGGGGGTGCAGCAGATCCTCAAGTCCGCCTCCGAGCTCCTCGAACGCCTCGTGAAGGCCCGGGCTGTCCTCGCGGAAGGCCCCGACATCTGGGGGGAGATGCTGCTCGATCAGCCCGAGGAACGTGACCGGCGTCTGGAGGACGTACAGCGATCGCTCGAGAACCTCAAGGCGCGGAACTCCGTGGGCAAGATGAACAAGCTCGACATCGGTCTCGAGGCTATCGAGGCCGCGCGGGCAGGCCTGGAGGAGCTCCACCACGTGGAGGCGGCCGTCGAGACCCGCGGTCACCTGGCCTCCGACGTCGAATACCTGCGTGAGGCCGCCGAGGTCTTCGGCCCGGAGCACCCCCTCGCCGATGAGGCGAAGGAGTATCGCCGCGCGGTCATCGCCCTCTTCCGCACAGGGGCCCCGCCCGACGCGAAGGCGGTCGCCGATCTCCGGGCCGAGGGGAGCGATCTCCGCCGGAGGTTCGCCGAGGAAGCCGCCCGGGCGCACGCACGGGAACGGCTCGACGGACCGGCTGACGAACGGAAGCGAGCGATCCTCGAGGGTGAGCCGTGGTCGGACCTCAGGAGGCTCGCGTCGGTGGGCCTGCTCCCGCAGGGCGCGTTCGGCAGCATCGAGAACCGGCTCGTCGGCCTCAGGACCTGCAAGACCTTAGACGAGCGGCGCCTGCGCGACTCCGTGATCTGTCAGGAGTGCGGCTACCGCCCACGGGCGTCCTCGGGCCCGACCGCGAAGGCCGCCCTCGAGCACATCGAGCAGGAGATCCTGAGGCTCCGGGAGGAGTGGGTCAGGACCCTCCTCGATACGCTCGCAGAGCCGGAGATCCAGGAGCAGGTCGCGCTGCTCCCGTCCGGAGATCGGGCGGCGGTCGAGGCCTTCGCCACGTCCCGGGAGCTCCCGCGCCCCCTCACCGAGGAGTTCGTCAGCGCCCTCAACCAGGTGTTCGAACGGTTCGAGGTCCGGCGGATCACCCGCGGAGACCTCTGGTCGGCGCTCTTCCCCGAGCGCGCCCCGACCACGCCCCAGGACGTGCGTGACCGCCTGGAGGATTACTTGACGACCCTCGCGGGCGGTGCGCCGGAGGAGAAGGTTCGCATCGTGCCAGCGGAGGAGGGATCGTGACCGATCGCCTGATCGAGGACCCTGCCGAGGGGCGCAGAGGAGATGCGGCCGCCGCCCGGGAGCTCGCACGCAGACTGCCGGAGCTCCGGTCGGTGTCGGGGTTCCCGAAGGCTGAGGATGGAGCCATCCTCCGGATCTCGCTCCCCCCTGCATACACGCCATGCCCCAACCCGTTCCTGCGTGACTGGCTGAAGGCGTCAGAACCCGAGGGCTACGGGGAAGAGCCGTACATCGACCCTGGGCCGTTCGCCTCCGACGTGTCGGTGGGCAAGGGCCACGCGATCTACAAGGCCCACTCGTTCCCCACCAAGGTCCCGCACGAGGCGATCATGCGCTTCATCCTCCACTACACGCGACCCGGGGACGTGGTGCTCGACGGGTTCTGCGGGACGGGGATGACCGGGGTCGCGGCTCAGGCCTGCGGAGCGCCGGAGCCCGAGGTGCGGGCCCGTATCGAGGCCGAGATGGGGAAGGTCCGCTGGGGCCCGCGCCGGGCCGTGCTCCAGGACCTCTCGCCCTCGGCTACCTTCATCGCGGCCGGGGTCAACCTGCCCATCGACGCCCAGGCGTTCGATCGGGGCTCGAGGGAGATCCTGGAGCGGTTCGACGCCGAGTGGGGGTGGATGTACGAGACGACGCACCGTGACGGCCGCAAGGGCGCCATCGACTACACGGTCTGGAGCGAGGTCTTCACCTGTCCCCACTGCGGAGGGGAGGTCGTCTTCTACGACGCAGCCTTCGATCCCAGCACAGGGAAGGTGAAGGAAAGCTTCCGCTGCCCTTCGTGCGGAGCCGGGCTGTCGAAGGATCCCCTGGATCGGCGGAAGGTGCCGGTGAGGACGCTCGCCGGTGACGTGATCGAGCGGATCGAGTTCCGTCCGGTGCGGATCCACTACCGGGTTGGGAGGGCCCGTTTCGAGAAGCAGCCGGACGACGGCGACCTCGACGTGCTGCGGCGGATCGCTTCCGTTCGGGTGCCTCCGTTCCCCACCGACCCTATCCCGCTCGAGCACATGTATCACGGTTCTCGGCTTGGGCCCAAGGGCTTCACGCGCGTCCACCATCTGTTCAGTGACCGGGCGCTGGCCGCCCTGGCGGTCCTCTGGAACTGGTGCTCGGCGGAGGAGGACCCGATGCTCCGCCTCGCCCTCCTGTTCTGGGTCGAGCAGGCGATCTGGGGCCTCTCGTGGATGAATCGGTACCAACCCATTCAGTTCGGTCGAGTCGGTGGATCACAAGTGAACCGCGCGCAGAGCGGCGTCTACTACGTCCCTGCATTGCACTCGGAGTGTTCGGTCCGCTACAACCTCGAGGGAGCGGATCCTCGGAAGGGGAAGCGCACATCGCTGGTCAAGACCTGGGCCACGAGCCCCGCGCGCCCGGGTCAGGTCGTCATCTCCACCGCCTCCTCGACCCAGCTCGACCTACCCGACGACTCGGTGGACTACATCTTCGTCGACCCGCCGTTCGGCCAGAACATCTACTACGCCGACCTGGGCTACCTCGTCGAGCGGTGGCACGGGGTCGTGGAGGATCCGGGGGAGGAGGCGATCGTCGACCGGAACAAGGAGCGTCCGAAGGGCCTGCCCGAGTACCAGGAGCTCATGGAGGCCTGCTTCCGTGAGTTCTCCCGCGTGCTCAAGCCCGGTCGGTGGCTCACGGTGGAGTTCAACAACTCCTCGAACCAGGTCTGGCTCGCGATCCAGGAGGCGCTGTCCGCGGCGGGCTTCGTGGTGGCGGACACGCGCGTCTTCGACAAGGAGCAGGGTTCCTACCGGCAGGTCACCGCGAAGAACGCCGTGAAGCGGGACCTCATCATCTCCGCATACAAGCCGGCGCGAGAGCTGGAGGAGCGCTTCTCGGTGGTGGCGGGATCCGAGGAGGGCGCGTGGGCGTTCGTCCGCGAGCACCTCGCGCACCTCCCGGTGACAGAGGGCAAGCGCGGGCAGGCGCTCCTGGTCCGGGAGCGGATGGCGGACCGCCTCTACGACCGGATGGTCGCCTACCACGTCCACCGCGGTTACGCGCCCCCGCTCACGGCCGCCGAGTTCTACGCGGGCCTCGAGCAGCGGTTCCCGGTCCGAGACGGCATGTACTTCCTGCCGGAGCAGGTCGAGGCCTACGAGCGCCACCGCATGACGTTCAAGGAGCTCGCCCAGGCGGAGCTCTTCGTCACCAACGAGTCCTCTGCCATCCAGTGGTTGCGCCGGTTCCTCAAGGAGCGGCCGCGGCCCTTCTCCGAGATCCAGCCGGCGTTCTTCCGCGAGCTCCAGGCCGGCCTGCCCGACTGGGAGGACCTCCCCGACCTCAAGGTCCTGCTCGAGGAGAACTTCCTCCAGGACGAGAAGGGCCGGTGGTACGTCCCGGACCCGAGGAAGGCGACCGACCTGGAGAAGCTGCGCACCAAGGCCCTCCTCAAGGAGTTCCAGGCGTACGCGGAGGGGCGGGGAAGGCTGGAGCGCTTCCGCTCCGAGGCCGTCAAGGCCGGCTTCAAGGACGCCTGGGCCCGGCGCGACTTCGGGCTCATCGTGAAGGTGGGCGATCGCCTCCCACCGGACTGCTTCGCCGAGGACGAGCAGCTCCTCTACTACTACGACAACGCGAAGCGACTGCGTTCGTGAGGAGCGTGTGGCGGTGAGCGCTGCGGACGCCGAGGCAGGCACCGGGGAACGGTCGCCCCATCTGTTCTCCGCCGACCGACCCATCTCGTCCAGGAGCGAGGACCTCCTCGGACGGGCGCCCTTCGCCGAGCACCTGGCCAAGGCCATCGAGGGATGGAGGCAGAAGGACAGCCTGGTCATGGCGCTGTACGGCCCCTGGGGCGTCGGCAAGACCTCGCTCAAGAACCTCGTGGTCGAGCAGCCGGGCGGCCGGCTCGCCGTCGTCGAGTTCAACCCATGGCAGTGGTCCGCCCAAGACCGGATCGCTCAGGCCTTCTTCGAGCACCTTGCCCGGGGGATCGCTTGGAGCCCTGCGCGGGGCTTCGACCGTCTGAGGGCCCGGTGGGTCGCGATCCGGGTGCGCAACTACGCCCGTCTGCTCAATGTCGCGGCCGCGGGCCTAGGCCTCGCCGGGCGCATCGGCGTTCTCCTTGCTTCGCTCGTCTCGCCTGATACGCGGCCGGGGCTCGCCCGGGCGAAGGCGAGACTCGCCGAGCTACTTCGGAAGCTCGACCGGCCGGTCCTCGTCGTGATCGACGACATCGACCGCCTGACCGCCGAGGAGATCCGTCTCGTCTTCCAGCTCGTCAAAGCCAACGCGGACTTCCCGAACCTCGTGTACCTCCTCATCTTCGACAGGATCATGGTGGAGCGCGCGCTCGACCAGGCCGGCCACGCGGGTGGCGACTTCCTCGAGAAGATCGTACAGATCGGGTTCGATGTGCCTCAGCCGGATCGCGCCAAGCTGGAGGATCTCCTCTTCCAGCTGCTGGACCAGACCATCGCGAAGCCGGGGGTGGCGGAGAGGTGGGACCGGCAGCGGTGGGCGCGGCTGTTCCTCGATGGCCTCCGCCCGTTCCTGGAGACACTGCGGGACGTGAAGCGCTTCGTGGGGATGGTGGACTTCCACGTTTCGCTCCTTCGCGGGGAGGCCACCTTGGAGGTCAACCCCATCGACCTCATCGGCCTCGAGGTGCTCCGCGTCTTCGAACCGGCCGTGTACAGGGCCCTTCCGTCAGCCAAGGGTCCGTTGACGGAGGTGCCTCCTGCCTTGGCGGGCTCTGCTTTCGCGCAGCGGGACCCCCGGCAGGACGCCAAGGCGCAGGTCGTTCGTTCGTTGGTCGAAGCAGCCGACCCACGCCGCCGGGAGGCGGTGAAGTCCATCCTGCTCGAGCTCTTCCCGGCGGCCGGATGGGCGTTCGGAGGTCCTGTGCACGCGAGGATGGAGAGGGCCTGGCTGCGGGACCTCCGGGTGTGTCGGCCCGAGCTCTTCGACCGCTACTTCCTCCTGTCGATCCCTGAGGGAGACATCTCGCAGGCTGAGCTCGACGGCCTCATGGCGACCACGGGGGACCGGGACGCGTTCGCCGCACGCCTTCGCGACCTTTTCGGACGGGGAGTCCTCGACGCGGCTCTCGAACGGCTTGACGCGAACCTGGGAGCGCTCGACCCAGCTCACGCTGTGTCGTTCGTGACGGCGCTCTTCGACGTTGGCGACGAGCTCCCGCACGGGGCGACGGGCCTGTTCGACCTGAGCACCGTGGACCGTGCACACCTCCTCCTCAGGAGGTACCTGACGGCGTTACCCGACGCTGCGGCGCGTGCCCACGTCCTGCGCACGGCGCTCGGCGCGACGGAGGGCACGGTGCTCGCGGTGCTGACGGTGGCCCGCCTGCGAGGGCAGACGGAGGACTCAGACAGCGCGGCCGATCTGCTCGATGCACCGGACCTGACCGAGTTGGAACAGCTGTGCCTGGATAAGATCAGAGCCGCGGCGGCTAACGGAGCCCTCCTGAGGAGCCCTCTCCTGCTCGCCTTCCTGCACCAGTGGGAGCGCTGGGCCCCCGGTGAACCCAAGGTATGGGTGACGCAGCGGCTGGGAACCGGCCAGGACGTCGCCCTGTTCCTCCGAGGGTGCCTCACGCGGGTGCTCTCTCAGACGGCGAGCGAGTACGTGCCGGAAGAGCGGTACGTCATCCGCCTCAAGAAGGTCGAGCCGTTCGCCGACCTCGGGCGCCTGTCCGAAGCGGTCTCCAGGCTCGACGTCGCGGCGCTTACCCCCGATGAACGACGGGCGGTCGAGGCCTTCCAGCGTGCCATGCGGCGCCGGGTCGAAAAGCAGCCCGAGGACGAGTGGGACGATGAGTGACGGCGTTCTCGCTCCACGCGGGCTCCAGGCGGTGACCGGGCAGCGGAGCTGGGCGTGGTGGCCACAGGGACGCGAAGCGGTCCGAGTGACCGCCGAGCTCGATCTCTGGGGGCGGCGGACCGTCGAGATCTGCGTCCCTTCCAGCGGCAGCGTGCACCGCGTCGCGGCCGATGCGCTCGCGGACATCACCTCGCGTCCGTGGAGCGGTGACGAGGTCGCCTGGCGAGCGGCAGCAGCTCGAGCGCTCCATCTGATGGCCCGGCGCGATGCCGTCACCTTGGGACGGGACCTCGAACCGCTGCCGCATCAGTTGGCCGTGCTCGACCGCGCCCTCGCCATGGACCCGGTGCGACTGCTCCTCGCAGACGAGGTGGGCCTTGGCAAGACCATCGAGGCGGGCCTCATCTTCTCCGAGCTGAAGGCGAGAGGGCGGGCTGAGCGCGTACTGGTCGTCGCCCCGAAGGGCGTGCAGCTGCAATGGGTGGCGGAGATGCGCCAACGCTTCGGCGAGGAGTTCGCGCTCGTCGGGCCGGGGGGCGTTCCAGTCGACGTGGGCATCGACCCCTGGCGGGCGTTCGATCGGGTCGTCTGCTCGCTCGACGCCGTCAAACCGCTCCGCGGACGGGTCGGGTGGTCGCCCGAGCAGGTCGAGGCGCACAACCGGCAGCGGTTCCGCGCGATCGTCGAGGCCGGGTGGGACCTCGTTGTCTTCGACGAGGCCCACCACGTCGCGGGGAGCACCGAGGACGTCGCTCGGCATCAACTGGCCCGCGAGCTCGCCGCGCGGACCCCCCACGTGCTGCTCCTCTCCGCCACGCCGCACTCCGGTAAGTCCGAGGCCTTCGTCCGGCTCCTCGGCCTCCTCGACCCGGGGTTCCTGGCCGGTCGGCCGATCGTCGCCGAGGAGGTGGGGCCCCTGGTGGTGCGGACCGAGAAGCGGCACGCGGTGGATGCGGATGGCCGGCCGCTCTTCCAGCCCCGAACGACCTCGCTCGAGATCGTGCCCTATGGCGATCGCACGCTCGAGCGGAAGCTCTACGAGGCCGTGACCGACTACGTCCGTCACGGCTACGACCGAGCGCAGCGTGAGCGGCGCCCGGCGCTGGGTTTCCTCGTGCTGCTCATGCAGCGCCTGGTGTCGTCGAGCACGGCGGCCATCCTGGCCGCGCTGGAACGCCGAGCCGCAGCCCTGGCCCAGGCGGGCGCGCAGCTGCGCCTGTTCGCGGAGCGAGCCGAGGAGTGGGGAGAGCTGACGGGGGAGGAACAACTCCAGGCGCTCTCGGAGGCACGGGGTGCGGCGTGGGGCGATGAACAGGCGGAGGTCGAGATCCTGCTGGATCTGGCGCGGAAGGCGGCCGCCGCAGGCGTGGACGCAAAGGCGCGGTTCCTCCTCGACCTCCTGCGCCGGATCCAGCGAGAGGAGCGGGATCCCTCGGTCAAGGTGGTGATCTTCACGGAGTTCGTGCCCACCCAGGAGATGTTGCTCGAGCTGTTCAGCGAGGTGGGGATCAACGCGACCGCGATCAATGGGTCGATGAGCATGGAGGAACGTGCGCTGGCGCAGGAGGCTTTCGCCACCGACGCTCAGGTCCTCGTCTCGACAGATGCTGGTGGGGAGGGGATCAACCTGCAGTACGCCCATGTCGTGGTGAACTACGACCTCCCCTGGAACCCGATGCGGATCGAGCAGCGCATCGGCCGCGTGGATCGGATCGGCCAGCGGCGACCGGTCAGGGCCTTCAACCTGGTCCTGGAGAACTCGATCGACCAACACGTCGTCCGGGTCTTGGAGGACAAGCTCTGGCGGATCCTGGAGGAGCTGGGGACCGACAAGTGGAACGACGTATTGGAGAGCGCGGGCCGAGGGGTCGAGGAGCTCTATGCCGAGGCCATCGCGGATCCCCAGCGCGTGGAACGCGAGGTGGTCCGGCTGGCGGAGAGGACGAAGGAGGAGGTTCGAAGCAGGGAGACGTGGCGGGCCGTGCTCACTGCTGGCCCGCCCGGCGCGGTGCCGACTGGGCGGCGCGGTGAGGCCGCCGGCTGGTTGATCGAGGCGGCGGAGCGGTATCAGGTCTGGTCCGGGGAGGCCTTGCGGCGCCCCACGGAGGTGCTCCGTCGGCTCCGTGAAGCCGCCCCTGACGAACCGGTTCCCCAGGTGCGAGGAGGGACCGCTGGCCTGTGGAGCTTGTGGGAGGTCAGACCGCACGGCACGGAGGGCGTCCGGGATTGCTTCGCCCTCTTCCTCACCCCTGCCGGTACGGTCCGACCCGACCTCGCGGACCGCCTGTGGGTGGAGCTGGGCCGCGGGACCCCCGTCGAGCCGGGCGAGCCGCTCAGTGCCGACGAATGGGCCGAGCTCACCCGCCGCGGGGCGGACCACGCGTACGCGACGTGCGCTCGGCTCGCGCCAGTGGAAACCTGGCAGGCCCCCTGGCTCGTCCTGCGGATGGTCGTGAGGTTTGTGGCGTGAGGCGGTGGGTCCAGGAGCAGCTGGCCCCCTTGGAGCGTGCAACCGAACCCCTCGCGATCGTGCTCGATCCCGAGGATGCGCTCCAGCTCGCGGACATCGAAGGATGGGGCGACGTCGAGATCGTCCATGGCTGGTACGAGCTGCGTCGCGCTTACGAGCAGCGTGGTCGTGGGCGTGCTTCCGCGGAAGGTCGCCTCGTCCTCCTCGTCAGGGGACTGGACTTCCGAGAGGCGAGGGACCTTCCCTTCGACATCGAGCAGGCCGCGGCGGTCGCGGTCGTACAGGTGCCAGGCCCCCCGGCGTTCAGGGAACTGCTGCTCGAGCTCCCCGAGGATCTCTCGGATGCCGCGGCGGCGATCCTCCGTCGAGAGGTCGCCGATCCCCTCTCGGCGCTCGTCTCGGGGTTGTGGCGAGCACAGCTCGGCGGCGGTCCGACCCAGGAGCTTGAGCTCGTGATCCGGTTGCTATTGGACCCCACCGTCCCACCGGCGCTGTGGCGGCTCTTGGCCCCCCGGCTCTCGTGGGAGCCTGCCCGGGCACTGGCCGCGGAGCCCCGGGATCCCGAACCCCTGCAACGCCTGTGGTCCCGATGGGCGACGGAGGGATCGGGAGAGGCGGACGACGTCTTCCGGGAACTGGGCGCACGGATCACGCCCTTGTTCCACGTGGGGCTGCTCCGACCCGTTCCGACCCGGAGGGAGGGGCTGCCGGCCTGGGCCCGGATCGGGCTGACGGAGGTTGGGCCGCGCGATCGTCTCGAAGAGCTCCTCTCACAGCCGCCCGAACCTCATCCCCCAGCGGACCTGGCCGGTTGGATCGCAGCGGCCCAATGGTGGGGGGAGGTGCGAGCAGCGCTCGCAGAAGCCGGCCCAGAGGCATCCGGGCTGAAGGATCGCGCGTGGGACCTGTGGGGGGAGCTGGATCGTGCCTTCCGGCCTTGGCTCCAGGGTCACCTGGGCGAGCTCATGCTCCGTTCCACGCCCCTCCCGATCACGGTCGACAAGATCGCGCCGTTCCTGGCTCGGCGCCTCAGGGAGCGACGGACGGACCGCATCCTCCTGGTTGTGCTCGACGGGATGGGGCTCGCGCAGTGGTCCCTCATCCGTCGCACCGCGGGACTGTCGGTGCTGGAGTCGACAGCCGTGTTCGCGATGGTGCCGACCCTGACACCGGTCTCGCGGCAAGCCATCCTCGCTGGAACCCCACCCCTGGGGTTCCCGGAGACCATCCGAGACACCGGGGCCGAAGCGTCGAGATGGCAGGGGTTCTGGGCCTCCGAGCGATTCGATGTCACCGCCGTGTCCTACGCTCGCATCCTCGGCGCTCCAGCGGACGAAGCCTCGGTCCCTTGGAGCGCCCGGGTCGTGGGACTTGTGGTGACAGCAATCGACGAGATGCTGCACGGAGCTCGGGTCCTCGGGGACGCTCAGGTCGCCGCGGGGGTCCGCGCGTGGGCCGATCACGGCTTCCTGAGATCCCTCATCGATCGGGCGGTGAGCAACGGGTTCGAGGTCTGGGTGACGGCCGACCACGGCAACCTGGAGTCCTATCCACTGGGGCAGGTCCAGGAGGGACTCATGGTGGAGGCAGCGGGCGTCCGTGTCCGCTGGTACACGGACCCCGCGCTACGACGGTCAGCCCGCGTGCATGGCCTCCAGTGGGACCCGCCCGGGCTCCCCGAGGGCGCGTGCTACCCGCTCTTCGCGCCCGGTAGGGGTGGTTACTTCAGCGGCGAGGTGCGGGTTACCCACGGGGGCATCAGTCTGGACGAGGTCATCGTGCCACTAGCATGGGTCGGGCCATGAGGCTGGGACCCATCATGGACAGAGCTCTCGAGCCTCCATGGCTCGATGTGGCGCTCGCGGTCGCCCGAGAGGCATACGGGCGGTCGGGCCGGTCCCGGCTCGCGATGCGTCTCCGCGACCGGATCGATCTCAGAGAGCGGTGGGACAAGCGGCTGACGATCCTCACCCGGATCTGGCTGGACCCTCCGCCCGAGGCGCGCTCCCTGATCGCGTGGGCCGTCGAGCGCTCAGAGCTGGCCCCCGATGCACGGATCCTCCACGTCGGGGCGATGCTTGGCACCTACCCTTTCTTCGGAGATGCGTGCGCGGCCGTCGGTCGCGATCTCGCGCTCCATGGAGAGGCCGCCATCTCGAACGTCCGCCGGCGTCTCCGCGCTCGCTGGGGCGACAGGGTCGAGATCGACGTTGCCGCCCGCGCGTCCGTGAGGACGCTCCGGAACCTCGGGCTCGTCGTGGGCCGCAAGGGGGCACGCGCCGTGACCCAAGGCGATCGGCCCGCGGTGCCGTCCCCGTTCGTGCCGTGGATCGTCCATGCACTTGCCCTCGCACGCGGCGTTCAGGAGATCGATGCCCGTGAGGTGCGCTCATCCCCGGAGCTGTTCATGATCACACTCCCTGGATCCTGGAGGCCGCAGTACCCGTGCTTGGAACGCTACAGGGAAGGCGGCAGCCGCGTAGTGTTCAGGGTGCGAAGCAGCCCCCCATCGCACGCGGAGGAACGGCCGCGGCAGGAACAGCTCTTCGGTGCCTGGAAGCAGGGACCGAGCTGACAGCGAGGGACATGCGATGGCTGAGAGGATCGGTACGCTGCTGGATCTGATCGACAACGGGTCTCTCATGCTTCCCGAGTTCCAACGGGGCTACGTCTGGAACCGCGAACAGGCCCGAGCCTTCATGGGGTCCCTCTACCACAGGTACCCCGTCGGAAGCCTTCTGGTCTGGCGGACCCGGTCGGAAGCCGCTGCGGTGCGAGGGAACGATCCAGCTCCTCCTGGATACGTCGATCTTCTGCTCGATGGCCAGCAGCGACTCACGACGCTCTACGGGATCATCCGTGGCGCGCCTCCTCCGTTCTTCGAAGGGAACGCGCAGGCCCTCACCGGTCTGCAGTTCCACGTCGAGGACCAGGTGTTCGAATTCTTCGCGCCGGTCAAATCGAGTTCCACATCGAGAGGATCACCGGTGAGGACAAGACGATCGATGTCGTGGTCGAGATCTTCGACCGTGTGAACGCGGGCGAGACGAAGCTCTCGAAGGCGGATCTCGTACTGTCGAAGCTCTGCGCTGAGTCCCCCGTCCTCAGGGATCGCATGCGCTCAGCCCTCAACAGATGGGCCTTCGCCGGGTTGCAGTTCCGCCTCGAGTGGCTGTTGCGCGTGGTCACGCGGTCGTCACGGGAGACGCTCGGTTCGAGGTCCTTTCCCGGGTCACCGCCGAGCAGTTCAGCGGGGGCCTCGGCAAGAGCGAGCGAGCCATCGATACGCTTCTCATCAGCATCGGCTCACAGCTCGGTTTGGATCACGACCGAGTGCTGGCGGGCAGATACGCACTGGTCGTCATGGCGCGCCACCTCGTGAACCGTGGCGGCAGGATCCCGGATGCTTCTGAGCTGGGGAAGCTCCTCTACTGGTACGTCCACAGCTTCATCTGGGGTCGTTACGCGGGGCCGACGGAGACGACGCTCAACCAAGACTTAGCGGCGGTGGATCACCAAGGCGTGGACCGACTCCGGGCGTCGCGGGGTGACCTCGAGGTCCGAGCCAACGACTTCGCAGGATACGGCATCGGCGCCCGCTTCTACCCGCTCCTCTACCTACTGACGAGGGCTCATGGTGCACGCGACTGGTGGAACGGAGCGCCCCCGCTTTCGGCTCACCCCCTCGGCAGGTTGGCGAGACTCCAAGTCCACCATATCTTGCCCAAGGCGCTCCTCTACGCGCATGGCTACCAGCGTGCGGAGGTGAATGCGATCGCCAACTTCTGCTTCCTGACGACGGAGACCAACCTCTGGGTTGGAGCACGCGAGCCCGAGGAGTACTTCGAGCAGATCGAGGAACACTACCCAGGCGCCCTCGCCTCTCAGTGAATCCCGGGCGACCCGGCCCTCTTGGAGGGTTCCCACGTACCGTGACTTCCTCCACGCGCGGCGCGTGCTCCTGGCCGAGGCCGCCAACCG
>FWPU01005643.1_pt1 | contig 26654 bp, 22 predicted proteins | sample 2228361 | NCBI WGS metagenome assembly FWPU01 (sample SAMEA103939777, study PRJEB20133) | metagenome
GAATAAAATATATTTATTTTTTTTAATGTTTTTAATATTTTTGAATTCGATATATCCTAATGAAACCAATGAAAAAAAAATTTTAGTTTTACATAGCTATCATAAAGGATTAAGCTGGACAGAAGATGTAATCAATGGCATAGAATCAGTCTTTAATAATCGATTACTTTCAACTCACAAAATCAAAATATTCTATGAATATATGGATACAAAAAGATTTGAAGATCCCCGATATTTAGATTTATTAATACCAATATATAAATATAAATCGAATCAAATTCATTATGATGTCATTATAGCAGTTGATGATAATGCTGTTGATTTTTTAATTCATAATCGAAATAAAATTTTTGGGGAAATTCCTGTGATATTTTGTGGCGTCAATTTTTATGATGAAAAAAGAATCCATCAGATTTCAAAAATTACTGGCGTAGTAGAAGCAATATCGATAGAAGATAACATTGAACTTATCAAAAAAATTCATCCAGAAGTTAAGCGAATTATAGTAGTAGGAGATAATACAACAACTTCAAAACTAAATAATAAAGCTATACAAAAATATGAAAAAAAATATTCTCATATTCAGTTTCAGTATTTAACAGATTCTAACATACACTCGTATAGAAGATATCTCTCGAATCTTTCCAGGGATTCAGTTGTTCTTGCAATGTTATTTAATTTAGATTATAAAAATCAATTTTACACTTACGAGGAAAGTTTTTCTTTTTATAGTTCAAATATTCAGGTTCCTATATATACATTCTGGAGTTTTTATTTGAATTTAGGGGTAGTGGGAGGGAAAATCATAAGTGGATTTTCTCAAGGAGAAGCTGCTGCAAAATTAGCACTTCAAGTATTAGATGGTGAAGACATTGAAAAAATTCCCGTTATTCAGGAAAGTCCCAACCAATTTATTTTTGATTATCATTATTTAAAAAAACATAACATTTCGATAGATATACTTCCAGAGGATAGCATAATTATAAATCAACCTCTTAGTATTAAAGAATTCTATACTCAATATCAATTATATATTAACATAGTAATTGCTTTTATTATCTTTTTGATTACAGTTATCATTATTTTATTTTTTAATATTCAACAGAAAAATATAATCCAAAAAAGACTCTTAGAAACAAATAATGCTTATTTTCGATTTGTTCCAAAAGAATTCTTGAAATATTTAGGGAAAGACGACATATTAAATGTTCACCTGGGTGATGCAACTTCAAAAGAAATGACAGTTCTATTTTCTGACATAAGAGGCTTCACTTCTATTTCAGAACAAATGAGTCCAGAAAATAATTTTCTTTTCATCAATGAATATTTAAAGTTTATTAGTCCAGCAATTAGAATGTATAATGGTTTTATTGATAAATTCATCGGAGATGCCATTATGGCTTTATTTCCTGATCCCCACATGGCATTAAGAGCTTCTATCGAAATGTTTAACCGACTTTATGATTTCAATGAATATTTGTCTATTAAAAACCTACCACAGGTATCAATAGGAATTGGTATACATCATGGTAAAGTAACTTTGGGAACTCTCGGTGAAGAATATAGAATGGATGGAACGGTAATATCTGATGTTGTAAACGTAGCTTCTCGATTAGAATCTTTAACAAAAAAATATAAGTCAAAAATAATTTGCAGTAGAGATGTTTTAGAAAAAATTCAAGAAAAAAAGAATCATTATTTAACAAGATATCTGGGAAAAGTTATCGTAAAAGGAAAATCCCGTTCTATTGCTATTTATGAAATCATTGATGCAGAAGAAACAATCATAAAAGAACAGAAAATAAAAAATAAACAACTCCTGGAAGAAATCTTATATCTTTATGAACAAAATCATAAAGAAGAAGCAAAAAATTTAATTTTAAATCATAAAGAAAAATTTGAGAATGATGGAACCCTCGAATATTTGAGCAAACTTCTTCAATAAAAAAGTTCAAATCATAAAATTCTTCTGGATATAAAGCAGATAGAAAAAGATCAAAATCTATTATATTTTTTTACCCACAAATCTAATTACTGACCCTACCCCTAAATGCCCCTGACCTTCATAAAGTTCAACTTCTGTTTCTTCCAGAAGATGATATTCATACTTAGGAAAAAAATTTTGAAAATCATTAATAGAATAAAGCAAATCCATATCCCTTGGTCCTCCTATTTTTTCGTATTTTTTCTGGTATTCTATATGTCTTTTTGAAAATACTTCAGCAATGATGATTCCTTTATCTTTTAATAATTCATCAAAAATGGGGAAATATAGAGATCTGATAAAAGGTGGAAAATGTGTATAAATTAAAGCGATTACATCAAAAAAATTTTCTTGATATTTCAAAGAATTAAAATCACCTAACTGATAATCTATATCCAACTTGTTTTTCTTGGCCAATTTTAGAGCTTTATCTCTTCCTTCTTTACTAATATCAAAAGCATAAACTTTCCAACCCACTTTTGCAGCAAAAACAGCATTTCGACCTTCTCCTTCAGCAGGAAAAAGTATATTACCAGGACTTAACTTCAATAATTCTTCTTTAAGAAATTGATTGGGTTCTTCTCCAAAAATATATTCTTCCTGTTTATAACGAGAATCCCAGATTTCAGCAGTTTGTCTTAAATATTCCTGAATATCCATAATTACTTAAATATTATTAAGACCAAAAAACTGAAATTTATGACCTTGACAACAAAATTCCTTAAAAATTTTGTTTATATGAATCGAATAAAAATTTTGTTCTGGTATAGCATAGGGATTTTTCTTTTAACAGTATTTTCGTTTTACAATGAAAGTTTAATGCCCTTTCTGAAAAAACAACAATATTTTCTAGCATTCAAAGAAACTATATCCTATTTATTATTTCTTATAGCAATTGTAATGATTAGTTCTGGTGCATATTTAACTCTGATAGATATTTTTAATTTAGTAAACAATGAAGACTTCCTGAAAAAAGTTGATATTGTTCAGAATAGAAAAAAATTTTCTCAGCAAATAGTTGCAAAGACAAGAAAAGAAATTTTATTCTCACTTATAAAAGCTACTAAACCTTTTTTAAAGTTAGGAATAATTTCTATATTTATTCTTTTGTTAGCTACATTTATGTCAAATGATTATTAAAAAAAATATTTATTTTTTTATATAAATCAAAAGGAGATCCCAAGAAAATGGGATCTTCAAAAATCAAATTCTTAAATATATATTTCTGTAGAAAATATCAACGATTATTGTAAGGTAGTAGCTTCACCTCTATATTCTACTGGAAGTTGGAATTGTTTAAAATCCACATTTTCAAATATAAATTCAAAATCAGTTTTTAAATAAAAATCAATTTGTTTTTGTAATACAGCTTTGTATAAAGATTGCATAGTATTTGTTATTGGAATTTCTGATTTAATCTCAATTTCCTGTTTCCGAGATTCTGAAAAATTTAGAAATTCTGTTTTCACAATATCACTTCCCTGTAACTGAAAAACAAAGTTTTTCTGATTCAATTTAAAAAAAGATCCGCCGGTATTTTCAACAATAAGTTTAAGATTCAAATTTAGGGAAGATTTTCCTAGAAAGAATTTATCCAATTCATAATTTGTAAGTTTAATACTAACGTCTTGAATTTGAATTTTTGGTAAAAATGCCGGAATCGTTTTTTCTACTGAAAAAGGAACAGAAATACTTTTTGGTAATCCTGGATAGTTTAACGGAAATACTGATTTTCCTTGAACTGATAATAATAATTTATCAGTTTTATAAAATTCACTTACTAACTTTGCAATATCTTCAAATCTTAAATTAATTGTTAATGGAATTTTTACAGATGAATTGGCCTTAACACTAAATTTATTTGTTTGTCCATCAAAAAATTTGATTTGATTAATATTTACATTATATGCAAGAATCGATTCAGGTAAACCAAACGAATAGTAATTGAATAATTCAGATTCGATTTTAAATACAATACCATCAAGAGATACCTTCTGCACACTTACAGATTGAACTACAAATTCGGGATCTTTTTTCATAAAAATTTTTTGCATTAAAGCACAACTTCCCAAACTAAAAATAAAAAAAATTACGATATAATATTTCAATATTTTTGTCTTCATTTTAATTCCTGAATTTACATTGCAGTCATTCCCCCATCCACGATAATATATTGCCCTGTTATATAAGAAGATAGATCTGATGCCAAAAATAAAGCAGCACCGGCTATATCTTCTGGTTTCCCCAAACGCTTCATAGGAATCATTTCTAAAACTTTATTTTTAAGTTCTTCTCTTTTCTGCATTTGTTCAGTCATATCAGTTTCGATAAAGCCAGGACATATGGCATTTACTCTTATATTTGAACCAGCCCATTCAATTGCCAGTGAACGCGTTAATTGAATCACTGCTCCTTTAGTTCCACTATACACAGAAGCCAACATCGTTCCTACCAATCCTAATACAGAAGATATATTAATAATATTTCCTTCTTTGTTTTTATATCGTTTTTGTAATATATAATATTTCTGACACAGAAAAAAAACAGCCTCAAAATTAGTTTCGATTATTTTTTTTACTTCTTCTACTTTAAAAAGAGATGCTGGAGTACGCGATGAAATACCTGCATTATTAATCAAACAATCAATTTTATTATGTTTTTCATATACAGGTATTAATACTTCTTCTATACGATGAAAATCACAAACATCCAGAAGTAAAGGATGAATTCCCAGACCTACTATTTCTTTTAATTTTTTTTCATCGCGTATAGTACCATAAACAATTGCACCTTCCTTTACAAAAGCTCTGGCAATTGAGTTACCAATTCCCCTCGATACGCCTGTTACTAATACAATTTTATCTTTTAAATTGAAACTCATATATTTTTTTTCAAATGAATCGAAATCTTTTTTTATTTTCCTTCGAATTTCTATTTAGATTTTCTGCAATTTCAATAAATACAAAATGCTCAACTATTTCAGTAACAACTTCAGAAAGAGGAATATATCGGGTATTCATAGAATTACATTTCTGACAATTATATGTATGTTCAATAAGAGGAATTTCCAGAAAAAACATACTATAGATTTTAAAAGCAAATGCATCGCTAAATCTAGATAATAATTTATAAATTTCACGATTTTCTTTTATTAATTTTACTTCTTTATCAGAAAAACCCTCTATCTTTTGAATAGAATCATCGAATACCATAGCTTTCACTTTTTCATCTGATGATTGATTTTCTATGAACTTCATAAACTTGCCGAGAGTTGGATATTCTAAAAATATTTCATGCATTTTTTTCGACTTATAATCAATAGGTGGAAATTTGATTACAAAACCTCCAACCAGATATTCCGGCAATTGAAAAAGATAATAATCCTCTTTTAGAGATTTTATTATACTAACAGGTGGAGAAAAAAATAATTTATCTCCCATTGGAGCTTGTTTTTGCCAACTAAAAGCAAAATATGTAATTGCTTCGCACTCACTACATTCATCTATTACTGATATAAGATCATGTTTTAAGTTAAGTTCATAAATAGCTATAATAATTCTTTTTAGATTATAATATGGAATAAGATTTATTAAATCTACAAAATCAATTTCTCGAACTACCGTATTATCTTCATAACGAAATTCTTTAACAAAGACATAGGTAAGTAAGTATTGTACATTTAGTAGAAAATCTTCGGTGTAGTATTGGGCAGGTCTTCCCATTAATCTAATTACCTCCAATTTAAATTTAATTCTTTCTTTCTCATTCATACTTTTTATAACCACTTTATCGATTATTTTCCCATTATAATAAATAGGAGGTATCAAATGTATTGTAGCTTCTTTTTTCTTATAATCTATTTTCCTTAAAGATATATCTTTTTCTTTATAGGCATTGATTAATGGTTCTTCTATTTTATAAATTTTGGATTCTTTTTTTCGGTTTGAATCATTTGATTTTTTTTTTCTTTTCATTTTTTTCCTCTTAGGTAATTTTAAATTCTAAATTGAATATCATAAATACGCCCAGAATTACAAATATGATTCCTCCTACAATTCGTATATACTTTTCTAATCCCATACTTGCAATCCATGAACCAATCATTACCCCTAAAAAGGAACTAAATACAAGAGCCATTGAAGAAGCAAGAAAAATAATCCATTTATTAGAAGGATCATTAGAAGAAAATATAATGGATGCCATTTGCGTTTTATCTCCTAATTCAGCTAGAAAAATGGAAATAAAGATTTTGAAAAATATCTCCATAATTTACCTTTTTAAATTTATGATTATTATTTATATATTGAATTCAAGTCAACAAATTTCTCATAACGTAACTAAATCCTTTTTTACAAATTTATTATAAAAATTAAAACTTTGAACAGGTCAAAAATTTATTTGCCTGTATAAACATAATAAAATATTACTTGATAGAGCAATTTTTTATTTTCAAAATAATTAATAATTTTTTTTTTATTTTGTGATTCCAGAACGAATTATATGTTTAACGGAAGAATACGTTGAATTTTTGTATCTTTTAAATGAAGAAAAAAAAATAGCAGGAATTTCTTCTTTTGTAAAGAGACCCCCTCAGGCTATAAAAGAAAAGCCCATAATATCGTCGTTTATCAAAGCGAATATAAATAGAATCAATGAACTCAAACCCGATTTAATTCTTGGATTTTCCGATTTACAGGCAGAAATAGCAAAAGAATTAATTTTAAATCATCATAATGTATTCATTTCAAACCAGAGAAGCATAAATGAGATTTTCAATGTGCTATACTGGGTAGGATGTTTAATCAATAAAAAAAATGAAACCGAAGAACTCATTCAAAAGTGGAAAAACAAAATTCATTATTATCAAAATAAAGTAAGAAATATTGATAAAAATTATAAAGTTTTTTTTCAGGAATGGGACGAACCCATTATCAGTGGCATTCAATGGGTAGAAGAAATATTAGAAATACTAAATGTAAAACCTATTTTTCCGAAACTTAAATATAAAAAATCAGCAAAAGAAAGAATTGTTTCTAGGGAAATGATTTTAGAAAAAAACCCGGATATCATTCTTACTTGCTGGTGCGGAAAAAAAACTAATTTTGATTGGGTAAAAAATGAATTTTCTTCTACCAATGCTATTAAAAATAACAAGATTTTTGAACTACCACCTGAAATTCTTTTACAACCAGGCCCTGCTCTTTTTGAAGAAGGAATCGACTTACTTTATCAAATTATTTATGAAAATTAATTGACATAAATGTCAATCATAGAATTTTATAGATGTGAATTTTTTTATCGAAAATCAATTTGGTTTCATTTATCAAAGAGATAAAATATCACTTTCTTATATTTATAAAATTAATTCAAAAAACCCACATACAGGAATTATTGTTTTTCATGCAAATGGATATTCTGCCCAAACATATAAAAAAATATTAATAAATTTTTTTAATAAACATTATTCCGTATTCGCTCTCAATTTTTCATCTCATTCAACATCAGAAAATTATGAGAATTTTAATGATTGGTTTTTTTTTCGTGATCAAATCCTTGAATACATAGATTATATAAAAAAACAATACAAAATTATTAAAATTCATTTAGTAGGGCATTCCCTGGGGGGAGCAACATCTTTATTAGCTGGTTCCAAAAGCAGCGAAATAATTTCCATAACAGCCTGGGACCCCGTTGTTTTTTCACCTTTTAAAAGTTTTCTAGTCAATTTTATTGATCCACCTATAGCAAAAAATGCTGAAAAAAGAAGAGATGAATTTAAGAATAAGAAAATTATTGAAAGAAGTTATAGGACTTCACCTTCATTTAAATATTGGGATGAGGAAGTATTTAATGATTATTTAAATTCCTGTTTTTATTATGATTCATTAAAAAAAATTTACAAATTACATTTACCAAAAAAAATTGAAGCCAAAATTTTTCGCTCATTAAGATTTGGACATTGGAAAGAATACAAAAAATTAAAGATCCCAATTTTTATCTATGGAACAAAAAACTCGATTGTTTGTCCTAAATCATCCTGTAAAAAACTTATAAAAAATCATAAATTATCCCAATATGAACTACATCCTTCTGGTTCCCATTTCTTTCCTATGGAAGATCCAGAAGAAACAGCAAATAAAACTTTGAATTTTATAAGAAAAATTGAATCTTTTGTTAAATAGATTTTTGTTTTTCCCAGAATTCTGAAAACCATAATAAGAAATTATCAAATACCTCAACTTTTTCATCTTCGCGTAAATATACAATTTTCATATTATGTTTTCTATCAAAGGCAATATCGTATTCATTAAATTTAGCAATTAAAATATAATTTTTAAAAATTTGATGTTGTTCTGGAACTGTAAAATAAAAATTTTTAATATCGGGATCAACTGAAAGTAATAATTTTCTATAATCGTCAGGGAAATAAATATTAAATTTTTTTTCATAAAAATTCATTTCTTCTTCTGTAAATACTGCCGAATCCATATATTTGCCTGTCTGATAAATATCAGAAATAATTTTTAAAATACTCATTTTGAACTCCTATCTTAGTTTATTTGAATCAAACATTAACATATGTAATCTCGGAGAAAATTCAAAACCAAATTCAAAACAATAAGGTAAAAGAATTTCGCATTCCTGAATTAATTCATCTCTATTTCTTGCAAAAGGCATAATATAGATTTTCTCAGATGCTATATTATATTGTCTTTGAAATTCTAAAATTTTTTCTATATCTTTTTTGATATTCCGCGAGGATATAACAATTTTTAAAATATAATTCACAGGTGGTTGTTCAAAAATTTTAATTTTAAAATTTAGAAAATCCTTACCAGGAATAAGAGAACCAATTTTGGGGGATACATTAAAATAAATTTTATCTTTATATTCTGAATTTTTTATTAATGACCATGGAAAATAACCACTCGTTTCTATATCAAATTCATAATGATTAAGATTTTGAATCAAAAAATCAATTTGCTTTTCCCATAGAGCAGGTTCACCTCCTGTTATTAGCAGATGAAATATACCATATTTTTCAGAAATTGTTTTAATCTCGTCCAGCAATTTATGAATTTCTAAATCTATAAATTCTTTTTTATTCCATATATTAGAATTCCAGGTATACGAAGTATCGCAATCTCTACATCGAATATTACAACCTACAAATCTCATAAGAATCATTTTCTTCCCTAAGTGTTTTCCTTCTCCTTGAAGTACTAAATGCAATGGTTCAGCCAGTCTTATTTTCATTATCAATCTTTAATCTATATATCGAATACTACTAATTATAAAAGAAATTTCTTCTGTAATTTCTCTATCGGGAATGACATCACTGTTCCAGAGAAATAATATATACTTATGATCTTTCCCAACAATATTCGCCATCCAGAATCGACCATCATGAATAAATTCAATACCGGATGCATCCAGATTATTAAGCTCATAGGAAACAATTTTATTTGCGGGAACTTCAAGATTTCGTGAATTCAAATATCGAATCAACTCTCTTGTTGCACTCACTCCCCCAACATCCTCATAACGAAATGCTATTAGCAACAACGCTCCCGGACCATCTCCTCTAAACAAACCAGGAATATTTTCTATGATTTCAAGCTCCCAGTTATCAGGATATAATATTGAAAAAAAACTTCCATGAAATGACTTCATTGTATTGACCTTTTATTATAACCAAAAAATTTAAACTTTATAGTATAGACAATATGAAAAATAACGAATCTTTATTTTCAATAATTTTTGCATTTTTTTCGATTCTTTTATTATTCTTTTTATCCAGCAGTATTTTAATTGGCATTTTTGTTATAATTCTTTTATTCTTAATTTCACTTCCTGTTCTCTACCCCTTGATTAAACCAGGACTGAAACTTAAAGATTTATCTGATAAAGTTTTTTACGCAAGAACAGAAGATAATTGGTATCTTCCTCTTCATTATCATGAACCAAGATTTATAAGAAAAAAAGTTCTACCAGTAATATTATGTCATGGCATTGCTCAAAATAAATATGCTATGGATTTAGATGAATTTCATAGTTTAGCTGTATACTTAAAAGTGAGAGGTTTTCCAGTTTTCGTTGTTAGCCTTAGAGGTGCGGGAAAATCCTATTATTCTCATAAAATTAAAAAAAAACACTACATCACATTTGATGATCATGTATTTTTTGATGCACCTGCAATTATTAAAAGAGTAATGGAACTAACAAATGCCCCTGCTGTAAACTGGGTTGGATTTAGTATGGGAGGAATGATTGGTTATGCAATTGCTGGTTCAAATTTAATTGAAGGAAAAAAAATTCGTACATTAATTACACTGGGTAGTCCAGGCAAGGCTGATTACATTACCAATAAATTAATTCAACCTATCATAAACCATCCAGGGATTAGTAAGATTTTTCCTATTCGTGCCGGTTCGAGAATTATTTCTCCACTCGGAAAATTTCTTTATACTCCTCTTGATAAAATTTTATATAATCCAAAAAACACAAAAAAGAAAGTCATCCAGCTATTGTTAGCTAATTGCATTGAATCCATAAATCAGGGTTTAATCGATGAATTTACCTCGTGGGCACGAAATAAAAATGAAATCTCTATTGACAAAATGACAAATTATAGGAAAAATTTAGAAAAAATTAAAATCCCTACTTTATTGATTGCAGGTTCAGTAGATCATATAGCCCCCCCTTCTCAAATAAACTTCGCTTATACAAAAATTTCATCGTCAATAAAAAAATTTGTAATTGCAGGAAAACAGATGAATTATAAAGAAGATTACGGACATTTATGTTTAACGATCGGTGATCATGTCCATGAAGAAATATTCCCTCTAATTTTAGATTGGTTAGAAAAATATGGAAACGAAAAACCTAAAAAAGTAAGAAGTTTTATTGAAAAAATAAAAAGAAAAATTAAAATGAGAAAAATCTTAAAAAGAAAATAAAATGAGGTAAAATAATGAAAAAATTAATAAATTTTATTATAAAAATGATTTTAATTTTCCTTAGTATTGCTTCCTGTTATAGTTTTAATAAAAATCTTGTAGGGAATCCATCTGTTCCCGGAAAAAATTATTTTGATCCGACTTTTGAATGTAAAAAAGGATTTCTGAAAAAAGAAGAAAATCTAGTTTATTTAAAAATCAGAGATGAAATTCGAAAGCAATTCCCGAAACCAGAAAAAAAACCTTTTCTTCTTATGACCGGTGAATCTACAATTGCTCTATTTGCAAAAGATATATATGAAAAAATCTATACTGATTATTATATTCTAAATCGAGCAATTGGTGGAGAAACTACATTGCTTTATCTTTTGAATTTAGAAGAAGATATTATTTCTTTAAAACCAGATGTTATTTTAATTTCCATAGGAGGTAATGATTTACTGGAAGGTAGATGTCTATCCATTGTAGTAAATAATTTGAATATTATTTTATTCAAAATTAAATCTGCTTTGCCGGATACTTATATAATTTTTGCTGGAATACCTCCCGTTCTTTCCTGGAAAATCAATTCTATTTCTCCAATATACAACCAAAAAGTACAGGAATTATTAAAACACTACCCCAAAACTATATACTTTGATATGTGGGCTGTTCTTGCAGATGAAGATAAACCTCATCTTGCTGAGCAATACATTGCTAAGAAAACTATTAAAGAAAATGAAGAAATTTACGATTATATACATTTTAATTCTTATGGATATGAAAAAATCGCAATTGCTCTTAAACCTATATTAGAACGAATTAATAAAGAAATTAATAAATAATATAATATTAAAGAGCAATTCGAATTCCAAAACTTGAACTTGAAACTTCACTGGTAGCTTTAACATTTAGAAAAACTTTAAAAATTGGAATATTTAATTCCAGACCTGCTGTATAGTATGCATAAGATCTATGCCTTGGAGAACCTTCCCCACTAATAAACATTCCTACTATAGCATCGGGTGCTTGTAAACCAAGAAGTACGGAAAGATCTCCGGCTAAAACCATCGGACCATAAAGATGTAATGTAAGATTTGAATTTCCTTTAACCCAGGCATTTCCAACTCCTAAGGAAAATCGAAATAAGTAAAAAAGTTGAACACCTGTTTTAATATCCAGTGTGTAAACATCTGATAAATTTTTTATTGTGAATTCGTTATTACCCTGCCAGATAAGATTTGAACCATAATAAGATACCAGTTGAATATTTTTTTTCAATAAATAGTATTGAATTTTTTGATTTATATTATAATAACCTATACCAGAAGAAACTCCCAGAAATTTATAAAATAATCCTAAATCCTTTTCTCCTTCAACTAAATGATATCTCAGCTCTAAGGCCTTCATATTGGAAGAAACATTCCAGCTTTCATTCTCTTTTTTCTTCGTTGATACATTTTCATCATTTAAGCCTGATTGAAGATAACCAAGATAAACATCAAAACGATAAAGAGAATAAAATGGAATTTCTTCCAGAGAAGTAGAACCTGAAAATATATAACCTAAATTGGATGCAATAAAAGCTCCCGGCACAATTGAAATTCCCACTGAAGGTACATCCTCAAGAACTCCATAATCAGGAACCTGAACATCAATTTTTCTGGTTTTGGTAGAAGCCAATGTAACATTAGCCCCTATGGTAAATTCCTCCAGATTAACCGAAGTAGAAGGAATAATATTCATAGCTGCAATTACATTTGCATTTGTCATATCTCTCATTAATGGATTTAAATAATTACTTTGCAGCGAAATAAATATATTATTCAGCTGATTATAATTTATAGGAAGATTATTACAACTTGAACCTGTACAATAAACTTGAGCAAAGGATACATGGGGAATAATAATAAATAAAAACAAAACCAAACCTAAAATCTTTTTCATATTAAACCTCTTAATACTAGACATAAAATATACTTTTTTTTTGCATTATCAAGTATTTTTTTTAAAAATTAACATATATTTAGACAATAAATTTTAAATTCAATTAAACTTAATTTATGAGATAGACAACTTATGATTAATTTTATATTTAATAGCTATTAAGTATTAACAGAACTTAACATAGTAAAAGCGCCTTATGATTCCTGAGTATGTTCTAAAATTCTCAAAAATTTAATTTTTTTGTCCAGATAAGGACAAAATTTAATTTTTTTTTTATTTTTTAATAAAAATGAATTGAAAAAATTTAAAAAATTAGCATCTAATTAGTTTAAGGAGGTATCAAATGAAAACAATTTATATTTTAATAATGATAACTCTATTTATAAGCGTGTGTGGTAAAAATAAAAAACCTCTTCTTTTTTTACCCCCAGAAGCTAATAAAGGTAATGTTGAAGTTATAGAGCACGATTCAACTTCCTCTGATAATTCTTCTGATTATTCAGTCAATAACAATTCTAACTCTTCAGATGAAACTAATGCAAATTCATCGAACAACTCGGATAATTCTGGCGACTCAATACAGGCTTCAGTAGAAAATAATGATCAATATGGAAGTTTAGATAACAGCTTCCAGACAATAATCAATGTAAATGTAAATATAACAGTAAGAGATCCTGATGGTCCTGTTTTAGGTGCAATCGTTTCTATTCAGGATCCCAATCATTCGGGAAATTATTTATACCAAGCATCCACAAATCAGAATGGAAATGTAAGCGGAAGCTTCCAGGCTTCAACTTCAACCCAATATGTGGATTTATTCGTCCAGATAGGAGATTATATTGTACATCAGGTAGTTTTAATTTCTCAGCTCGATAGTTTCCTCCTAACCATTGATAGAAAATATAGTTTTAACCAGGATGTAAATAATCAAAATATCGTTGATTTAGATCAAGATGGTACTCCAGATATCAATGATTTATATCCTGATGATTCATCAAGGGCATCCAAAATTGTCTTTCCTAACACAGGAGTGGCTCTAATTGCTTTCGAAGATCTCTACCCCCGACCTGGCGATGCTGATTTTAATGATGTAGTAATCAAAGTTGAAAACGAAGAAGATTTAAACACTGAAGGAAATATAGTAAGAATTCGTGGAAAATATAAATTTTTAGCAAGAGGTGCAGGTTATAAACATAAACTTTTTGTTAACTTACCAAATACAGGTGCAACCATTACACAAAAAATCTATGATGGAAATCAGACCCTAATAAAAAACATTTCTACCCATGTAGATAATTTAGGATTATTTCCTTTATTCCTGAAAGATTCTACATTTTTTGCAAATCCTTCCAGAAATAGCAATCAAGTTTATAATACACATGAATTGTGTGCCTATAATTCAAGACCCACTGATTCTTATAGAGAATGTTATTCCTCTGAATTTGAAATTATTTTCGACCAATCCGTAAATAAATCTACAAATAAACTTTATGCACCTTACGACATTTTTATCTTTGTAATGAATACCAATCACGAAATACATTTTCCGAGTTTATACTTTGATTCAAATAATAGGGATAGATACCTGGATGATTATGACTTTCCCTGGGCTGTTTTAATACCTTCTGAATGGAACTGGCCCTATGACGGTAAATATGTTACCACTGGCTATCCATGTTTTGATGAATGGTATCTATCAGGAGGTGTAAACTATACAGATTGGTATTTAAGAACAAATTCTGATTCAAGGACAAACTTATATAACTATTTTAATAATATAAACTATCTTTCCACTGAGGGATGTAATTGATTTAAAAGGGCTTAAGCCCTTTTTTTCTTTAATGAATTAAATTATCTTATTAACAAAAAATTATTAATCTATCTAATTCAAATTTCAAAATTCATGTTATTGAATTCGAGCTATTATGTTCATTACAGTTTCATTATATATTGTGAACAAACCCCCAACAAGAATTTTTTTGTCCTGTTATATTGCAATAGTAAAAACATAATCATCAGCAGACGGATCTGTACAAAAAGAAATATCCAATATTCTATTCGTATTTAACCTTGTTATATGATTGTCAAAACTATTATTAAACTGAATAAATTTTCCCACAATATAAATTTTTCCATCTTCCTGAACAACAATTTTATTTATTCTGATTCAAAGTATCAGAAGATATATTAAAACTAGAATCTAAATTTCCATAAGGATCCAATCAAGCCAATCTTCCCCTCTTATTCGATGCATAATTTAAAAACACACCTCCCAAAAGAATCTTTTTATCAGGCTGTAAAGCTATCGTATAAACATAGTTATCAGCAAAACTAGAAAGAAAAGATATATCAAAGTTACCATTAACCAATCGTGCAGTATAATTTGTACTTAGATTAATGAATGTATTATAGTTGAAATAACTAGTAAACCATCTATTTATTAATATTTTATTATACGGCTGTAAAACAATGGTATATATTTATGCACTCAAATTTAAAAAAAACCTGGATCAAATGAAAGATCTAATGAACCATCAGAATTCAGTCTTGCAATACCATTCGTTGGAATACATCACAGACAGTAAAATTTCCTCCAACCAAAATTTTGTTATCAGATTGAAGAACAATTGCTAATACAAAAGATGAATCTGCAGCAAATTTTGAATTAAAAGTTAAATCCAGTTCTCCAATAGGAAAATTAGGATAATCAGGATAATAGAGATTATTTTTATTTCAATTTTATCCAGAAGATACAGTAGATTAGTAAATCCTATTTTTATAAAATAGTTATTCTAAATTATTAAGACTTACTAAAATTTTTATATAAAAAACCTGATTTTTTTTCCATCTTTAAAACATTTTCTTTGATTATTTAATTAAACTACATTCTGTAGATGATAATTTATGAGAATTGATTGTTCAAAAAATAAGCATATTGATGAATTTATAAAAAATCATTTAGAAAAAAATACTGGTACAAACATTGCTTAGAAATATCAAAAAAAAGCTCGAAAAGAGGTAATATATGATAATTACAAAAAATGAAAAAATTTCAATGAAAATTTTAGATATAGATAGAAATGGTAATATTAAAAAAGCTGAACTAGTCGTTGCGAATACGAATAATTATCCAGGAATATTGTATAAAATTACTGGGGTTTTATATATTCATGGATGGAGTATTTTATCTGCCAAAATTAGAAGTCATAATGGAACGGTTGAAGATTCTTTTGTTGTAGAAAATGTGGATAATTCAATCATAGATAAAAATCATTTGGAAAAACTAGAGGAGGATTTATTCAATCTTTTAGATGAAGGTATTCACGTAAGCGAATATCTAAGTAAATTTCCTGAAAAAACAAAAACACTATTAAACAATATGAAGAAAGATCCTAATACAGAAATTCAATTTTATCATGTAAACGATTCTACAAAAGCAAAATTCAAATTAATTACATCTGATAGAGTCGGTTTATTATATTTTGTATCACAAATCCTTTATTTATCTAATATGGACATACTCGATTTAGATGTAAACACCATTAATCATAAAGCTATTGATATCTTCATAATTCAAAAAAGAAATAAAATAGAATTCAATGATAAAAACCTTGATGATCTAAAAAATTTGATATTAAAATTTATTTAATCTACATCTTAGAAGCAATTATCCAGATTCCTATCATTATTAAACCTATCCCAAACCATTGGATAGGTTCAATTCTTTCTTTAAAAAGAATCTGAGATGCAATAATTACAATAATAAATCCAGTAGTAGTCATCAAAGGATATGCAATACTTAAAGGCATACCCATGGATAGAACCTGACGATAGAATATAAAGGCTAAGCCAAAACTGGCTAATCCAGAAAGTAGCCAAAAATTTTTAAATAAATCATAAAGAGTTTCTCCTTTCGAATATATAGCACTGGCTTTAATCAAAATATTAGCAAAAGCATTTAAAAAAATAGCTAAAATCAAAATTATTAAATTTGTTAAAGTTAATTTATACATAAATGATAATCAAATTTTTTTTATATCCTATAAATTCATTCTTTTTTTTAAGAAATTAAAAAAGCTTATTTTTTCAGAAATTTCAATTTCTATTTCTGCAAAATGAAATCGATCCTTATTTTGTAAAAAATAAGAATAGGGCAATAATCGAACCCAATCCTTCTCTGTTAAAACAATCGGTAAATTATGTTTTAACCATTTTTGAATATCCAGATAAGTAAATTGATAATGATCTTTATAAATATATTTATAAATTATATTATAGGAATTTTTTATTAATAAATCATTGAAAGATTCTGGGTTTCCAATTCAACAAACAGCAATAATATTTTTATCATTTAAGGGAGGGTCTATATTTATAAATCTATGATTTGAAAAAAAAATAGGTTTCTTTAAGGACTGAATTAACTCTTTCCATAAAAATGCATTTTCTGGATTTTGCATTACTTTTGTTAATATGATTATATCTGATCTTTCTAAAGCTGAAACAGGCTCACGATATCTGCCTTTTGGTAACAATTTTATGCGTTGGGGATGATCAAAAGTATCTATAAGCACTATATCAAGATTTCTATGAACTGAAGGATTCTGAAAAGCATCATCAAGTAAAACTGCATCTGAATCATTGCCATAAATTTCAATAAGTTGATCTCGATGTTTCCCACAAACTACTTTAAAATTTTTATATTTTTTTCTAATTAATTTCGTTGCAATTAAAAATGCTTCATCTCCAGAAATAAAAGATTCAGTAAAAACTTTACCTTCATTTGCAACCAGAAGATGATTTTTAAAATTCCCTTTATATCCTCTCAGACATATTAATACTTTTTTATTATATTGCATTAAAAATTCAGCAAGAAAAATTGTAAAAGGTGTTTTACCTGTCCCTCCAGCAGAAAGATTTCCAATAGAAATTATGAATTTATCATTATATCTTTTCTGATTTTTCAATCTCCTGTAAAATACATATAAATGAGTTTTATAATATATTAATTCCAGAAAAGATAGTTTAAGATTCTGAAAATTGAAGTTCATATAAATTTTTATAAATTCCGTTTTTTTTTAATAATTCTTCATGATTTCCGTATTCTTTGATCTCCCCGTTATCAAAAACGTAGATTCGATTTGCTTTATAAACAGTTCTTAATCGATGTGCAATAATAATTACGGTTTTATTCATCACTGATCTTTCAATTGCTTCTTCTACGATTTTTTCACTTTCATTGTCGAGAGCACTGGTGGCTTCATCAAAAATCAAGATATCAGGATCTCGAATTAATGCTCTGGCAATGGCAATTCTTTGTTTCTGACCTCCAGATAACATTACTCCTCTTTCTCCAATTATTGTATCATATCCCTGTGGAAGTGCTGTAATAAAATCATGAGCATAGGCTATTTTACATACTTCAATTAATTTGTTATTCGAAATTTGAGAATCAAATAAAGTAATATTATCTCGAATTGATGCATTAAATAAAAATATATTTTGAGGTACTATTCCTATTCTTTTTCGAATACTAAAAATATTATACTTCTCTAAATGTATTTCATCGATCAATATTTCGCCAGAGTCAGGTTCATAAAACTTTAATAATAAATCAATTAACGTCGATTTACCACTTCCCGATTCCCCAACAAAAGCAATCATTTCATTTTTATGTATTTTTAAATTTATATTTTTCAACACTTTTTCTTTAGTTGAAGGATAACTAAAGTCAATATTTCTAAATTCAATAGAATTTTTTAACTCTGTAAATGATATAGAATCTGATTCAGCATAAAATTCATCAGAATTATCCAATATTTCAAATACTCGATCGGAAGCAGTACTCACTACCCCAAGAATATTAATCATAACAGAATTTTGAATTATAGGTCTCATAATAAATAATAATACAAAGAAGAAAGTAAAAAAATGCCCTTTACTTAAATGTTCATTAGTAATTTCATAAGCACCCCAAGAAATAAAAAATACCACAATTGAAGTTACAACAATTTCTGTAATGGCTGGACCCAGTTGATGATAAAAATGGCCTTTAAATGTTTCCCTATATAATTTTTCATTAATTAAATTAAACCTCATTTCTTCAAAATCTTCCATAGAAAAGGCTCTTATGACTCTAATTCCCGAAATCACTTCATTTAAATGAGATAACATATCGGATATTCTTTCCTGCTGACTTCTAGCTGCTCTTTTTATCTTAATAGAAAACCGATTAATGGGAGTAATCAATAAAGGAACAACAATAAAAATAAATAATAACATTTTCCAGGAAATAATAATCAACAAGAGTAAATGAGTAATAATATAAAAAAGATTAATGATGGTTTCCTGTACTTCGTTTGAAATTGTTTTGGCTATAAGATGCAAATCATTAACAACACGACTCATAATAAAACCAGTTCGCTCCTGTTCAAAGAAAGAAATATTTAATTGATTCAATTTTTTATAAACATCATTTCTCATATCCCTGATAGCATAAAAACCAGCTGTTCCTAAAAAAAATATTGAAAGCAAAACAGAAAAGATTTTTGTCAAATAGATGGGTATAATAAATAAAATTAATCTAAAAATAATTTCTTTATTGGAATCAAACTGAGAAAAATATTCATTAATTTTGATTTTTAAAATAACCCACTGCACAAGAATTTTTTCATAATCTTCCAATCTCTGATTTTCCTGATATTTAAGATAAATTTTCTCTTCATCTGATCCTATATCTAAAACTTTAATTTTATCAGAAGAACCTATTGCATTTATAATAGGAACAAAAGAAGTCAGAGAGATCAAATTAGAAAAAGAAGCAATAATTGCAAAAAAAATACCAATAATGATTCTTGTTTTATAATTAAAAAAATATTTTAATACTTTTATAATTCCATTTGAATTTTTTTTATTCATTTTTTTTTACAATTAAAATCTGTAATCACCAATACCAAAAACAAAATTGAATTTATCATCGCCTGGAATGGGAGCTAAAATACCATTTCTATAAAATCTCTTTTGTGCTAAATATAACCGTATTGGAAGAACAGGGATTTGAACTCGAAGTCCAATTCCTACAGAATACAAAAACCTATCCAGTGCAATATTTCTTTCTGTTAAAGTATATTTTTTTGGATTATTCCAATCAGTGCTGGAATTAAAAAAATAGGGTGAATTTCTAAAAAAATTATACTTTTCATTTAAATAAATCTCAGCAATAGTTTTCCCCTCGTACGCTTTTCGTCTATTTTCTTCATAATTTTTTACATAATCTTTTTCTTCTTTGGTAAGCTCACCCAGATTAATATATCCACTACCAGCATCGAGAAATATCACAAACCATAAAGCAGTAGGTTCAATAGGAAATCTTATTTCGAATCCACCCAAAATTAAATGATTTACTCCACCAAATAAATACCAGGGTTGAGGAAATTGACGATCATTTAAATAATCATAACCGCGAATTGTTTCATACCCACCCAGATAAAGTTTATCATTTCTTTCCAGATAGGGATTAGTTTCTTTATTCTGTTTTTTTTTGTAAGGAGCAGTTTCATGTGTAAACGTCATAGAAATTCGGCTCTCCAGTGAAATAACCCATCTTTTTAATATATTTTTTCTGATAAGCCCTCCAAATGTATAATCTCCCAATCGATTATATTTTGCAATAAAAATTCTATATCGATTATAATGATCCTGGCCCCCTAAAATACCACCCACTGTTTCTATAGAAAAATCCATATTCATCCCTCTCGAAGGATTTAAATAATTATCAATCGAATTATAGGATATACCATTTGTTAAACTGGATTTAAACTGCCATCCCAGATTTTGCCTCTGAATAATTGTATTATCAGCTAGAGCACTTGGTTTGGATATTGTAGACCAGGAAGGTGAATATCGATGATAATGAGACCAGTATAAACCTAAATAATGACCTAAGCCTGTTCCAAATCCAAAAGAATCATAATTATATGTAGCTATTTCACTTAAATTTGATGAAATTTGAATTGCAGAAGATTGCAATTTTTGAGAATTATATCCTGCAAATAATGACAATGACCAGGGATTCGGAAAACTTCTATAACACTTTTCTTCTTTAGAAACAAAACTATATAATTTTTTTCTAATTATCAATTTAATTTTGTCTAATTCCTCAATGGGAAGCTCACTGATTTTATTTAAATCAATTACTTCTAATTCATCTTTAATGGCATATTCAATTGATGTAGCTAACATCTGATTTTCGTTTTTAAAATCTTCAATTAGAAGTAAGATCGTTTTCAAATTCGGAGCTTCATCAAAAGTTTTCTGCTTTAAAAACCAGTATCTACCAGCAATATCCTGACAAGATTCATAAAACCAGGGTTCAGTCCAAGAAACACTTATATTTCTTACCAAAGGACCGTATTGAAGTTTGGTAGAAATTTTTTGCCCCGTTCCAAAAAGATTATTTTCACCCAATTCTGAAAAAACAGAAAATCCCGATTGTGTTCCATAAGTTCCACCCATTGTAATTGTTCCTGTCGGTTGTTCTACTACACTAATTACCAAATTCATTTTTGTATCATCAGAACCAGGAGTCATTTCCAAATTTACTTCTTTAAAGTAACCTAAATTAAAAATTCTTTCTCTGCTTTTTTCCATCAACATAGAATTAAATAATTGACCTTCCTTAATTAAGAGTTCGCGTCGAATTACTTTTTCTTTTGTTTTCGTCATTCCTTTAATAATAATATTTTCAATGTATGCTAAATTATTTTCTCGTATTACAAAATGAACATGTCTAAGTACAAAGGACTGTTCCGGTTCTTTTTTTTTTAAAATTTCTAATAGATTATCAAAATCCAGACTTTCTGCAATATATTTACAGGTTTTTTCTTCTTCAGTTCTTGGTTCTAAAATTTTAAGACAGCTTTTATATTTATTTATAGTTTCCTGATTTAAAACAAAATGCGTATAAATAGGTTGAATTTGAGCAAATACATATCCTTGAGTTGAATAAGCCTGTTGTAATGTATTTCGATCTCTAAAAAATTTTGTTTCATCAAAAACTGTTCCTGCATCTTCCTTTTGAAATTCCAGCATAGATAATAACATTTCTGATGTATAAATGGGTTGTATCCGGGATTTATTTTTTCTTTCAGGTGGATTCAATTCTAAATTTATATAATTGGGATCATGCTCAAATGAATATCCGCCAAAATAACGAATCTCACCTTCAATAATTTTATAGTTTATTATTATAACTCTTCCTTCTTCAGGTTTTTCTGGATTCCTCCATCGTATTTCATATCCTGTTCCTTCAGGATCAATTTCTGCATTGATATATCCTTTCGATTTAACATAGGCTATTATTTTATATTTATCTTCTTCAAACTTTGATTCTTTAAAAATTCCTTCTTCGAAAAAACCTTCCTCTTTTAATTCAAGATATTTTTTTATTTCATTAGGATTAATATTTACTAATCCAATTATATTAATTTTTGCAATAGGTATATTTTTTCCTTCATCAATGTAATAATAAATATTTACACCTTCATCCGTTTCTTTTATTTTATACCAAATACTTACTAAAAAAAAACCTTCTTCATAATACTTTGACTTTAATACATCTACTCCATTTTTAATAGTTTGCTCGTTATAGATATCACCCTCTTTAAAATTTAAAATTCCTTTTAAATCAGCTTCATATATTTCTTCCTCTCCAATGAGAGAAATTTTATTAATTCTTGGATATTCAGTTACAACAATATTGATTTGTATGGTATTTTCATCAATAAGGGAAGCATAAATTTTAATATTTGAAAAATTTCCTGTTTTGTATAAATTTTGAATCGCTAAGTTAATATGTTCCTCTAACAAAATGCTATTTTCTTTAAATGGTAATTCTTCCTTTATACTTGAAATAGAAATAATTTTATTACCATAAATTTGGATTTTCCCTATAGTTCTTCCAATATAATCTTGAATTTTTGTTTCATTAGGTGTAGATATAAAATAAAAAAGAGCTAATATAAATAAAATTAAATATGAAATTTTATTTCTAAATGAAAACATGCCTAACTAAACACCTGATTACATTTATAAATTTAAAAATTACAAATTATTCTTTAAGTGTTAGTTAGGCAACTAAAATTAGTGTACCTCTACCGAAGTTTGAAAACGATTAAGAATATTTCTGGCATGTTCATAAATTACTGGTTCAGAACCTCCTAACATTCTTGCTAATTCTTTGAGACGGCTTTCTCCAATAACTCTTTCAATTTGCGTGTAGGTTCTTGAATTTTTCACAGTTTTAAAGATTTTAAAATGCCTGTTAGACATACTGGCTATCTGATGCAAATGAGTAATTACAATGGTCTGTTCTTCACTTGAAATTTTTTTTAATTTTTTTCCTAATTCAAAAGCTGTCTCTCCTCCCACACCTGTATCAATTTCATCAAAGACAGCTGTAATAGGACCATTTTTATCCATTAATATAGTCTTCATAGCCAGTGCAATCCGAGAAAGTTCACCACCAGAAGCAACTTTTCGCAATGGCAATATAGATTCTCCTTCGTTGGCACTGAACAAAAATTCAATTGAATCATATCCTTTTTCTGTTATTTTATAGATTTCTTTATTTTCTTCATCATCCGTTAATATTTCCCTTGTTAATGAAATTTGAATTTTAGCTCCTTTCATGCCCAATTGTGAAAGTTCATTTTCCAATTTTTCTTCCAGTACAGGGATAATTTTTTTTCGTTTTTCTGATAATTCTTCACATAATTCATTCAATTTTTGTTCTATTACCTGCAACTGAGATTTAAGCAATTCTTTTTCTTCATCTGACATTTCTATGGAATTCAATTCATCAATAAAACTTTGTTTCTTTTGTAAAATCATCTGTGTTGAACTTCCATATTTTTTAAAAAGCTTTCGATAACCATCCAGCCGATCCTCGATATCTTCCAATCTCTCACTGGAAAAATTCATTTTTGATTTTCTCTCACGTATAAAATCTATAAAACTTTCCAGATTAAAAATACTATCCTGTAATATAGTATAGAATTCATTATATTCAGGATAGACAGTTAAATGTTTTTCTAAGATTTTCTCAATATTTTGCAAAATAGAAATTACAGAATGTTCTTCTTCCTGCAAAACAGAATAAATATAATTTAAATCCTGAAACAATTTTCCTGAATTCAAAATCATTGATCTTTCATTTTGTAGTTCTTCATATTCATTTTCTTTTGGAGAAAAATTTTCAATTTCTTTTATAGCATACTCTAAAAATTCTTTCCTATACTTAATTTCATTATCTAATAGAAATGCCGTTTTGAGTTTTTTTTTACCTTCCATCCATCTATTATATAACTGAGATATGTGCTGCCTTAAAGATTCAAAACCACCCAATTGATCAACAAAATCTAAATGGTAATCCGCATCCAGCAATCTCTGATTTTCATGCTGACCATGAATTTCTACAATTTTGCTTCCTAATTCCTTTAAAACATTCAAGGAAACTAAAACATTGTTTATAAAAGCTCGTGGTTTTCCATCAGCAATAATCTCTCGCCTCAAGATTAAAACATCATTTAAAGATGGTATTTTATGTTGACTTAAAAAATTCTCTATTTCTCTTTTTTTGCTTTCTTTACGGGTTATATCAAAAGTTGCTTCAATAACTGCTTTATTGCTACCTTTGCGAAGATAACCCGTTCCTGCTTTATCTCCTAAAACAATACCAAGTGCCTGGATAATAAGAGATTTACCTGAACCAGTTTCACCTGTAATTACATTTAAACCTCTTCCCGGCCTGAACTTTAAATTTTCAATAATACCAAGATTTTCAATTTTAAGTTCTACCATCATAATAAACAAAATATTAGTATATATTTATATAGCAACTTTTTTTTTAGTCTTTCAAATATTTTTTTATGGACTTGATACTATATCTCAAAAATTTGAAATTATGGTTTATAATCCCCAAAAAAAAATTCAATACAATCATTTTAACTTCTTTAAAAACTTGACTTTAATTATATTCTTATTAAGTTTATTGACGATATTTCTGGGCCCCTTAGTTCGTGCAGAAGATGCTGGATTAGCCTGTCCAGATTGGCCTCTATGCCATGGCTATGTTATCCCCCCCCTTGATTATCAGATTTATCTGGAATTCATCCATAGAGTATCAGCAGGAATCTTAGGAGTTATTTTTATTGTCTGGTTTTTCTATGGTATTTTTAAAAAAAATATTAGAAAAAAATTTCTGCCATATATTTTATTAACAGGATTTATGCTGGTCAATCAAATTCTCTTAGGTAGAGAAACAATCACTCGGCAATTGAATGCATATATTGTTAAATTTCATTTATTAAACGCTATATTGTTAGTATCTGTTTTCTATTATATATTTTATATATTTAATGTAATTCAAAAAAAAGGAAATTATATTTCTAAAACTTGGCATTCTGAAAGTGAAATTTTTTCTTTTTATATTCAATTTTTCATTTTACTAATTTTTGTGTATATTCAAATTTTTCTGGGAGGAAGAGTGAGTGCTAATTACGCAGGTTTAGTCTGCAATGAATTTCCTGAATGTTTTAAAGTAAATCATTTAAATGAAATAAATAATATTTATCTTCCCGAGCTTATAGGCAGCATTGAATATCATATCAGTCATCGATTTATGGGATTTTTTGTATTTGCCTACGCACTCTATTTATTTTATTTCTCTTTAAAAAGAAAATTTTATATTAAGGAAAGTTTTTTGATTCTCTCTATTGTCATATTTCAAATATCGACCGGAATTTTAAACATTGTTTTTGAATTGCCAACCATCACAAGGATAATACATTCGTTTACAGCAACTATATTATTTTTAGTAATCTTACATTGTTTATTAAATCTAAATCTGGAGAAACAATGGATAAAGAAAAAATAAAATCATTTTATCAACTATTTAAACCAGGATTATCTCTTAATATTGTAATCACAGAAGTTCCTATTTTTATTTATTACAAAGTAATTGATAATTTTACTTTAATTTTCATTACCACTTTCGGCACTTTTTTATGTGCAATGGCCTCATCTGCTTTTAATCAGATTATTGAGCAGGAAAGAGATAAATTAATGTATAGAACCAGAAATCGCTTTTTAGTTAAATATGAAATCAATTTACAAATTATTTATTTTATTGCTTCATTAATGATTAGTTCTGGCTCTTTTTTACTGGGATTTTACGTCGGAATTTTGCCAATGTTTTTTAGCTTATTTGCTTTTTTTAATTATGTTTTTATTTATACAATCTGGTTAAAACCCCGACATACCTTCAATACACTGGTAGGTGGCTTATCTGGCTCGATTGGTCCTTTTATTGCAGAATCAGCTATAAAAGGATCAATTAATGAATTTGGCATTTTTTTATTTTTGATTTTATTTTTATGGCAACCTCCCCACTTCTGGGCACTGGCTATTTTTCGAAAAGATGATTATGAAAAAGCAGGTCTTTCCATGCTCCCGGTAGTTAAAGGCATACTTTTTACCGTAAAACAAATGATTCTTTATTATGTTTTTTTTATTATTCTCAGCCTTATTGGTTTTTTATATCAACTGGCAGGGATTTTTTTTCTTATCACTTCAACAGGATTTGCTTTTTTTATTATAAAAAAAATTTATGAATTCCATAAGAAAAATCAAATTCAGCTTATGAGAGATATTTTTTTTTATACAATATTTCATAATATTCTATGGCATATAAGTTTGATTATAGATATTATTTTTAAAAATTATTTATA
>FWPU01004022.1_pt1 | contig 26653 bp, 26 predicted proteins | sample 2228361 | NCBI WGS metagenome assembly FWPU01 (sample SAMEA103939777, study PRJEB20133) | metagenome
GTTTTCGTTCGGGCGCTATCGCGGCGTACGCTGGTTCTCCTGGTTCACGGGCGTTCCGATCATCTGGCTGCTCTACGCCTCCGGCATCACCGGCTACTGGCTGGTCTGGGACAAATTTGCGCAATATGTCGCTATCGCCAGCAGCGAGTTGCTCGACTGGCTGCCGATTTTCGGCGAATCGATAGCACGCAATTTCCTTACAACCGGGAGCCTGAGCGACCGCTTCTTCACGCTGCTCGTATTCATGCACATCGCAATTCCTTTGATGCTGTTGTTCGTCATGTGGATCCACATCCTTCGCATTTCGCGCCCGAAGGTAAATCCGCCGCGCGCGCTGGCGATCATGGTGCTGATCGCACTGGCCGCCGTGTCTGTCTGGAAGCCAGCGTTGAGCCAGGGTCCGGCCGACCTCGCCAAGGTGCCAAACGACGTCGGTCTCGACTGGTTCTACTTTTTTCTTTATCCCCTCGCCGACGTCTGGTCGCGCGGCGCGGTTTGGGCGCTGCTCGGCGGGTTTACCCTGATGCTCGCCGCCTTGCCCTGGTTGCCCCCGTTTCGCCGGCCGAAACCGGCCGTGGTCACGCTCGATCACTGCAACGGGTGCGGCCGCTGCGTCGAGGACTGCCCGTACGAAGCCGTCCGGCTGGTGCCGCGGACCGACGGACGGCCCTATCTGCACCAGGCGGAAGTCAATTCGGCGAACTGCGTAAGCTGCGGGATCTGCGTCGGCGCATGCCCGTCCTCGACGCCGTTTCGGCGAATGGGCAATCTAAGAACCGGCATCGATCTTCCGGAGTTCACGCTCGCCGACCTGCGCGACATGACGGACAGGGTCGCGGCAGCCTTGAAGGGACCGGTCCGGGTGCTCGTCTTTGCGTGCAGCCATGGCGCCGCTTCCCGTTGCGCTCAGCACACCGTCGTGTTGCCCTGCGTGGCAATGGCGCCGCCTTCGCTGATCGACTACGTCATCAGCCGCAGGCTCGCCGAGGGTGTCATTATTGCCGGCTGCGCCGAAGGGGCCTGCTACAACCGCGCGGGCGTGGTATGGACCGAGCAGCGTATTGCCGGCCTTCGTGATCCGTACTTGCGAGCGCGAGTGCCGCGCCGGCGGCTGGCAACGATTTGGGCTTCGCCGGCGGAATGGCGCCGCTTTGAGAAGGCGTTGTCCGATTTCCGCGCAGCAATAGCCGCTCTACCGCCAAACCGGCCTGCGGCAGGCACGCAGGGCGCGCCGCCGAAGGCGTCTGCGCTCGCCGAGCGAAGTAAGGAGATCGCTTCATGATCGCCTGGACCCGCACGGTTGCGCAGCTCGTCATTCTGATTGCAGTGTTTGGCGCCGTAGCGACATTTTCCGACTGGCCGCGCTACCGGCAGCTCGCACCGGGAGAGGCGGTGGTCAAGCTCAGCTTCACGCATGGATCGAACCGCGAGGCAGAGTGCCGCCGCCGAACGGACGAGGAGTTGGCCAAGCTGCCGCCGAACATGCGCAAACGTCTGGATTGCCCGCGCGGTCGCGGGGCGCTTTATGTCGAGCTCGATATCAACGGCCAGTCGGTCTACCGCGCCTCGCTGCCTCCGTCGGGCATTTCCCGCGACGGACCGTCGCGGGTTTACGAGCGCTTCATCGTGCCCGCGGGACCGCTTTCGCTTGCGGTACGCATGCGCGATACGCCGCGCGGCGAGGGGTTCGATTACGTCAAGTCCGGCGAGTTCGTGCTTGCCGCGGATCAGAACCTGGTGATCGATTTTCGTCCCGAGTCAGGAGGTTTTGTTATCCGCTAAAAGCACTTTCCGTCTTTACCGATTCGCTCTCCACCTCCGTCCGTCCCCGAGACAGCGGAGACCGGGGAGCCGAATGAACCGATGTAGCTCTGCCAAAGCGGAACCTGCGCTGGCGGACTGTCCGGGAGGAAGCCATGCAGTTGCTGGATTGGAGGGACGAATACAGCGTCGGAATCGAGGCGGTCGACCACGAGCACAGGCAGCTTATCTCGCTGATCAATCGGCTTTACGAACAGCTTGAAACCCCCGAAGCAAAATTGACGGTCCCGGCTTTTTTCGGGGACCTGCTCAAGGAGATCGGGGCGCATTTCGCCCTGGAAGAGAAATTCATGCGGGATCATGCCTACCCGCACCTCGAGAGCCACAAGGCCGATCACGAGCGGCTGCTTGATGATTTGCGTGATATGATGGAGGCGTTCGATCATGCGGTCGAAGTCGACAGCGTCGAATTGGCCGAACGCCTGAGCCTGTGGTTTTCACGCCATTTTCGAACCCACGACGCGGAACTTCACAAGTCGCTGGGCACGCACGCGTAGCGGTTCGGGGCAGAACACAAGGCGTTCGCAAGGCGAAGGAACAGACTGTGGTTCAGATAAACTCACTGTTTCCGCCATCGCGGGTCTGCCTCTCGCTGCTGGTATTAATGAATAGGACCGCGATTTGGTCCATGCAGGCAATATGGTTGCGCATCATCCTAGGCAGTCGACTGCGCAGCAGCGACTGCGCTCGGCGCGAGTTATCGGGACTCAGCGCGGCAGCCTGATCGCAAAGCCCCAGCAAGGCCCGATGCTCGGTGCGATGGCATTCGCATAATGCTCCGCCGGCCAAATGCATCAGTGTCGCCTCGTTGTCGAAGTGCGCCTTCATCAGTTTCCTTAACCGCGCGATCAGGAAAGGCAACTGAATCGGCTGGCAGCTCACCGCCCGCGACCAAGCGTCGGCGATTGCCAAATGATCGGCATCGATCAACGTGTGGCCAAGCACATGTTTGGGGCCGATCAGGGGGCGAATCGTGCTGCCGATCATCGAGCAGACCTTGGGAGCGCGCCTGGCTCGACCAACCAGGCCGCGTTGCGGTACCGGTCGCATAAGCCCCTTGAGAAAAAGGTCGTGGTCGGCGCGGACGCCAATGCCTCGGGGAGGAAGCGCGCCGACCACGAAGGGTTCCACCCAAGGGAGATGGAACCGAGTAAGCGATTGAATAACTACGCAAATCGACGTCAGACGCCTTGACTTAGATCAAGCCTTGAATGCGGCCGACCGCCGAAGGCCCAAATCCCAAATCAGGTGCCAGGCTCTGCCGAGCGCCCGGGTGCCAAGCCGCAACTGGCCTATGGCCCGAGAGGATGAGATTCTTTAACGTTCGCGATCACTTGGGCTGCCCGCAGCCATCATGGGTCCCAAGCGCAAGTATTCCAACCCGATTTTGCGGTGCTTGATCGGCAATGCCCTCGAAACTTACGGCCGGCGACCTTCAGATCATCTCGCGCATAGCCGTTTTCCGAGGCCTCAAGCCTGAGACGGTGGAGCACATCATTGCCCCGGCCTCGGCCATCATGCTCAAGGCGCACGAGACGCTATTTCGCCAGGGGGATCCGGCAACGGCATTCTTCATTGTCATCGATGGCTGGGTGAAGCTCTATCGGATCACTATTGCCGGCGACGAGACGGTGATTCACATCATGACAAAGGGGGATAGTTTCGCGGAAGCCGTAGCCTTCACGGGAACCCGGTTTCCCGCGTCAGCGCAGGCGGTCAGCGATGCCCGCGTGGTTCGGATTCCCGCTGACCATATCGTACGCTGTATCCGCGAGAGTCCCGACATCGCCTTGGCGATGATCGCTTCGACGTCGCAGCACTTGCATCACCTCGTGCAGCAGGTGGAGCAACTCAAGGCGCAAAGCGGGATACAGCGGGTGGCCGAATTTCTCGTCTCGCTGGCCGCCGTCGAGCAGGGTCCGTGCGATATCGTGCTGCCGTATGACAAGGTTCTGATTGCGGCGCGCCTTGGATTGAAACCCGAATCGCTGTCGCGTGCGTTTGCCAAGCTCAAGTCGCTCGGCGTCATTGTGCATGCGTCACATGTTTCAATCAGCGACATTGCGAAGCTGCGCCACCTGGCGTCGGACGACCGTGGCGCAGTGCGAGGAACATTGCGGATTATGCGTTGAAGTATCCGGCCGCGCCTGATGACGGCGATTGCTAGCTCGCTCCGCGCTTTGCTCCCGCCACAACCGTCAACGCATACGCGACAAGCGCCGCAATCGTAAGTATTCCGCTTGCCGCGCGCAGATCCGGCCATTCGGAAAGGTCGGCTGCAACGCGGGCGACTACGGAAACGTGAAGCAGCGCAAGCGCACCGTAGGCGGCGCGATGAAATCCGATGCGCAGGCCTGTTACCGCCGGCAGGATGATCGTTGCATGCCCGAATATCATGGATATGACGAATCCGATGGCGATCGCGTGCACGACCGCGTCATAAGTGAATCCGCCGCCGGCCGCCGGCGCCAACAAGAGCAATAGGCCCGCCACCGCGAGCCAGAACTGACCGGCAACAACCGAGCAGGCAAAAAATCGCGCCTGCCCAGGCTGACTGACAATGCGGCGCGCAACATCGTGGCGCAGCAGCCAGATGGCCAGCCCAATCAACCCCACGGCAGCAAAAGGCGAGGCCAAACCGGAAAGCTCGCCGCGCGCGGCGCCGATCAACAACAGCGCGACAACGATCAGAAACAGGGCTTGATCGAATCGCGAGACGCGCACAATGCGACTGAGCTCCAGCCTCTCGGCAGCGATGGTCAGAATGAGAAAATTGAGCCACCATCCGACGACCGAAGACATCTGGTGACCCCGCAGCCACAGGACAGTTCCGATCATCCAGCATGCCACCGCAAGCGCAAGCGGGAAGATCGACAGCTCGAAACGGCGGACCGCCAAGCTTGCCGTGGCGAGAAAAAGAATCGCGCCCGCGAAAATGAAAGCCAAGGCGGCCGCATATCGCGCGCCGAAAACCAACGCCAGCGCCCCGGCCGCCGAGAGCGCCGGCGCCGCGTAACCCCAGCCGCGGCCGAGCGCAACCGCCCGCTCCAGGGATATGACCGTGCCGAGGAAACCGGCGATCATCAACCCGCCGTGCAAATCCGCCAGGGTCGGCGATGCCCCCGGCAAAGCGAGACCAAGCCGCAACAGTCCGGTCCACAGACCGACCGCCATGGCCAGACCGGCAATCAGCAGAGGAACGAGGCGGTGCCAGCGCCGGTTACGTCGCTGCCCTTCTGACAGCTGCGCCAGCGTTCGATCTTTCGTGGAAAGCAATGCCTCAAACATCGACCGCTCAACCAAATCGTCGGCGCGCGACTTCGCTCATGCGGTCGGGGGTCCATGGCGGATCCCAGACGAGTTCGACGTTGATCGGCGGTGCGTTTGGGAACTGACGATGCAATTCTTCCTTGATCTGCTCGACCAGCATCTCACCCAGCGGACAGGACGGCGTTGTCAAGGTCAGCGCGACGTCAACTCCTTCGGGCGCACTCGCGGCGCGATAAACGAGGCCCAGATCAACAATATTGATCCCGAGCTCAGGGTCGTTGATGCGCTGCAGCACCCGCAGCAGATCTTGCTCACTTATCGGATGCATCGATCCTGATCCTAACGTTTTGCAGGGTATTGAATCCCGCCCGCTCGGCCTTGACTGATGTCAATGCAGCCGGTTCGCAGGAGCCATGAATTAGATTGAGTTTGATGCAACGGCCTGCGGCAACCGTCGAGGAGTTGGGCAATGTCAGCGCAGATCTTGCTCCCCGCGGATTGGACGCCCCCCGTTGGCTATGCCAACGGCGTCGCCGTTCCGGCGGGCCGCATTGTGTTCATCGCCGGACAGGTGGGATGGGATGAGCAGCAAAAATTCCACAGCGAGGATTTGGTCCCGCAATTTGAACAGGCCCTGAAGAACGTCCTCGCGGTGCTCGCAGAAGCCGGCGGCTCGCCCCATCACATTTGTCGCATGACTGCCTATTGCATTGACAAGCCGCGATACTTGGCGGCGCGGCCGGAGCTCGGCGTCATCTGGCGCCGACTGATGGGCAGACATTATCCGGCCATGAGCATGATCTTCGTCGCGGATCTGCTGGATCATCCCGCCAAGATCGAACTTGAGGCGACCGCGGTCGTTCCCACCGACGTCGCCGGCCAAGTAAAGCGATCAAGGCGCGGAGAGAGGCAAGCGGGATGAGTTGACGATGGCGCTACTGGAAGCGACCAAGACCGCCGAGGAAACCGCCGTCCTCAAGAGTGTTTGCCGCAGTTGCCACGGCGGATGCGGCGTCTTGCTGCATGTCCGCAACGGCCGCCTGGTGAAGGTCGAGGGCGACCGGGCTTCGCCTCTCAACCACGGACGTCTGTGTCCGATCGGCACGGCGACTGTCGATTTGGTCAATCACCCAAAGCGCCTGCGCCATCCGATGCGGCGGCTTGGCGCCTGCGGTTCCGGCCGCTGGGAACGAATCTCGTGGGATGAGGCGCTCGACGAAATCAGTACGCGCCTGCTGGCGATTCGTACGCAGTTTGGCCCGGAGGCGATCGCGCTCGGCACCGGGACCGGGCGACATCACATCCGGTGGGTTTCGCGCTTTGGTCATGCCCTTGGCACGCCGAACTGGTGCGAGCCGGGATTTGCCCAGTGCTTTCACCCGCGCGTGAACACGTGCATCCTGACTTTCGGCGATTATCCGGTGTGCGATTATACCGGCGAGATCCCGCCGCGCTGTATCCTGTTCTGGGGACACAATCCGATCAATTCGGGCCCCGACGGTGAGACGCGGTTCAATGTGCATGAGGCGCTTGCACACAATCCGCGCATCATCGTCATCGATCCCAGGCAAACTGAGCTTGCCAAGAAGGCGGAGATCTGGCTGCAGGTTCGGCCCGGCGCCGACGATGCCCTGGCGCTCAGCATGCTCCATGTCCTGATTGCAGAGCAACTGTACGACGCGGAATTCGTCAAGCGCTGGACATACGGCTTTGAAGCGCTGGCCGAACGCGTCAAGCCTTGCTCGCCGGAATGGGCCGAGCCGATCACCTGGGTCGGCGCGGAAAAAATCCGCGCCGCGGCGCGGTTGTTTGCGCAAACCAAGCCGGCGATGCTGGAGTGGGGCTGCGCGATCGAGCACACGCCGAAGTGCATCCAGACTGTGCGCGCGGTCTCGATGTTGCCCGCGCTCACCGCCAACATCGACGTGCCCGGCGCTTGGGTTTTCGGCATGCACGGCCTCGGCCGATTTCCGAGCCTGATCGAGAAGCTCACACCGGAGGCGAATTCCAAGCGGCTCGGCGCCGATCGCTTCAAGCTGCTCTGCGGCGAGGGCGCCGACCTGCCGGCCGCGCATATCCCGACGCTGCTGCAGGCGATGCGCGAGGGCAAACCCTATCCGATCAAGGCATTCCTCATTTTCGGCAATAACACGTTGGTCACGTACGCGGGCTCCGCGCGCGTGCGCGAGGCGCTGCTCAATCTCGACTTTATCGTGTGTGCTGACCTGTTTATGACGCCGACGGCGGAGCTGGCGGATATCGTGCTGCCCGCCGCGGCGTGGCCCGAGCTCGATCAGCTGGCGGGGCTGCCTACGATTGCCGCCAACGTGGTATTGGCGCAACAAAAGGCGGTGCAGATCGGCGAATGCAAATCGGACGAGGAAATATTTGTGGAGCTGGCTCGCCGCATGAAACTCGACGCCTGCACCGAGCCGGTCAAGGACGTGCTCAACTCCCAACTCAAGGCCGGCGGCCTCAACATAACCTTCGACGAGTTGAAGAAGCGCGGCTTTATCAAGGTACCGTTCAAGTATCGCAAGTTCGAGGACGGTGGCTTCAGGACGCCGACCGGAAAGATCGAGCTGTATTCAACGCGCTTCCAGCAACTCGGGTACGATCCGTTGCCGTCTTATCGGGAACCGCCGGAGAGCCCGATTTCGACGCCGGACATCGCCAAGGACTTTCCCCTGGTGCTGACCACCGGAGGACGCATATCGCAGTTCTTCAATTCGGAGCACCGGCAGATCGAGAACCTGCGCAAGGCGCGCCGTTATCCGCAGGCGGACATCCACCCCGACACCGCGGCGCGATACGGCATCGCGCATGGCGAATGGATGTGGATCGAGACCCGGCGGGGCCGCATCCGGCAGAAGGCAAAGGTGACGACGGGGATCGATCCGCGCGTCATAAATGTCGAACACGGCTGGTGGTATCCGGAACAGCCGGGCCCGGAATATGGCGTCTGGACGTCGAATGCAAACCTCTTGACCGACAATCAGCCGCCATATGATCCGGCGATGGGCACCTACCAGCTCCGCGCCCTGCTCTGTCGCGTGGCGCCTGCCACGGACACGTGACCCCGATCCGGTGGTCACCGTGTGGTGTGCATCAAGTGTTGGCTTGCTGAAACAGTTGCGCCGTGAGCCGCCGCGCCAGCGCCGCAGCGGCAAGACGGCGATAGTGCGCGGAGGTGATGGTCGTGCGCATAGGCTGCACCTGCTTCTGCACCAGCCGATCGATGTCCTGCAGCGCCTTTTCGTCGATCGGACGCCCCCTCATATCGTCGGTTCCTGCCAGCACGAACGGGCGGGAATTGGTTCCGGTAATCCCGATGCGCAGCGACGTGACCAAGCCGCGGTCGGCCGCAAGCGCGACCGCGACACCGGCGAGCGGATAGTCGATCGCGCCGCGGATCCGCACTTTTGCGTATGCCGATCGCAAGGGCCGGATCGGCACATGCACTGCAACGATGAGTTCATCGTCCGCGAGTTTCAGGTGCGACCGTCCATCCTCGACGTACACCTCGCCGAGCGGGATGCGCCGGCGTCCGGAAAAGCCGGCGATTTCCACCTCGGCGTCGAGGGCGAGGAAAACCGGCGCCAGATCGCCGGTAAACGCCGCATGGCAGTGCCGGCCTTGCGGCGCCACATGGCACACTTCGCCTTGGCGCTTCAGGCAATATCCGTTCGCACGGCGCCACCATTCGCTTTGGTTGTAGTAGATGCAGCGGGTGTCGAGGCAAAGATTGCCGCCGACGGTTCCGATCGCACGATGGCCCGGACCGGCGATCTGCTCGGCGGCCTGGACGATCGCGGGGTGGAGCGCTTCGATCTGCGTGTGGCGCGCGAGCGCGGCAATCGTGACGCCGGCCCCGATGCGTATTTCAGAATCGCTCACGTTGATCGCGGCGATTTCTTCGATCCCGGTGAGATCGATGAGCGCGGCCGGGCTTTGGATGCCGTGCCGGATGTTCACCATCAGATCAGTGCCGCCGGCGATAAAGCGGCTGTCGACATTTTCGCTGCGAACGGCGATCGCTTCGGCGACGTTGTGCGGCCGGACAAATTTCGTGATTGGGATGGGCGCAGTCATGATGCGATTTTTCGTGCGCGCGACAGGCGCGCCTGCCGCCGCTGTTCGACCAGGGCCTGCAGGACGCGATCTGGTGTTGCCGGCAGTTCGTTCAAATCGACGCCAATGGCGTCGGCGACCGCGTTAACAAGTGCAGGCGGAAACCCGGCAAGGGCGCCCTCGCTTGCTTCCTTGGCGCCGAACGGCCCATTCGGATCACGGCTTTCGACGATTTCAACTTCGATGGGTGGCGACTCCACGGCCGTGGGGACGTGATACTCGAGCAAGCTGGCATGCGCCGGCAGGCCGTCGAGATAGCGCGTCTCCTCGCTCAGCGCCTGGCCCATGCCCATCCAGATCGCTCCCTGGATCTGGCCTTCCACGGCCAGCGGATTGATCGCACGTCCGCAGTCGAACGCCGTCCATACGCGATCGACAGTAATCGCGCCGGTGTCCTCGTCGACCGTCACCTCCACAACCTGCGCGGCGTAACTGAATCCCATGGTGGAACCCACCGCGCCGCCGCGATGCTTGCCGCCTTGCGCTTCGGGCGGGCAGGTGAACGTTCCCGAGACCGTTATCGGTCCGCGGTCCACGAGCGCGGCCTTGACGACCTCCGCAAACGGCAGGCTTGCCTGCTTGCCGGATCCGACCGTGAACGCTTCGCCTGCGCATTCGACGTCTTCCGTGCGCGCTTCGAGCTTGCGCGCCGCGGCTTCAACGAGGATCGCCTTAAGCTTCTTTGCCGCGTCGATCGCGGCGTTTCCGACCATGAAGGTGATGCGGGACGAGTAGGCGCCGTTGTCCTTCGGCGTAACCGCGCTGTCGCCGGCAATGACCCGAACGCGGTCGAGCGACACGCCGAGCGTTTCCGCAACCACGATGGCGACCATGGTCGACGATCCCTGGCCGATGTCTGCGGCTCCGGTCAAAGCCGTCACGCCGCCGTCGAAATCCAGCCGGAGGTTTACGACCGCATGCGGTTCTCCGGTCCAATGCACGGGTTTGGCCGCTCCGCTGACGTAGTGAGAGCAAGCCATGCCGAGGCCCTTGCCGCGCGGAAGTTTCCCGCGGCGTTCCTTCCAGCCGCTTGCTCGTTCCACCGCCGTCAGACATTCTCCGAGACCGTAACTGTTCACCATTAGCTCGTTCAGGGTGCGCGTAGGTGCGCGCAAAAGGTTGGCGCGGCGAACCGCGAAGGGATCAAGACCAAGCTCACGCGCCATTCGATCGAGCAGGCATTCGAAGGCGTGCCGCATGTTCACCGACCCGTGGCCGCGCATCGCGCCGCACGGCGGCAGGTTCGTATAGACGCGATAACCGTCATATTTGACGGCCGGAATGTCATAGATCCCTTGCAGCAGCGCGCCGGCGTACAGGATGGTGACAATGCCGTACCCGGCGTAGGCGCCGCCGCGCTGCACCACTTCGCATTCGCAGGCGGTGATGCGCCCGTCGCGTCGCATGCCGAGTTTCAGCTTGATGTCCGTCTGCGGCCGTCCGCGGTGAGTGAGGAAGGTCTCCTCGCGCGTCAACTGCATAAAGACCTTTCCGCCGGCCGCACGTGCGAGCAGAGCGGTTATCAGTTCAAAGTTCAAGACCTCGACCCGCGAGCCGAACCCTCCGCCGATGTACGGCTTGATGATCCTTATCTGCGCCGGATCCATATTGAGGCACCTTGCCAGCATCAAATGCAGGTAGTAGCCGACCTGGGAGACGCTCTGCACGGTGAGCCGCTGAGTGATCGGGTCATAGTCCGTCAGGCAGGCGTGCGGCTCGATCTGCGCGTGATTGACTTCCGCGCAGCTGAATCGCTGCTCGCGCACAAGGTCGGCTGCCGCGAAACCTTGGCGCACATCGCCAAACTCGTGGTGGATTTCGCGCTCGATGTTGCGTGGCTTGTTGTCGTGCAGCAGCACCGCATCCGGCGCGCGCGCGGCTTCCGAGGTGAAGTAGGCCGGGAGCTCGCGAAGTTTGAGCTCGATCAGCCCAAGAGCGCGCTCGGCTGTTTCCGCGTCCACCGCGGCGACCGCCGCAATCGGCTCGCCGCGATACCGCACGCGGTAGCGCGCCAAGGGATACTCGTTCATCGCGATCGGCAACACACCGTAGGTGTACGGACAGTCTTCGCTCGTCACGACGGCTCGGACGCCGGGAAGCGCGATCGCCTTCGAGATGTCGAGCCAGGCAATTTCCCCATGACTGATCGGGCTGCGAAGAATGCGCCCGACCAGCGCATCGGCGCGGTCGAGATCCGCGGTGTATTTGGCGCGGCCGGTGACTTTCTCGATGCCGTCGATCAACGGCACACCGGCTCGCGGTTGCTCGCTGTCGCCCTTAATCACGTTGGTGCCTCGCAGGCAGCCTTCACCGACTCCACGATCTTCACGTAACCCGTGCAGCGGCAGAGATTTCCTGACAGCGCCTTGCGAATTTCGCCTTCGGTCGGCTGCGGGCATTTTCGCAGCAGCGCTTCCGCCGTCACGATCATCCCCGGCGTGCAGAATCCACACTGCGTTCCAAGCTTTTCGTGAAACGCCTGCTGCAACCGACTCGGACGCCCGTCACGCGCGAGCCCCTCCACGGTCTCGACGGATCGCCCTTCACAGCGAACGGCGAGAATGATGCAGGACGGGACAGCTTCGCCGTCGAGCAGAACCGCGCAGGCGCCGCATTCGCCGCCGTCACAGCCGGTCTTTACGCTGGTGAGATGCGCCACATCCCGGAGATAGTCGACCAGCAACTGGTTGTCCGTCACCGCGTCCTCGCGCCAGCGACCGTTGAGCTTGATCCTGAGCAGCCGCTTCGAGCCGGATGAATTGCCGTGTTGCATGGACGGACCTGCCGCCGAGGGCGCAGTGCTGCTTTACACCTAGTCAAATTCAGCCGACGCGGCTCCAGCTTCCATGACATAAATCAAGACCGCCTGATCCTATTATCGACCCGGCCCGATCCGACCTCGGCCCTCGTGCGCCGGCGCCCGACGAGCGCCGCCGCGGTCGCCTCAACGACCTGACATAAGTCAAGGACTCCGCGATTTTTCGCCATCTATTTTTTGCTCTCCGATTTGCTCTCGTCACCGTTAACAGAGGCGCGGACGAATGGCCGGCCTTCGCGATTACAACGCCGCCGTCGACTTCGTGGACCGGAATGTCGCGGAGGGGCGTGGCGACAAGATCGCATTCATAGATCCGTCCCGGAACATCTCCTATGGCGAACTGCGGGACGCGGCTGCGCGTATCGGTCCCATGCTGGCGCGCATGGGCATCGAGCGCGAGAATCGGATCGCGCTGGTTCTGCTGGATACGGTCGACTTCCCAATCCTGTTCTGGGGCGCCATTCGCGCCGGCGTGATTCCCGTGCTCCTCAACACCCGGCTCACCGTCGATCAGTACCGATATTTGCTGGAGGATTCGCGGGCAAAGCTGGTCTTTGTCTCCACTCCCCTGCTGCCGACGGTGCGAGAGGCGGCGCGTGACCTGCCGACCCTGAAGGCGGTCGTCGTGGTCGGCGGAGGTCCTGCCGACGTGTTGCGGTTTGACACACTGCTTGCGGCGGAAAACGAAGGCTCCGCCCCCGCCAGAACCTGCGCAGACGAGGTTGCATACTGGCTCTACTCCTCGGGCACGACCGGCTCGCCAAAGGGCGTCATGCATGTTCATTCGAGTCCGATGGCGATGGCGCGCACCTCCGGCCAGGAGCGACTGGGCATCCGCGAGGACGACGTCGTGTTCTCCGCCGCCAAGCTGTTCTTCTCCTATGGCCTCGGCAGCGCAGTCTTTTGTCCAATGTCCGTTGGCGCGACCACCGTGCTCTATCCGGAGCGGCCTACCCCGCAGACGGTTCTCGAGACGCTGCACGGGTACCAACCCACCATGTTTTACGCCGTGCCGACGCTCTATGCGGCGATACTTGCCGACCCCGACTGCGATCGCCACACAAGATTTGAGCGGCTGCGGCTCTGTTTTTCGGCCGGCGAGCCGCTGCCGCCGCAAGTCGGCATGGCGTGGAAAGAGCGTTTCGGCATCGACATCGTCAACGGCATCGGCTCGACGGAGCTGGGGCACCTTTACCTGACAAACCTGCCGAACGCCGTAGAGTATGGAACCGCCGGAGTCCCGGTGAACGGTTATGATTTGAAGCTCGTCGATGAACATGACCGCGAAGTCGGCGACGGCGAAATCGGCGAGCTTCTGGTGCGAGGCCCTTCAGCGGCCGCCGGCTATTGGAACCAGCGCGAAAAGACACGCAGGACATTTCAGGGCGAATGGACGCGCACCGGCGACAAATTCGTGCGGCGGCCCGATGGCGTCTACATTTACTGCGGTCGCACCGACGACATGTTCAAGGTCAGCGGCATCTGGGTTTCACCGTTCGAGGTGGAAGCCGCCCTCGTTGCGCATCCGAGCGTACTCGAGGCGGCGGTGATCCCGGCGGAAGACGGCAACGGCCTCGTCAAGCCGAAGGCGTTCGTCGTGCTCAAGGACCGGCGCGACAGCTTGAGCAGGGCGCTGCACGACGAGCTCAAGGCGCACGTCAAACGCACGATTGGCCCGTGGAAATATCCTCGTTGGATTGAGTTTGTCGACAGCCTGCCCAAGACGGAAACGGGGAAGATCCAGCGTTTCATGCTGCGGGCAATGAGCACCTCGGTGCCGGCAAGCGCGAACGGGCGCGGAGGTTGAGGAATGCCGAATCTTTGCCCCCACCTTGCCGCTGTTCGACAAGCCGGATCGCCGCTTTGCGCGGCCATGCGGCCTAACCGGCGGGTCGCGACACCGCTGCGCGAACCTCGGCAACCTCGCGTCGGGCGGCCGCGTGCAGCCAGCAACCAGCGCAGGACAACGTCATGCTCATGAGCAGCTTCACTGATGGCGTTGCGATATTGACGCTCAGCCATCCACCGGTGAACGCCATCAGCGACGAATGGGTGAGGCGTTTCGAGCGCGAGCTCGACGCCCTCAGCGCGCACGCGGACTGGAGAGTCCTGCACATTCGTTCCGATCAGAAGGTTTTCTGCGCCGGCGCAGATTTGCGCGAAATTCGCGAGCGCATGGATCGCGCAAACGGCGCCGACCGCATGTACGGCTTTGCCGCCGCCATTCAGCGGTTGTTTGCACGCATTGAGCGCTTGCCGCAGGTCACCGTGGCGGAGATCGGCGGGGCGGCCATGGGCGGCGGCTTGGAGCTTGCCTTGGCCTGCGACCTGCGCGTTGCCGCGGACACCGCGCAGCTGGGCTTGCCGGAAGCGCGGTTGGGTCTGATCCCCGGCGCCGGCGGCACCCAACGTCTCACCAGGCTGTGCGGCCGCGCAGTGGCCGCTCGGCTCATCCTTGGCGCCGAAATCATCGACGCGCGTGCCGCTCTCGCCCTTGGCGTGGTGCACTGGACCTTTGCGCCGGCGGAGTTGCGCAGTCAGACCGACGCGATCGTTCGTCGCATTGCGGCGCTTCCCCGCGCCGCGCTTGCGGCCGGCAAAGCCTGCATCGAGGCGGCCGGCGAGCCGGGTCGCAGCGGATACGCCGACGAGCTCGAGGCAACACGCAGGCTCTTGAACGACACGGAGACGCGGACCCGGGTGAACGCCTTCCTGGCCGGCCGGGCTGATGTCGCGACGCGACGCAATCACGGAGCAGCACAATGACCCTCGAAGGCAAGACCGCGCTCGTCACCGGCGGAGCCTCGGGCATCGGCAAGGCCACGGTGATGGAGCTTGCGCGCTGCGGGGCCAGTGTCATTTGCGCCGACATCAACGCGCAGAAAGGGGCCGAGCTGGTGAAGGAAGCGGCACAGACCAATTTTGCGGTCGAGTTCATTCCGGTCGACGTGGCCGATCCGAATTCGATCCAGCTCTGTGCCGAAAAGGCTCTGCACGCGCACCAGCGTATCGACATCCTCGTCAATGCCGCGGGATGGAACGAAATCCAGCCATTCGTCGAGAATACCCCCGAGTACATGAACCGCGTACTGGCGATCAATCTCGGCGGAACGCTGCATTTCACGCGGACTTTGCTGCCGCCCATGATTGCCGCCGGACGGGGCAAGATCATCAACGTCTCGAGCGACGCCGGCCGGGTGGGCAGCACGGGCGAGACCACTTATGCCGCGGCCAAAGGCGGGGTGATTGCGTTCACCAAGTCGCTCGCCCGGGAGGTGGCGCGGTATTCCATCAACGTCAACTGCGTCTGCCCGGGGCCCACCGATACGCCCATGCTCCAGTCGCGTCCGGACAAACTCAAGGACGCATTCCTACGGGCGATCCCGTTCCGCCGGTTTGCCAGACCCGAGGAGGTTGCGGACGCGATCGTGTTCTTTGCCAGTCCCAGTTCCAACTACATCACAGGTCAGGTGTTGAGCGTGAGCGGCGGCCTGACTTTCGCAGGCTGAAGGGAGATTTTCGATGGCAACATCCAGCGCAACGGTGCGGACGACGGCGGACGAGTTGCGAACCGCCGCCGAGACGGTTCGGCGGTTCGATCCGCCTCGCATCAACTTCGCCGAGTTTCGGCCGCGGCATTTTCTCTGGCAGCGCGACGGCAAGATCGCGACGATCACGCTTAGTCGACCGGAGCGAAAAAATCCGTTGACGTTCGAGTCCTACGCCGAATTGCGCGACACCTTTCGCGGCCTCGTCTACGCCGACGAGATCAAGAGCGTGGTCATCACCGGAGCCGGGGGAAATTTCTGCTCGGGCGGCGACGTACATGAAATTATCGGGCCATTGGTTGAAATGCAGCGCGGGGGCGATATGCGCGGCCTCTTGGCCTTCACCCGGATGACGGGCGACCTGGTCAAGGCGATGCGGGCGTGTCCGCAGCCGATCATCGCCGCGATCGACGGTGTCTGCGCGGGCGCAGGCGCCATCCTGGCCATGGCGTCCGACCTTCGTTACGGGACGGCACGCAGCAAGGTCGCGTTTCTGTTTGTGCGCGTCGGCCTGGCCGGCGCCGATATGGGAGCGTGCAACATGCTGCCGCGAATCATCGGCGCCGGCAGGGCGGCGGAGCTTCTCTACACCGGCCGGGCCATGGACGGGACCGAAGCCGAGCGCTGGGGTTTCTACAACAAGCTCTGCGAGCCGGATGCGCTGCTGGGCGAAGCGCTGTCGGTCGCCGGATCCCTGGCCGACGGACCCACCTTCGCTCATGCGATGACCAAGCGCTGCATTCATCAGGAATGGAGCATGGGGATCGACGAATCGATCGAGGCCGAGGCGCAAGCGCAGGCCATATGCATGCAGACCAAGGACTACGAACGCGCCTATGAGGCCTTCGTCAAAAAGGCGAAGCCGGTGTTCGAGGGCAACTAGGAAGATTTCGTTGCTGGCGACGAATGTTGGCGGGTGCAGGAAGAAAGGATTATGATATGTCGAGGTTGTTGCTGTTTGCGGCGATCATCACTTGCGGATCTTATACCGCTGCCTTGGCGCAGGATCTGGCAGCCGGCGAATCGAGCTTTAACAAGAAATGCGCGACGTGTCATGAGGTAGGACCGACGGCGAAGAACAAGGTCGGCCCGATGCTCAACGGACTGAACAATCGCAAGACCGGCACCGTCCCCGGCTACAGCTACTCGCCGGCCAACAAAAATTCGGGCATCGTCTGGAGCGAAACGACGTTCCTGGAATACATCAAGGCTCCAAAGGCCAAGATGCCCGGCACCAAAATGGTATTCATTGGCATCAAGAACGAGACCGAGGCCAGGAACTTGTGGGCCTACCTGGCGCAGTTTGGCCCCGACGGCAACAAGAAATAGTTTCGGTTTATCGCTGGCAGAAGGACTTGGCCGCACCGAGACACAATCTCGCCACCGAATTCGCAATCCGACGCACATCAGGACGATCTACGGCGGCATTTTCGGAGCGCGGCAGAACCTTGCCTGGTGCTTGGCCATGTCGGCGAAATGGCCTCGGCGGCTTCGGGATGCCACGCGTGTAATTTCCTGATGCTGGGTGCAGCCGCTCGCCGCCCGTCGAGTCGGCAGGGCGGCGGAAAACCGTTGATTTCGATCAAATCCCGGCCCTGAAACGGACGTAATTTGCCCTTGAGCCGAGGCGGTCGCAGGTTATTTGATCCTTGAGCAAAGCGCCGGCTCTGCCCGCGGCCTAAGCGGCGGCGTGCAGACGCGCCCAGGGCGTCGAAACCAGAGCCTGACGAACATGATGCGGTCTAGCCGGCTGGCAGGCAGCGAGGCGCGGTGGGAGCACTTCCCGCATGATGCTGATATCGGCGTCAGAGGCTTTGGCGCGACCGCCGAGGAGGCGTTCGAGCAGGCGGCCCAGGCGCTCACCGCCGTTGTCACGCATGCCGCGGTTGAGCCAAAGATTCCGGTCGAAATCAGCTGCGAGGCGCCCGATCTCGAGCTTTTGTTCGTCGAATGGCTGAACTCCATAATCTATGAAATGGCGGTCCGTCAGATGTTGTTCAGTCGCTTTGCGGTGAGGATCGAAAATGGACGGCGGCTTACCGCCACGCTGTGGGGTGAAGCCGTGGATGTCGGGCGCCACGCTCCGGCCTGCGAGCCCAAGGGCGCCACCTATACTGCCCTGAAGGTCGGCGTCGACGGCAGCAAAACCTGGTCGGCCGGTTGCGTCATCGATGTGTGAAGGCATTTGGCGATGGACCCTGGTCGTTTCACCCGCGTTGACCCCATGACCTGGCGCATCGAGCCTTCGGGCGCGATGCGCGTGCCGGCGATCATCTACGCCGACGAGAAGCTCATCATGGATATGGACGACAAGGTCTACGAGCAGGCCGTCAATGTGGCGAAGCTGCCGGGGATCGTGCGGGCCTCGTATGCCATGCCCGACGCCCACTGGGGCTACGGCTTTCCGATCGGCGGCATAGCCGCTTTCGATGCCGACCAGGGCGGCGTGGTTTCCGCAGGCGGGGTGGGCTTCGATATTTCCTGCGGTGTGCGCACCATGCTCACCGGCCTGACGGTGTCGCAGATCGCGCCGGTGCAGAACGCGTTGGCCGATTCGCTGTTTCGGCAGATTCCCGCGGGCGTCGGCAGCACCGGCGCCATCACCCTGGACACGGCGGAAATGAACGCGATGCTGGCGGCGGGCGCGCAATGGGCCGTCGACCGCGGCTGGGGAGAAGCACGTGATCTCGACAGAATCGAGGAAGGCGGCCGCATGGAAGGGGCGCGGCCCGACTACGTTTCCGACCGCGCCAAGGAGCGCCAGCGCCGGGAAATGGGCACGCTCGGTTCCGGCAACCACTATCTGGAGGTGCAGGCGGTTGTCGAGATATTCGATGCGACCGTTGCCGGAGTGTTCGGGCTCGCCCAGAACGATGTCGTGGTGACCATTCATTGCGGCTCGCGCGGACTCGGCCATCAGATCGGAACCGAGTTTCTGAAGGAAATGGTATCGGCGGCGAAGGAAGCGCACATTGAGCTTCCCGATCGCGAGCTCGCCTGCGCTCCGATCAATTCCGAAGTCGGCCGGCGCTATCTCGGCGCGATGCGGGCGGCAATCAATTGCGCTCTCGCGAACCGGGAAATTCTCGGACAGTACGCGCGTCGCGTTTTTGCCCACTTCTTTCCCGACTGCGATCTCAGGCTTCTGTTCGATGTGTCCCACAACACCTGCAAGGTGGAGCGGCACGTGGTCGATGGAAAGCAGCGCGACCTGTTCGTCCATCGCAAGGGCGCCACCCGGGCGTTCGGACCCGGTCATCCCAGTCTGCCCGCGCCGCTGCGCGCCGTCGGTCAGCCGGTGCTCATCGGCGGCAGCATGGGCACCGGCTCTTATGTCCTTGTCGGCGAGGCGACGAGCGAGCAGAAGGCGTTCGCCTCGGCCTGCCACGGCGCCGGTCGGGCCCTCTCCCGCCACGCGGCGCTCAAGCAATGGAGCGGGCGAAAAATCGTCGATGATTTGGCCGAGCAAGGCATTCTTGTCCGTTCGCCTTCGATGCGCGGGGTCGCGGAGGAGGCTCCCGGCGCCTATAAGGACGTAGGCGCCGTGGTGGTTGCCGCCGAGCGCGCCGGCCTTGCCCGCAGGGTCGCGCGGCTGCGGCCGCTCATCTGCATCAAGGGATAGGCCCGTCGCGCGACATGGCGGAGATGGTTAACATGCTGGACTGCTCAACCGATTTGCTCGCGGTATGCGCTCGGTTCGCTGTTCAAGGGCTCCGGCGGAGCTGAAAGGCGTCGCGGCGAAAAAGACAACGGCGAGGGAGCAATGCCATTCAAGGACCGGTTCGATGCGGGTCGGAAATTGGCGGCGGCCCTGATCAAATACCGCGATCAGCAGCCGGTGATCCTTGCGCTGCCGCGCGGCGGCGTGCTGGTGGCGGCGGAGATTGCCTCGGCGCTCAATGCGCCGCTCGACCTCATTCTCGTGCGCAAGATCGGCGTGCCTTTTCAACCCGAGCTGGCGATGGGAGCGGTCGTCGATGGCGACGCTCCCGTCATCGTCCGCAACGAAGACGTCATCCAGCTCGCCGGCATCGACGAGGCGGAGTTCAAGGCCGTATGCGACAGCGAGCTTTCTGAAATCGAGCGAAGGCACCGAGAATACCTTGCCGGCCGCGACCGTGTCGAAGTTGCCGGGCGCACCGCGATCGTGGTCGATGACGGGATCGCTACCGGCGCGACGACCCGCGCCGCCTTGCGCGCGACCCGGTCGCGCGGTCCGAGGCACCTCGTCCTTGCAATTCCGGTGGCGCCGACCGAGAGTCTTGCCGCAATGCGCGACGAAGCCGACGAAGTGGTGTGTATCGAGGATTACGAGCCGTTCGGCGCAATCGGCTACTATTACCGTAACTTCCGGCAGGTCACGGATGCGGAAGTGATTGAACTCCTCAAAAAATATCCGCCCAAGCCGGAAGCGACGCGCCTGCCGGCGGCCTGAAGCGGCGGCTCGCGCGCCTCGACGCCTCCTCAGGTCGGCCACAGATTGTGTAATGCATTGGGCGTGGCCGCCCTTGCATCTTCAAGCTCCGCCGGCGGCAGACGCTCTGCAAGGATGGCAAAGACCGCACGCGCGACCTGCTCCGGATCGACGCCCGGGTCACGATGAACGCCATCGTGAACGCGCGCCAGGAATGCGCTGCGACTCTTTGTGGAACCGCGGGCAGTAGGATGCCACCCCTCATAGTAGAGCCCGCGCAGCAGCGGCGGCAGTTGCGCGGCAAGATAGATCGCCTCGTCCCGCGGCAGGCTGTCGCGCAGGGCGTGCAGCGTGGCAAGGAGCGCAAGATAGACGCGTTCGCGATCATGCCAACCCAACCGCCGCATCAACGCGTCGATCCAGCTTTCCGTCTCGTACACCGCGGCGTCAATATCAACGATTGCGGTCATCGTTTGCGTGTTTTGCTTGTGGAACCGAAAGCTCCACCGTGGTGGTCAAGTCTTTTGAACCAGGTCACCTGCAACGGCCTTGACGAGGATCAAATCAGCAATAGGAATCTTCATCTATGAATGATCACGCTATTTCTTCCGATCGATTTTCGTTGAGATTCGCGATTAACGAGGTAGCTGTTGCGCCGCCAGGGACGATCCGTTGACATCTCGATATTGGGCCGGCGCACATCGCCGAATTGACCAATGGGGCAAGTCTTATCGATGACGGAAAAAACACCGCTTTGGTCACCGAGGTCCGCGCCGGCGCGGCCGACTGACGACGCCGATATTCGGCTGTTTGCGTTGAACGCGACGGGCGATCTCGGGCGGGCCATCGCGCAGAATCTCGGATTGCCGCTGGCGCCGCACGAGGAGCGCGAATTCGAGGACGGCGAACACAAGGCGCGGCCGCTCCTCTCTGTTCGCAATGCCGACGTCTTCGTGGTGCAAAGTCTGCACGGCGGCCCACAGGAGAGCGCGAACGACAAGCTTTGCCGGCTGCTGTTTTTCATCGGCGCGCTCAAGGATGCGGGCGCGGCACGGGTCACAGCGGTCGTGCCCTACCTATGCTATGCGCGGAAGGATCGCCGCACCAAGCCCAACGACCCCGTCACCACGCGCTACGTTGCCGCGCTGTTCGAAGCGGTCGGCACTGACGCCGTGGTCACGCTTGACGTGCACGATCCGGTTGCGTTTGAAAACGCTTTCCGCTGCCGAACCGTCGCGCTTACCGCAGCGCCGCTGTTTGTCGAATACGCAAGGGCGCTCGGGCAGGCCAACCTTTGCGTGGTGTCGCCCGACCCCGGAGGCGTGAAGCGCGCCGAACTGTTCCGCGAGGCGCTGGAAACCGTGCTGGCGCAACCCGTCGGCAAGGGATTCGTCGACAAGCGCCGTAGCGCCGGGGTGGTGAGCGGGGATTTGTTCGTGGGCGATGCAAGCGGCGCCACAGTGCTGATTATCGATGACCTGATCAGTACAGGAGGCACTCTGCTGCGCGCGGCGCACGCGGTGCGCAAAGCCGGTGCGACCACGGCAATCGCCCTTGCCACCCACGGGCTTTTCATGGCCGGAGCGACGGCGATCACCGACCCGGCGATCGATCGCTTTGTCATAACCGACACGGTGCCGCCCTTTCGACTCGATCCGGGCATCGTGCGCGGCAGGATCGACATGATTTCCGCCGCGCCCTTGCTTGCAGAAGCGATCCGTCGCCTATGCTCCGGGCAGGCTCTCAGTGATTTGCTCGTCTTTTGAGCGACCGCTCGAGGCGAGTCGCATCGGCGGCCGCGAGATTGAGGTAGGTCCGGGCCAGCGCCGGCCATTTTTCCGGCGTACGCGGCTCCGGTTCGCGCAGATGCGCAATCGACAGCCGCGCGCGCAACGTGGCCCGATAGCAGCGGTAGAAAGCAAACAACTCTTCCGGCAGGTCCACCGCCAATGCATGCAGGGTGCGGCGCTTGATGTACTCGCTGGCCCAGCCGCCGCCCAGCCGATCGCATTCGACGCACAGATAGGCGATCTCATCGAACGGATCGAGGACACGAAGCCAGGAATTGAACTCGATGCAGTCGATGATTCTGACCGGATCGCCGAGCCAGATGTGCTCGGGACGAAGATCGCCGTGCCCGTCCACGATGTGGCGGTTGCGCACCCGATCGGCGATGAGCTCCGGTCGCTCGGCGAGAAAGCGGCGCTGCGCCCGATCAATCATTCTGACCATGCCCGGGGGAAGCATGAAACGAGGGTCAAGAAGGTCGCGTCGGTTGTCGGACAGACTGCGCTGCCAGTTCGACAAATGGCGCTGCGTGGAAACGTAAATGACGTTGGCGCGGCGATAAAAATCGACGAGCGTTGTGACGAGGCGATCGAGCTCAGCGGTAGTGAGCCGCTGCGCGATCAGCGCGCGTTCAAGCGTGAACTCCTCATCGAGCCGGCGCATGACCACCAGCCAATCCACGGTCTTCCCGCTCGCGCCGATGGCCAAACCGCGCAGGGTCTGCACCAGGGGCAGCACGGCTTCGTAGACGTCGGGAGCCAGACGCCGGTTGAGCGCCAGCTCCGCGCGGCAGGCTGCTTCGCGACGTGCCAGAGTCGAAAAATCGAGATAGGGAAACCGCACCGGTTTCTTCAATTTGTATACCTTCGCGCCCGCCAGGAAGACCCATGACATATGGGTTTCCCGCCGGACAACCGCGGTCGTGCATTCGGGATAGGCCTCCGGCCTGCTGAGAAACGCCACTTTCTCTTGCAGGGAAACGGTCTGCTCGCTCAATGACGGGACGTCGGCGTGCACCAATTGCTTCCTGAGGCAGCGCGGCGCTCACCGCCGCAGCATCGATCAATATCTTGAAACTCGCATTCTGAATACTGCGGCAGCGCCGGTCCGCCAATGCCGCCGCACGAAGATCAGGCTCGATCGACGGTGATCAGCGCGCCGCTCAACTGATCCAGAACGTCGCCGTCGAGATGTTCCATCAGAGCGCCGATGCTCGTCTGTTTGTCCAGCTGCTGTTGTCTCAGTTTCCACCAGGCCTGCGCACAGGCCTTGCCGAAACTGTCGGCGTCCACCACATCATGCGTTCCCGAATACAGCAAACGGCCGTCTCTTCTGATTCGCAAATTGACCTTCATCCGTTCCTCCGTAATCACCGGTCCATTTCTATGTTGCACGGCGAACGCCGCTTTGACGCAGGTCAAGGAAATACGCGCCGGTGTCGCCAGAGGTAAGGATGCGATTACCGTGATATCGCCATGTCGCTGCAATCTTCGTAACTCGCGCGCCGGGATCGATGTCGGCTCGGAACGATCAAAAAATACGGAGACACGCACACGTCAACGCCTTGCTTGATAAAGCCGGGTATCCACGTCGTGCACCGCTAACGCTATTGTTGAAGGGGTGTAATATGCCGCCAATCGCGACGCAATTGTTTGGCGATTCTGGCATTCGGCTGTTAGGCCTCTGATTGCTGAAGCAACCCGGCGAACGGTGGTCGATGAATCAAACGACAACTCCGCTGCTGACAGATCTCTATCAGCTCAACATGCTCCAGGCCTATCTGGATCATGGAGAAACCGGCACGGCGGTATTCGAGCTTTTCTTTCGCAAGTTTCCGGATCGTCGCGGATTTCTGGTTGCTGCGGGACTGGAACAGGCGCTGGATTTCCTGGCCGGCATGCGGTTTGCACCCGAGGAGATCGACTGGCTGCGCCAGACGGGCCGCTTCGGACAGAACCTGCTCGACCACCTTGCCAACCTGCGCTTCACCGGCGAAGTGCATGCGATGCCGGAGGGAACAGTGTGCTTCCCGAACGAGCCGATCCTGCGTGTCACCGCACCGCTGCCGCAGGCACAGCTCGTCGAAACGCGGCTGATCAACATCCTGCATTTCCAGACGCTGATCGCGTCCAAGGCCGCGCGCTTCAGGTTGGCCGCGCCCGACAAGTTGATGGTCGATTTTGGTTTGCGCCGGGCGCACGGTTTCGAGGCCGGGGTCATGGCGGCGCGCGCCAGCTATATTGTCGGCTTCGCCGGCACCGCGACGGTCCTGGCCGAAAAGCTGTTCGGCATACCAAGCTTCGGCACCATGGCGCATTCGTTCATTCAGGCCCACGACGACGAGGCGGAGGCTTTCGAGCGATTCGCGTTGTCGCGACCGCAGAATTTGACCCTGCTGCTCGACACCTACGATACAGAAGCCGCCGCGCATAAGGTCGTCGCGCTCGCGCCGCGCCTCAAGGCGCGCGGAATTACAGTGCGCAGCGTGCGGCTCGACAGCGGCGACTTGATCGCCCTCTCCAAGAGCGTGCGCCGCATCCTTGACGACGGAGGGCTCTCCAATGTCAGGATTTTCGCAAGCGGCGGCCTCGACGAGGACTACATCGCGGACTTGTTGCGCGCCGGCGCCCCCATCGACGGTTTCGGGGTTGGCACCAGCTTGACGACCTCATCCGATGTTCCGGCGCTCGACTGCGCCTACAAACTGCAGGAATATGCCGGTGCGGCGCGCCGCAAGCGTTCCGCCGGCAAGGCGACATGGCCGGGGCGCAAGCAGGTGTGGCGGCAATATGCCCCAGATGGCACGATGGCCGGCGATATCCTGTCGCTGGACACCGATAGCCAGAGCGGCGAACCGCTGATCAAGTTGGTCATGCAAGGCGGACGATGCGTCGCGCCGCGGCCAACGCTGGACGAGATCCGGCAACACGCCGCGCGGGAACTCGCCCGTCTGCCGGGGCCGCTGCGGAATCTGAAGCCCGGCGCTCCCTATCCGGTCCTGGTGGCCGACGCATTGGCGCGCCTTACAGCGGAGGTGGACAGCCGCCTTGCTCGAAAATCGGAGGCCGCAACATGACAGATCGGATCACAATCACAGGCCAAGACGTTCTTCTGGTCGTCGACGTGCAAAATGACTTTTGTCCGGGCGGTCGCCTCGCGGTGCCGCGCGGTGACGAAGTGGTTTCCCTGATCAATCGGCTCGCGTCGCGATTCGAGCACGTCATCCTGAGTCAGGATTGGCACCCGCCCGGCCATCAGTCATTTGCCTCGACGCATCCCGGCCGAAAGCCGTACGAAACGATTGAAGTACCCTATGGATCGCAAATTCTCTGGCCGGATCACTGCGTGCAGGGAACGCCCGGCGCGGAATTCCACAAGGACTTGCGGATCCCCCATGCCGAGCTCGTGCTGCGCAAGGGCTATCACCGTGACATCGACTCCTATTCGACCTTCTTTGAGAATGATCGGAAAACTCCCACCGGCCTCGCAGGATATTTGCGCGATCGCGGCCTTGCGCGGATCTTTCTTGCCGGCCTCGCCTTTGACTTCTGTGTGCGTTATTCGGCCGAGGACGCGCATCGCCTCGGGTTCAAGCCAACGGTGATCGAGGACGCCTGCCGGGCCATCGACGTCGCAGGCTCGGCCGACGCAACGCGTCGATCATTTTCGGCGTTGGGTGTCCCGATCATTCCCTCCGCATCCGTGCTTTGACCTAACAGCGTCGCCTGCGCGTCGACGCAGGCCGGCGCAGAGCGGCTCCATGGCCGCGTTAAAAATCTCCTTCGCGCACGTAAGGACGGCACCAGAGGATCGCTTGCAGCAGGACGGCCTTGGTCCATGCGATGTGCATTGCCTCCACTTCGGCCGGCGAATGCCCCTTCTTGGTGAGGAACGGCTTCATGCTGAGCGAGATCGGCATGACGAGCGCCAGCAGATGGCGCATGGGAATGTGGGGAGCTGCCGACACGTTGTCGGTCCGGTTCTTGCCTGAGCGATGATGTCGGCGACCGATCTCGTCGGCCCAGGCGAGCCAAGCCTCGTCATAGTCGGCCCGGCAGGTATCGAGAATCCACTGGCCGAACCGCTTGCGCACCGCGTCGAGATAACTGCCGATCGGCTGGCCGGTCTTCGCGTCGCTGAAGTAAGCCACCAGATGGGGCGTGGAGCCGACGAAGCCGTACCAGACATCGAGGATTGCCTCCACTTGGTCCTTGACCACGTCATGCGCCTTGCGCAGCGCAGCCACGTCGCCGTCGCCAAAAAGCAACGAGGCTTTGAGTGTCGCCAGATCGGCCGCCGTCAACGGCGACCGGGGTAGGGTCGGATCGCCGCGCCGATAGCCGGGGATCGAAATCGAAGCCATGCTGCCGCTCCTTGATTGCTAGTGGCAATCACATAAGGCATACTCGGGCATGGCGTCAAGAACTAATTTCGAGTAGCAATCATGTCTCTTTCGCCCCAGGCGCTGGAAGCCGCGCATCTGATCGATCGCCTCGAACGGCTCGCCCGCTCCGGCGAGCGGGTCGGCGATCTCAACCCGGCGCAGTGGGAAGCCCTGCGTTATCTTGCCCGCGCCAACCGCTTCTCCCGCACGCCCGCCGCGCTTGCCGACTATCTCGCATCGACGCGCGGCACCGTCTCGCGCACGCTCGCCTCGCTGGAGGAAAAAGGCTATGTGGCGCGCGCGGCGAGCGCTCGCGATGGCCGGTCAGTCGAGTTTGCTCTCAGTTCGGAAGGCAAACGGGCGGTGAAGCGCGATCCGCTGCTCTCGCTCGCCAAGGATATCGAGGAGGCTGCCGGGGCCGCGCTGCCCGAATTTCTCGCCGGCTTGCGGCGGACGCTGCATCGCGCCATTGCGCGTAA
>FWPU01005644.1_pt1 | contig 26653 bp, 21 predicted proteins | sample 2228361 | NCBI WGS metagenome assembly FWPU01 (sample SAMEA103939777, study PRJEB20133) | metagenome
AGCGTATCTGGAAAACACATCCTTCCCCTTCGACTGGATCGACAAGTATCTACCAAGAGCATTCTATGGATTTGAATTCATTTGACCATACGAAGTAGTGATTATTGTCGAAGACAACGAAGCCAAAGCGGAGTCGTCGGTAGCGGTGGCGACGCGCCTGATTGTGGAAGAGAATGTGGTGGCCATCATCGGCCCGCAGGCCAGCAAGCAGGCTGTCCCCACCGGTCAGGTGGCCAACGACCGCGAAACACCCATGATCAGCCCCTGGTCTACCAATCCGGCCACGACCAAGGACCGCCCCTGGGTCTTCCGCGCCGCCTTCCTCGACCCGTTCCAGGGGCCGGTGGTAGCTGGTTTTGTGGCCAAGGAATTTGGGGCCAAGACCGCCGCCGTGCTCTATGACGTGGCCAGCGACTACCCCAAGGGTCTGGCGGAGAACTTCCGCGATGCGGCGGAGGCGTCGGGTATCGAGATCGTGGCCTTCGAGAGTTTCACCACGGGCGATACGGACTTCAGCTCGCAGCTCACCAATATCATCGCGGCCAAGCCGGATGTGCTGTTCACGCCTCAGTATTACAACGAGGTGCCGCTGATCGTGCAGCAGGCTCGCCAACTGGGCTTCCAGAACCCGATCGTTGGTAGCGACAGTTGGGGCACGCCCGATCTGCTCGATCTGTGCGGTGAGGCCTGCAACGGGCTGTTCTTCAGCACGCACTACGCGCCAGACATCGCTACCGAAGTCGGCCAGAAGTTCATCACCGCCTATGAGGAGCGTTATGGTTTCAAGCCCGACGATGTGGCCGCGCTGACCTACGATGCCTTCCAGTTGCTCTTCACGGCGATCGAGAGTGCCAATTCGCTGGAGCGGGCGGACATCCGCGATGCGCTGGCCAGTATCGAACTCTTCGAGGGCGTCACGGGCTTGATGAGCTTCGACGAGCAGGGCGACCCGATCAAGTGCGCGGTGATCATTCAGATCAAGGATGGGGCGTTCACCTACTACGATTCGGCCTGCCCGGCGGGATTCCCTCCCGAACAGTGAGCGTCAGCGCCTGCTGAGTGTGTGCCCCATGATTGCATGGGGCACTTTTTCGCTCTCCAGGTGCGGCGTCAACACTGGGCAACCGTGGCGGGTTCGTAGCGACAAGACAGCGGAGAAGCTCCTATGGAATTTTTCGTGCAACAATTCCTCAATGCCCTGCAACTCGGCAGCCTGTATGCCCTGATTGCGCTGGGCTATTCCATGGTGTACGGCGTCCTGTTACTGATCAACTTTGCGCACGGGGATATCTTCATGATGGGGGCGTTTTTCGGCGTGTTCGGCTCGATCACGCTGGGGCTACCCTTCGTGCCGACCCTGCTGCTCTCGATGATTCTGACTGGTCTGTTGGGCGTCACCATCGAGCGTGTGGCTTACAAACCGTTGCGGCAGGCGTCGCGCCTGTCGGTGGTGATCACCGCCTTGGGCGTTGGCCTGCTGCTCGAAAACGGGATGCTGGCTCTGACGGGAGCTAACCCGCGCAGTTATCCCCAAGACTTCATCAAGACGGAGGTCTACGATCTGGGCGGGGTGAGCATCAGCAACGTCAAGATCATCATCATCGTGCTGGCGGCGTTGCTCTTCGCCGGGCTGTACACCATCGTGCAGCGCACCAAGTGGGGCATGGCCATGCGCGCCATTTCCTACGACAAGTTTGCCGTCCCGCTGATGGGTGTCTCGCAGGATCAGATCATCTCGCTGACCTTCTTGCTGGGCACCAGCCTGGCAGCGGCGGGCGGCATTCTGTGGGGGGTGGCCTTCCCCGTGCTGAATCCCTATATGGGCTTGCGCGTGGGGTGGAAAGCCTTCATCGCTGCGGTGGTGGGCGGCATTGGCGACATCCGCGGGGCTGCCGTAGGAGGCTTGCTGCTCGGTTTCATCGAGATTTTCGTGCCAGCCTATGGCAACAACATTGGGATTTCTTCCACCTGGCGCGATCCGGTGGCCTTTGGGCTGTTGCTGATCATCCTTGTCATGCGTCCCACCGGCCTGTTCGGTGTGGCTCGCCGCCAGAAAGTGTAGGGGAGCGACGCCATGTTCGGTTCTGCGAATCGCTCATTTTCTCCCGATAACCTGGTGGCGTTGGGCTGTGCGCTGGCCGTCCTCATCAGCGTATTCGCGCTGCCCTGGCTGGCTCTGGAAGACGGGTCCACCGCCACCGCCTATGAGTTGCTGAGCCAATCGCTGGACGTTCCGGCCAGGATCACCAACACGTTTCTGATCGTGGTGCCGCTGGCGGCAGTGATCGAAATTGGCCTGGTGCTGTGGGGCCTGTCTGCTCCGCAGGAGAGGCGTATCACTGCCACGCTGTCGCTGGCAGTGAGCCTGATGCTGGTCGGTTACTACTATGGCACCTTTTTCTATGAGGATCACGTCAACGCCAAAACTTCGGCCACCGACTACGTGCGGGCCGGTTTTGTGGTGGCCCTGGCTGCGGGGCTGATGCTGGTGGTGCTGTCCGCCCTGCAGCAGAGGGCGACGCGCGCTCCCGCGAACCCTGGCTCGGCTACGGGGGCGCTGGAATTGCCGCGGGGCTGGCGGATGCCCTTTGCCTCGTTGTGGCGATCGGTGCGACAAGGGATCCGCTCGTTGCAACTGAGTCGGGTGCCTGCGTTGGCCTATCTGATCGGCGGTGCCGTGGCGATCGAACTGGAACGGCGCGAAGGCGATACCTTCGCTCGCCTGTTGGGTTTCCGCCGGGTGCCGGGCCTGTTCGGCAGCACTGAACTGCTGGAGCCGTTCTCCAAGCTGGATTTTTCCGGCATTCTCGCGCCATTCTTCCCGTCACCAACCGATCGCTTCGATGCGCCGCTACGGTCGTCGTGGGAAGCGCTGCGGCAGCTCGGCGAAGATTTCGTCTATGCGCTGACCTCGCATGGGGCGCGCGAGCCAGGGTTCTTCAAGGTACTGCTGCACGTCGTCGAATACGACCTGCTGATCTTCATCATCCCGTTGCTGGTGGTAGCTTTGTTGCTGCGCAAGCCGGCGAATGCGCTGTTGTTGCGCCTGCCGACGTGGGCCGCCCTGGCTCTGCAAGTGGTAGTACTGTACGGAGCCGTGTCACGCTGGGGCGCGTTGAACGATTACCGCGAACTGGTGCTGATCTACATGGGCGTCAACATCATGCTGGCGATCAGCCTGAACCTGGTCAACGGCTATATGGGCGAGTTTTCCGTCGGCCATGCTGGTTTCATGGCTGTGGGAGCGTACATCTCGTCCATCCTGACGATGTGGCTGTTCGTAGACGAACCGGTGTTCGGCGAAGCTGTGCTCTCTGTGCCGGACTGGGCGCTGCCCATCGGCTTTTTGATCGCGCTGATCGCTGGTGGAGTAGCTGCGGCGCTGGCTGGTTTGCTGGTAGCTTTCCCCTCGTTCCGCACGCGCGGCGACTACCTGGCCATCGTGACACTGGCCGTCAACTTCATCGTGACCGGTGTCATCAACAATATCGAGGCCATCGGCGGGCCGCGCGGTCTCAACGGCGTGCCCCTGTGGACGAACCTGCGCTGGGTCTTTCTGCTCACGGCGTTGTCGGTGTTCGCCATTTACAGTCTGGTCAATTCGACCTTCGGCAAGGGCATCGTCGCCATCCGCGAAGACGAGATCGCCGCCGAGCTGATGGGCGTGAACACCCGCAAGGTGAAGCTGGTTGCCTTCATGGTGTCGTCGTTCATTGCGGGCATGTCCGGCGGTCTGTTTGCACACGTGCTGGCCTATGTCAACCCCGGCGTGTTCGGTATCCTCAAGTCCACCGAGGCGCTGGTGATGGTCTACCTGGGTGGTATGGGCAGCATCTCCGGCTCGGTGATCGCTGCGGTGCTGTTCACCATCCTCATCGAAGCCTTCCGCCCTCTGGCCGTGCTCAAGTGGGTGGTCGTGCCTCTGATCCTGATCTTGCTGATGCTCTTCCGTCCGCAGGGGTTGTTCGGTTTCCGCGAGGTCTCGCTCAATCTGCGCGGTGTCAGGGAAGAGGGGGGCGCGGTGGCACTGAAGGAGGCGAGCGATGGCACTGCTGCAGATTAAGAACCTTTCGCACTACTTCGGCGGCCTGCTCGCGGTGGACAACCTGAACGAGGAGATTCAGGAAGGCGAGCTGATCGGGCTGATCGGGCCGAACGGGGCGGGCAAGACTACGGTCTTCAACCTGGTGACTGGCGTCTACCGGCCCAGCCAGGGGGATATCGTCTTCCAGGGCCAGAGCCTGATAGGTAAAGCGCCGCACACCATCAACGCGCTGGGCATCAGCCGCACTTTCCAGACGATCCGGCTGTGGAACATGATGTCGGTGCTGGACAATGTGCGCATCGCGCATCACAGCCGCATCAGCTACAACCTGGCCGAAGCGTTTCTGCATCTGCCGCGCTACCGGCATCAGGAGCGCGAGATCGAAGAGCGCTCGATGGAGTTGCTGCGACTCTTCAAGCTGGATCGCTACGCACACGAGCCGGTCAAGAACCTGCCCTATGGCGAGCAGCGCCGGGTCGAGATCGTGCGTGCGCTGGCCTCGCGGCCTCGGCTGCTGCTGCTCGACGAACCGGCGGCGGGCATGAACCCGCGCGAAATCGGCGCGCTGATGGAGTTCATTCACTGGATACGCGACGAGTTTCACCTGACGATCTGGCTGATCGAGCATCAGATGCGCCTGGTGATGAACATCTGCGAGCGGATCAAGGTGCTGGACTTTGGGGCGACGATTGCTGATGGCACGCCCGAAGAGATCCGGAACAACCCCAAGGTGATCGAAGCGTACCTGGGTGAGCAGGCGGAGGTGCACTGATGCTATTCAGCGTTCGCGATCTGCATGTGTCCTACGGCAACATCAAGGCCGTGCACGGTGTCTCTTTCGACGTGGAAGAGGGCGAAATCGTCACGCTGATCGGTGCCAATGGCGCGGGCAAGTCTACCATCCTCAATACCATCGCTGGCCTGCAGCACCCCACGCAGGGCGAGATCGTCTATCGTGGCAACAATCTGGCTCGCATGAGCGCCCATGAGATCATCAAGCAGGGTGTGGTATTGGTGCCAGAGGGACGGCGCATCTTCGGCAACCTGACCGTCTACGAGAATCTGCGCCTGGCCGGTTTTCAATTGAACCGCGCCGAACTGGACGAGCGCATCAGGCGAGTCTACAGCTACTTCCCGCGCCTGGAGGAACGCCGCAATCAGCTTGGCGACACACTTTCGGGCGGTGAACAGCAGATGCTGGCCGTCGGGCGTGCCCTGGTCACGGGGGGCGATCTCATGCTGCTCGATGAACCGTCTATGGGGCTGGCCCCGATCCTGGTGCAGCAGATTTTTGAGATTCTGCGCGAGATCAACCGCCAGGGGAAGACCATCCTGCTGGTGGAGCAGAACGCGCACATGGCGCTGAAGCTGGCGCATCGGGGCTATGTGCTGGAGACTGGCAACATTGTCCTGGCCGGGCCGAGCCAGGAACTGGTGGCCAGCCCTGAAGTGCAGCGCGCTTACCTGGGCGGTTAGCTGCGCTGCGCCTGGCATTGGAGGAGACTCAACAGGGCAGGGGCGCGCCGTCTCGCGACGCCCCTGCCCGTTGTGATGCGGACTCCGGAGCGGGCGGAGCGCCCGTCACCCCTGTATGAAGGCCAGGATGTCCTGCTTGCTGACCGACGCCACGGCCATGACGTGATCGCCGCCGCCGTAGTAGATGCGGTATTCGTCCGCCGTCTCGATCCCCCCGCAGGTGAAGACGACGTTGGGCACATCGCCCCAGTATTCCCAGGGGGCGTCGGGACAGAGGATGGGCGCATCCTGTCGCCTGATCACCCTGGCGGGATTATCGAGGTCGAGCAGGGCCACGCCCAGGCAATAGACCCGCTGTTCGTTGTAGCCGTGATAGAACACCAGCCAGCCATGTTCGGTATAGAAAGGTGGCCCGCCCGCGCCGATGCGCACGCTCTCCCAGGTGCCGGGGCGTGGACTCATGACGATCTGATGATCGGTCCAGTGCAGCAGATCGTCGGAGTAGGCGATCCAGATGTCCGGCGGGCGACGGTGGAACATGGCATAGCGCCCGCCGATCTTGCGGGGGAAGAGCGCCGCGTCCTTGTTGTCTTCATCGGGCAGCACAATGCCCAGGCGTTCCCACGCGATCAGGTTGGTGCTGCGAGCCAGAGACACACGCACGCCGTGCGGTGAGTAGGCCGTGTAGAGCATATAGTAGACGCCATCCAACTGCGTGACGCGCGGGTCTTCGACGCCGAACAGTTCGAACTCGTTCCCCGGTTGCAGCACAGGTTCGCTGAGCCGGTTGAAGTGATAGCCATCCGCGCTGACGGCACACCCGATGCGCGAAATGCGGTCGAGTCCCTGTGCCCGATAGAGCATGTAGACCAGGCCATCGCGTTCGACGACCGCCGCGTTGAAGACATTGTCGGTCTCCCAGGGGCTGTGTGGCGATGGCACCAGGATGGGGTTGCCGGAGTAGCGCGTCAATTTGATGGGCTGGGTCATAGGTCGTCTCCTGAAGTGTGAGAGATGTCCGCTGCTGGGAGTTTGCCATAGTGGGTCAGGCGTTCCACTACGGCGCGATTGCCCAACAGCGCCAGAAAACTCATGGTGAAGAAACCCAGCGGCAGAATGGCCACCAGGCTGAAGACAAGAGACACTACGGCCACGATCAGCAGTAGCAGGGTGTACAAGGGATTGGCCAGGGCGAGGAACAGCGCATTGCGCAGAGCCGTGCGCAGCCGTTTTTGCTCCTGCTCGATCAAGAACGGCCATACGTAGAACTGCATCACCAGCCACACTCCGCCTGCGCTCACCAGTGCAGCCTGGATAAGAAAGGCCGCTGTGCTCTCCAGCGATCCATAGAAGACGAAGTTCACAGCCAGAAGCGCACCCAGCGCCAGGTTGGTCAGCGCCCAGCGCCAGCTTACCCAGGCATAGCGGCGCGCGGCTGTGACGAAGTCGTCCAGGCGTTGCCCTTTGCCGTGCGCCAGGCTGTTGGTGACGGCATAGAGGCCGGCGGTGGCGGGCGGGCACAGAATCACGGTCAGGCTGAGGCCCAGCCAGACCAGGTTGAAGGTCGCCAGGCCGACCATGCTATCCCACCAATCGCGCAGGGTTTCCCAGATCACCAGCAACGCCTGTTGCATGGACTCTTATTGTCCTTCTTCTCGCAGGCTACTTGTGCCTGTCATCGTGTCAAAAGTCAGGATCAGTCTTTCTCCGTCCGGCCCGGCGAAGACGCGCCGTGCCACTACCGGCTGGATCAGAAAGCCGTCCACTACCACACGGCGGCTTGGCTCGGTGCCCGCGTAAGTGGCACGCAGGGTAGCAATATCAGCGCGGTCGAAACAATGAGCCATCGCTGAGGCGATAGCTCATTGTGCGGTCAATAAGACCTCTTTTTGTCCTTTTGATGGCTGCATAGCAGAATTAGAACCTTGATCTGGATTTAGGGATGTCAGTAACATCCCGATATACATCCTTGCCATAGTAAATAAAAACGACTACAACCGGGTATACCATATGGACAGCATTCTTCCCAGTATTGCCTGAATCTTTCAAAACGATAGCCACATTCCCAAGGGTAACATGGACTATCAAAGGTCAGCCAACGACCAGTCCATTCGCAGTCTTGAGCGGCAGAAGATGATGAGAGAACATTCGTTATAGCCTGAGGAGAGGAACCTACCTCTATTCTTGCCAGACATTGACTACGTACAAGGCTCAAATCCTGGTCGAGCCAGAACAGATCGGGGGCCGTTTCACCAGCCAGGGCAGTCTGCAGTTGAGTGTAATAGTCAGCAGGCTTCGGCTCGTAGACGATCTCGAAGGTGTCCGAGGCGGCGTTGACCGCGTCCACGATCTTCTGGAACTCGGCGGCTTCCTCGACGCCAGCCCAGTTGGTCACGCGCAGGGTGACCTTTTCCTGAGCGCGGGCGGTGCTGTTCAGTACCGGCAGGGGCAACAATGCCAGCACCAGCAGGCCCAGAACCAGGGTGTACAAGGACTTTTTCATTTTGTCGCTCTCCTGAATTTTAACGCTGTTCGATGCGATAGGACTTCCGAAGTTGAACCATACGGCAAAACGGCGGGTTGTCGTGAGTCTCTGGGCAGGTCTCCTTTCTAGCAGATGATGCTTTACAACATACCCCTGTCAGCTACCGTAATCGTCGTAGTGAGTTTCGTCAGAGGGCTTGCATCCGCACGATTCGCGCACGATCACTTCTGTGCCCAGGCGCAGGACGAAACTAGGCAGGGGACCACGCTCGATCATGTCTATCAGGCGGCGGGCTGCTTCGATGCCCATCTCGTACTTGAACATGCGCACGGTGGTCAGGGGCGGATCGTGTAAGGGTCCCCAGGTGACGTTGTCGAAGCCGACCACGACCAGGTCATCGGGGATGTGTCGGCCCTGCTTTTTGGACGCGCGGATGGCTCCCAGGGCAGTAGCGTCGTTCACGGCGACAATGCCTTCCAGATCAGGATAGCGTTCCAGCGCCTCCAGCGTGCCTGCCTGACCGGTGTTCACCGTGGTGTCGGGCATGTAAACCACGCATGGCTCCTGGCCGGCGTCGCGCATGGCCTTCTCGTATCCCTGGCGGCGCTCGCGGCTGCTGAACCAATGCGGCGGCCCAGACAGGAAGACCAAGCGGCGCAGGCCATGCGTTTCCAGCAGGTGACGTGTGATGCGGTAGGTTCCACCTACGTTGTCGCAGACGACCGCATCAATGTCGGTCTCTTCCAGCAGGTTGTCAATCAGCACCAGGGGTACCTGGGTGTTGCGCAACTGAATGATGAAAGAGGGCTTGAGCGCTGGCCCAACCAGGATCAGGCCGTCTACCCGCTGCTCAGCGATCAGGCTGAGTTGGGCGGCGTCGGCCATGTCGGCGGCGTCCACGAAAGTCGTGATGACGTGGTAGCCATGCTGACGCGCCTCGTGATCAATGCCTTCGGCGATCTGCACGTGATAGCTGGAGATCGGCTGCGGGTCGCGACGGTAATTGATGCATCCGAGCGTGAAGGTGCGCGAGGTGGCCAGCCCTCTGGCCGCGCTGTTGGCTGCATAGCCGATCTCGCGGGCAATGCGCAGGATGCGTTCGCGCGTTTCCGCATTCACGCCGGGACGATCGTTCAGCGCCCGCGACACGGTGGCTGTGGATACACCAGCACGCTCAGCGATTTCGATCAGACTTGGTCGCATCGGCAGACCTCGCTCAGAACGGCCCTGCAGGTTGAGGCGGTATGGAGCGCCTGCGGCTACGGAGGCAATATTGTAAGTCTATTGCAAGCGCTTGCAATCAGCGTACAACAGTTTTGCAGTGGAGTCAAGACCTGCCAGGGGGATTGACTCTGACTGCAGTCCATGCTATGCTGAATGTACGTACTTGTCCGGACAAGATATGACAAGATATGTTTACAATTTCCAAAGACAGCCCCATCCCGCTTCATACGCAGCTCCTCAATGAACTGCGACACGCAATCCTCAGCGGCAAGCTCAAGCCTCATGAGCAATTGCCGGGCGAGTACGCCCTGACAGCCCAATTGGGCATCAGTCGTTCAACCGTTCAACGGGCCTGGCAATCGGCACTGGATGAGGGGTTGATCTACCGCGTTCCGGCGAAAGGCACCTTTGTGGCAGAAGTGCGCTCGGCTTCTTCGCCGATGAGGCTCATTGGCTATATCGCCGCCGAGTTTCGCTACACTTTCGACGGTCACTTGCTGGATGGCGCGGAGAAAATCCTGCAGGCCAGAGGGTACCGCCTGCTATTCGCCCAGAGCGAGCGCCGCGTAGAAGAGGAAAACCGGCTGATCCGCACCATGTGTGAAGAGGGGGTGGCGGGTATTCTGCTGTGGCCCGTGGCGGATAGTTCCTACCAGCGTTTCGTGGCCGATCCATCCTGTTCTGTGCCCATCGTGCTGCTCGACCGCCCCATCCGGGGCCTGCACCTGCCGTGTGTCACCAGCCAGAACTATGATGGGGCCGGGGAGGCCATGCGCCATCTGCTGAGCCTGGGACACAAACGCATCGCCTTTGCGGCATGGCCACCGGTGGAAGACCTGTTGCCGGTGGCAGAACGCTACCGGGCCTACCGGGACGCCATGATGAAAGCCGGTCTCGCTCCGCTGCCCATGATCACCCTGGGCGAGCCGATAGAGACGGTCAACTATCAGCGGTTTGCTCAGAAGACTGCCGAGAACGAAGATGTGGGTCGCCTGGCCCAGATTTTGACCGCGCCCGATCGACCTACGGCTATCTTTGCCATGAACGATCTGGTAGCCTTGCTGGTTCTGCGTGCGGCTCATCAAGTCGGTTTGAATGTTCCCGCTGAGCTGTCCATCATCGGGTTTGACAACCACGAATTCACCGCTCACACCGAACCTCCCCTCACCACTGTCGCGCAGAACACTGCGTTGATGGGCCGCGAGGCAGCCCGGCGTCTGCTCACCCTCATCGAGGGCGAAGCACCTCAGGAGATTTACACATTGGTGCCTACCCATCTGGTCGTCCGGGCGTCTACGTCTGCTCCGCCGGGTGCAGCGTCTGCTGAGCCAGGTACATGAGAAAGGAGGGGTGTTCAGCCGAAGTAGTTTCTGGTTCGTTCCCTCAACAAGACTCAGCTTTTGCGACAGGTAAATGAAAGTATCCTCGGAGGAAAGAAATGTCCAAGCGAAAGTTTCTGGTATTGCTGGTCGTGCTGGCTCTCCTGCTGGGCATGAGCAACTCGCTGGTGCTGGCCCAGGAAGGGGAAATTCGTCTGACCATCACCTGCCGTTGTGTGGCTGGCGGCGTCAATGCTGTCCTGGTAGACTGGCTGAACCAGAGCGTCATCCCCTCCTTCGAAGAGAGCATGGCGGCCCAGGGGAAGAACGTCAAGGTAGAGCTGGTCGAGTTCGGCGGCAGCGACGAGCAACTCAAGGAGCAGTACGCGCTCGATCTGGGCGTTGGCTCTGGCCACGACGTGTTTGCATTCGATGGCTTCTGGGTGCCGGAGTTCGTGGATGCAGGCCTGCTCAAGCCGCTGGATGAGGTAGCCGGGCCGGTGGTCAACGAATGGGAAGGCTGGAGCCACATTCCCGCTGGTATCCAGGCCATTCTTGGCTATCAGGGCAAGATTTACGGCATTGCGGCAGGCACCGATGTGCGCGAAATCTTCTACCGTACCGATGTTTTCCAGCAGGCGGGCATCGAAGTGCCCTGGCAGCCCACCAGTTGGGAAGAGTTGCTGGAGACCGCCCGCAAGCTGAAGGAAGCGGGCGTGGAGACGCCGCTGCAGATCAACGCTGGCACCGCCATGGGCGAGGCCACGACGATGCAGGGCTGGTTCATGGTCTTGCTGGGCGCGGGCCATCACATGTACGACTTCGAGCAGAACAAGTGGATCGTCAGCAGCCCGGCCATCCTGGACGCGCTGAACTTCTACAAGACCGTCTATGTGGACGAGAAACTAGGCGATGCTCGCCTGCAACTGCTGGCCGATGGGCGCGATCGCTCGTTTGCTGCGTTCGCTGAGGGCAAGATCGCCATGCTGGTCGAGGGCGACTGGTTCTGGCGTTCGGCGATCCTCAATCACCTGGACGCAGAGACCCGCAACGCGGTGGTGAGCTGGGCCAAGATGCCCGCCAAAGAGCCAGGCGCGGGGTACAAGGGCCAGGACTTCGTCACCATCTCCGGTGGCACTGGCTGGGTGCTGAACCCCAACACCGAGCACCCCGAAGAGGCCTGGGCGCTGCTGGCGCACATGTCGAGCCATGAGATGCAGCAACTCTGGCAGCAGGTCAACCCGCGCATCAGCTTCCGCGACGATATTCCGGTCGCTGGTGACGAGGTCATGTCGGCCATGGCCGAAGCGCTGCTGCCGCTGACGACCGTCCGTCCGATGTTGCCCGCCTATCCCAAGATCTCCTACGAAGCTCAGTTGATGACCGAGCGCGTGGTCTCTGGCGAGATGTCGCCTGAGGAGGCCATGGAAGCCTACGCCGAGGCTGTGACTGAGCTGGTCGGTGAGGAAAATGTCATTCGCATTCCGCTAGAGTAGCACTGTCGCACCATGGGGGCTGGACTCGTGGTAGTCCGGCCCCTTTCTCGATCTGGTACAGGGAGACAAGACCGTGGAAAAACGGCCAGGAGTATTCTCAGGCAGGGTCGGGGTGGCTTTCCTGACTCCCGCCCTCTTCTTTGTGGCGATCTTCCTGATATTGCCATTCTTCTGGATTTTCTACCTCAGTTTCACCAACCGTACCCTGACCGGCCTCACTGCCGCCCATCCAGAGTTCGTGGGACTGGCCAACTACGAGCGCCTGTTCGACACCGATCGCTGGATGCGCCTGGGCGAGTTCGGCAATGCGCTGTGGATCACGTCGCGTTTCGTATTGGGGTCGGCCATCTGTGGGCAGGCGGTTGTTGGCCTGACGGTCGCCTGGTTCTTCTATCGGCGTAAGGGCTTTTTGCGCGAACTGGTCTTCACGACGGCGGTGCTGGCCTGGATCATCCCTGAAGTGGTAGTGGCCTTTGCCTGGAGCGCTTTCCTGGACGTGGACCGGGGGACGCTGAACACGATTCTGAGCGCCGTCGGGTTGGGCAGGCCAGACTGGCTTTTCGACCACCCGCTGCTTTCGATCATCATCTTCAATACCTGGCGCGGGTCGGCCTTTTCGATCCTGCTCTTTTCGTCCGCGCTGGAGACGATTCCGCCGTCGTATGTGGAAACGGCGGATGTGGTGGGGGCTTCTGGCTGGCGTAAGTTCCGCGACATCTTCTTTCCCCTGATGCGCGGGCACATTCTGACCGACCTGATCCTGATCACGCTGTGGACGTTCAACGTCTTCACGCCGTTCCTGCTCACAGGGGGCGGGCCGACGTTCAAGACCGAACTGGTTTCGATCTACACCTACCGTACCGCCTTCAAGTTTTTCGAATTCGGCAAAGGCAGCGCCATTGCGGTGGTGATGATGCTGATCAACTTCACTCTGGCTATGGGCTATCTGTTCATGTTGCGACGCCAGAAGGTGACCTCATGAGACAGTACGAGTCGCGCCTGAGCAAAGCGTTCATGGTTCTGTTCGCGCTGGTCTTCGCGGCGTTCTTTGCCGTGCCGTTGTTATGGCTGCTCACAGCACCTTTTACGCCCAAGACCACGCTCGCCGTTGAGATTCCCGCCAACCCCACGCTGGAGAACTTCCGCAAGGTGTTCGACAACAGCTTTGCCATCCGGGCGCTGTTTCGCAACAACCTGATCATCGCCGGGGGGGCCATGTTGATGGTTTCTACAGTGGCGACGCTGGCCTCATACGGTCTGTCGCGCACACGTCTGCCAGGCAAGAACATCCTGGTCTATGTGCTGATGCTGTTCTCGTCGGTGGTGGGCGGCACGGCGGCGATGGTGCCGCTGTTTCTGCTGGCACACAACCTGGGGCTGATTGACACGCATCTGGGCGTGATCCTGGTGATGACAGGCGGTTTGCTGCCCGCGGCCATCTTCATGATGCGCGATTTCGTGGATTCCATCCCGCGCTCCTACGAGGAGGCGGCGATCGTGTGCGGGGCCGGCCCGCTGCTAATCTTCCGCGACATTGCCTTTCCGCTGATCCGTCCCGGCGTGGCAGTGGTGGCGATCTGGACGTTCGTCAACGCCTGGGGCGCTTTCCTGATCCCGGTGGTGATGTTGCGCAATCCCAAGAACATGCCCGCTTCGGTGGCGTTGTATTCCTTCTACAGCGAGGCCGGGACGCCCATCCATACCCTGGTGGCGGCCTATGCGTTCCTCTATGGCATTCCGGTGTTGGTGCTCTATCTGCTGGTGAACTGGCGTTTTGGTTTTCGCTTCTTTGGTGGCATCAAATCCTGATCCCGGACAAAACCTCTCATGGCCAAGATACTGCTCGAACACGTGACAAAGCGTTTTGGCGACCTGGTGGCCGTCAACGACGTGACACTGGATATCCAGGATGGTGAGTTCGTGGCGCTGCTCGGTCCATCCGGTTGCGGCAAGACCACGACGCTGCGCCTGATCGCTGGTCTGGAAGTGCCCAACGCCGGGCGGATTCAGATTGGCGAACGGGAAGTGACACATCTACCACCCCGCGAGCGCGACGTGGCGATGGTCTTTCAGGATTACGCCCTCTATCCGCATATGACTTTGCTGGACAACATCGGCTACCCCCTGAAAGTGCGCGGGGTAGGGCGGCGGGAGATGGTGGGGCGAGTGACCGAAGTCGCGCAGAAGCTGCAGATCGGCGACCTGCTGCAGCGGCGTCCGGCGCAGGTATCCGGCGGGCAGCAACAGCGCGCCTCGGTGGCGCGGGCGCTGGTACATCAAGCGCAGGTGTTCCTCTTCGACGAGCCGCTGAGCAATCTCGATGCCAAACTGCGCCTGGAAGCGCGGGCCTTCCTCAAACATCTGCAGCGCGAGGTCGGCGTGACGGCAGTCTACGTCACGCACGATCAGGCCGAGGCCATGGCGCTGGCCGACCGCATTGTGGTGATGAACTACGGCAAGATCATGCAGATCGGCGATCCCTTGCAGGTGTACAGCCGTCCGGCCAACACCTTTGTCGCGTCGTTCATGGGCAACCCGCCGATGAACCTGTTGCCCTGCCGGGTAGACCTGGCGGCGGGTAAGATCATCTTCGATGACGACTACACGTTGGATATCACGGCTCACCGCGAGCGCTGGAGCGCCGCGATCAGCAATGGGCCACAGTTCACGTTGGGCATCCGCCCGGAGCACATCTCCATTAGCCCGACGCAGTTACCTGGCACGATACCCAGCCAGGTCTATGCCGTGCAACCACTAGGTGGCGAGTGGCTGGTGGTGACGCAGGTGGGCCGCGAACTGGTCTCGGTGCGTCTATTCCAGGACGAAGCCCCGCCGCTGGCGGAGACGGTCTGGCTGCGGTTTGATCTGGCGCGGACGTTCCTCTATGGCAGCGATGGCGAGTTGCTCCAATGAGTCAGACACGCTGGGTTCAGCAGGTGTTGCAAGGGTATCTGTCCCCTGAGCAGGTGGGTGAGTACTACAATGTGCCGTTCGACATGCCCCCCCATGTGCAGAGGCTAGAGGTCAGCTATACCTACAGTCAGGCGATTGCCTCCGATCCGCTGCTGACCGGGGGTAACACGCTGGATATCGGCCTGTTCGATCAGCGCGGGGCTGAGTATCCGGGGGCCGGTTTTCGGGGATGGACGGGCAGCGCAAGGCGGGAGTTCTTCATCACGGCGGATGAGGCCACGCCGGGCTATCTGCCTGGCCCGTTGGAACCGGGGCGCTGGCACATCTCGCTGGGCTTCTACAAGAGCGCTCCAGATGGTTGCCACTACGAAATCACGCTCCGTTTTCTGATCGGGGATGGACCTGTGGCGCAGGTTGAGTTCCCGCACCTGTTGGGGCTGGACGATCGGCAGGGTACGCCCTCCAGTCGGCCCGACGGCTGGTACCGTGGCGAACTGCATTGCCATTCCTGGCACAGCGACGGCGATGCCGATCCTGCAGAGATCGTGGCCGCCGCGCAAGAACTGGGGCTGGACTTCCTGGCCATCACCGACCATAACTCGATCAGCCATCTGGCCGCGCTGGCCCGGCTCGATCCTGGGAGCCTGATCCTGATCCCCGGCGTCGAGGTGACTACCTACAAGGGGCACTGGAATGTCTGGGGGCTGGATCAGTGGATTGACTTTCGCACGCTCAGTCCGGCGCTGATGGAACAGTCCATCCGCCGGGCTGTTCAACTGGGGTATCTCACCTCGTGCAATCATCCTCGCACGGCTGGCCCGCCCTGGGAATTCAGAGAAATCAGGGGGCAGCACTGTGTCGAGGTGTGGAATGGCCCCTGGGAGCTGTTCAATCACGAGGCGCTGGCCTACTGGGAGAACCGTCTACGGGCCGGTGAGCGGCTGGTAGCCGTAGGCGGCAGCGACGCGCACTTCCTGCACAGGCCGCACGTTGCGCGCATCGGCACACCTACGACCTGGGTCTATTGCCCGGCGCGTCTCACGGCCAGGGGCATCCTGGACGGGCTACGGGCAGGCCATGCCTTCGTCAGCAATGCGCCCGATGGCGTGCGCGTGTACCTTGCCAGCGGGGACGCCATGATGGGCGACACTATCGAGCGCCCGTCCGACGGGCGGCTGACCGTGCAGATGCGCGTGGTGAACGGGGCCGGGCTGTCTCTGGAGTTGTGCACAGCTCAGGGTGTAGTGGCGCGAATTGCCGTTTCTGAGCAAGATCAAGCCTTTGACGCGACCGTGCCGGTAGCACAGACGCCTTATGTGCGGGCACAGGTCGTGCAGGATGAGCCGACGGGGAACATCGTCTGTGCACTGACGAATCCCCTCTACCTGAAGTGAGTGATTGTCCGCTATGACTGCAGCGCCCTATCACATTACGATTGTCTCGCACACCCACTGGGATCGCGAGTGGTATCAACCTTTCCAGGTGTTTCGTTTCCGGCTGGTGGAACTGATTGATCAGTTGCTCGATCTGCTGGACAGCGACCCGGCCTATCACAGCTTCTTGCTGGATGGGCAGACGATCGTGCTCGAAGACTACCTGGAAGTGCGCCCAGAGCGCGAAGCCGATCTGCGCCGCCATATTGCCGCGGGCAGATTGTTCATCGGCCCCTGGCATATCCTGCCAGACGAGTTTCTGGTCGGTCCGGAAGCGACGGTGCGCAATCTGTTGCTGGGGGCGAAGGTCTGCGCGCGCTTCGGGGCGCGGCTGCCCATCGGCTACACCCCCGATCCCTTTGGGCACATCAGTCAGTTGCCGCAAATCCTGGCCGACTGCGGGCTGGAAGCGGCGGCATTGCAGCGCGGCCTGGGCGATGAGCCGACCGAATTGTGGTGGGAAGCGCCCGACGGCACGCGCCTGCTGACTATCTACTTCCGCGAGGGCTACGGTAACCTGGCCTGGGCACCGACCACGCCGGACGCTTTCACCCGCGCTGTGGAACGGCAGATCGAACGGCTGGCCCCGCACGCGCACACGCCGAATCTGCTGCTGCTGAATGGTACCGATCACATGATGCCGCAGCCCGAACTGCCCGCCCTGATCGCTGCAGCCAACGAGCGTCTAGCTGGGCGTGCTGTGCTGGTTCATGGCACCCTGCCCGATCACGTTGCCAGGGTGAGAGCGCACCTGGGTGATGGCGCTGATATCCCGGTAGTGCGGGGCGAACTGCGCTCGCCGAAGCGTTCACCGGTGTTGCCGGGGGTTTATTCGGCGCGCATGTGGATCAAGCAGCGCAATCATGCCTGCGAGGTTGCTCTGGAACGCTACGCCGAGCCGATCAGCGCGCTGGCGCGTCTCTGCGGTGGCACCGACCGACGTGGGGAACTGTGGCGGGCCTGGCGCTACCTGATCGAGAATCACCCGCACGACTCGATCTGCGGCTGCTCGGTGGATCAGGTGCACGAGGAGATGCGCACTCGTTTCGCCTGGAGCGAACAGATTGCTCACGAGGTTACCGAGGCGGGCCTGTACTATCTGGCCCGGCAGATTGACGCCGCGCAATTACCGCCCCTTGTTGACTACCCCGAACCCGATCCGCCGACGCTGGCAGCTATCGCGGCGAAATCCGACTACGTGGTGTTGGTGTACAACCCTCTGGCGCAACCGCAAACCTGCCCGGTGGAAGTGACCGTTCCCTGGCCTGGCCCAGGGATGGGATGGCAATTGCTGGATGGGCAGGGGCGAGCCGTGCCCTACCGGGTGGTGGACGAGACCGAGTCGTCTTCCGAGACGATGTCGATCGGGCCGGAAGAGTGGCAGGCGCTGCTAGATAGGATCGAGGTTGGCTTCTACAAAGGTCGCCTGATCAACAATGTGCGAGTATGGTTGGGCGAGGGGCATGTGCGGCTGGAAATGGAATTGCCGGAATACCACACGGGCCGGATCGGGAGTTTCGCGGGCCTGGTGCGGCAACTGCGCAGCGATCCTCGTCTGCAGGACTGTCAGCGCTTCGAGATCGCGGCACACCTGGTGGGCAATCAGCGGTTGTCCTTCGTGGCGGCAGATGTCTCCGGTATGGGCTATACGTGCTATCGGCTGACCGCCGTGCCCCAGGCAATGGCTTCGGGTACTTTTGCCTTGCGTCCGGCGCGTGTTGCTCAACAACCGGCCATCGAAAACGAATGGTTTCGCGTCGAAGTGGCTCCGGACGGCACGCTGACGCTGGTCGAAAAGAGCACGGGCCGCGTGTGGCGCGGGCTGAACGGCCTGGAAGACGGCGGAGACCGCGGCGACGAGTACGACTACTGCCCACCTGCGCACGATGTGCGGATCACAGCGCCGCTGCGCCCACCGCGGGTCGAGTATCTGGACGAAGGCCCCTTTGGGCAGTGTCTGGTCATTCGCTCTGTCTATGCGCTGCCCGCTGATCTGGCGCCGGATAGGGATGGGCGCTGCGAGCAGAGGGTGGAGATGCCCGTCACGACGACCGTGCGGCTTATCCCTGGCGTGCGGCGGGTGGACGTGCGCACCGAACTGGACAACCAGGCTATGAATCACCGGCTGCGCGTCCTGTTCCCGACTGGCTGCGCCAGCAACACGGCCATTGTAGACGGGCACTTCGACCGGCTGCAGCGCTGTTTCGAGCTGCCCGCCGATACTGTCGGCTGGGCCGAGCAACCAATCCCTGTCGCGGCGCAGCGGGTCTTCACGGCGGTGGAAGAAAACGGGCAGGGGGTATTGGTAGCGACGCGCGGATTGCCCGAATACGAGTTGCTTCACGACGGAGCGCAGGCCACTATCGCCGTGACGCTATTGCGGTCAGTGGGCTGGCTCTCACTGGACGATCTGACCTGCCGACCGGGACATGCGGGACCTAAACGGCCTACGCCCGGCGCACAATGCCTCGGCCCGGCGGTGTTCGAGTACAGCCTGATTCCTTTCGGCGGCGTGTTCGATCTCAACCAGGCCGCGCACCTGGCCTATGCGTTCGTTGCTCCCTTGCGCAGTGTAGCGGTTGAGACGGCGCAGGGGGCGCTGCCGCCAGCGCTGACGCTGCTCACCCTGCGTCCGCCCGAACTGGTGCTGACGGCTCTCAAGCCCGCCGAGGCGGGGACGGGAATCATCGCCCGGTTCTACAACAGCAGCGAGAAGACCGTGACGGGGATGCTTCAGTTCGGCGTGCCGGTGAGGCAGGTCGGGCTGACTAACTTGCTGGAAGAGCCGAGTGGTGAAACACTGGTTGTCGATGCGGGGGGGCGCGTGGCGTTACAGGTTCCTCCCAAGCGCATCATCACTCTGAGACTGGACTTTGCCCTGGGAGACTGAGGGGAGCCAGACTCGATGACGGACGGTTGGCCCGGATCGCGCGCCAACCGTTTGTCTTTTTGCCGGGGAACGCTCGGCAGAGCAAGGTCGGCCCGCGCGGATTATGTGGGTACTTTGAGCAGCAACCCTACCAGGTAACCGGCCAGGGCGCTCACTGTACCGATGATGGCCATCTCCAACCCACTTCTGCCAGGTCGCCCGACAGTGACGTGAGCTTTGTACGCTCCCACGATAAAAAGCGTCAGTGCTGAGAGCAAGATCGAGGTAACGATGCTCACTTTGACCGAGAGGAAGGCGAACGGCAGCAAGGGGATGAGCGAACCGATCACCGCCGAAAATCCCACAACCAGCGCAGCGCGCAGCGCGTGTTGATGATCAGTGGGTGACAGTTGGTGCTCTTCCGCCATCATGACCTGAACCCAGGTGTCCTGGTCGGCGGTGATGGTCTGCACAATGTGATCGAGCAGTTCGTCACCAAAGCCTTTCTTTTGGTAAATCTCGTAGATTTCCTGACGTTCTAGCTCTGGCACCCGCGCAATGTGACGATACTCTCGCGCCCGTTCGCTTTCGTAGAAGGCGGCTTCGGCCTGCGTGGAGGTGTAGGCCACTGCTCCCATGGAGATAGACTCGGCGAAGGTGGCTGCCAGCCCGGCGACCAGCACGATCTGCGCGTCGCTGGTGGCCGCTGCTACGCCCAGGATCACACCGAGCACATTCACCAGCCCGTCCTGTCCACCAAGGATGATGTCCGCTAATCCAGAGGCTCGGCGATGAGGATCGCGACGGGAGTGGTAGTCGAAATCGGCGTACTCGATGGCGTGCGGCAGGCGAGAAGGGACGCCAGAGGGTGGGGGTGCGGAAGCTTTTTCTTCCATGGCCGATCTCCCCGCCAGTGAGGGGCGACTACAGGTAGTTTTAGTTCGAACTAGTAGTTTTATTATAAACGACTATCGAGATAAAAAGCAACCGGCAGATCTGCCCTGCAGGGTGATTGCATCAAACGCGCTCGCCGCTTTACCTCACCCCCAACCTCACTGCGCGGTGCGTCAGCGCCGCGCGGGGGTGAGGTGAAACCGTAGAGCAGAGCTTCTCACACAGTCTCTATGGCTATACCTCAATTCGTCCAATGTCTAACTGATTTCTCAATAGTTCTCTGTCCATAGTTCTGCTGGCCGGTTTTGATGCGATTATCCTGATCTGCCCTGGCCGCTCATTGACAAACGCCTCAAAGTGTGGTTAAATCGGTTTAGTAAACCGATTTACTTCGTGCATTGAGCTGCCCAGGGAAAGCGTCCATTTGGACTCTCCAGGGGGGCCAATCGTGTTTTCGGCCTGCTTTCGAGTGTTTGAGGAGATCAAGACATGAAACGCGCTTTCTTCTTGTTGAGCATCTTCGCTCTTGTGCTCGCTCTGCCGGTGCTTCAGTTGGGCCTCAACCCGCGTCCTGCCCTGGCCCAGGAACCGATCAAGCTCACTTTCTGGAACTACTGGGATGGCAAGAATGGCGAGACGATCCAGGCGCTGGTGGAGCGCTACAACGCCGAACATCCTGACGTGGAGATCGAGAACGTCTTTGTGGGTTGGGGGGAACTGCTTCCCAAACTTCAACTGGCGGTCGTGGGCGGCGATGCCCCAGACCTGGCAGCCGCGGACATGGTCTGGATGCCCTATCTGGCGAATTCGGGGGCGCTTGTCCCTCTGAACAGCTTCATCGAGGCATCCGGTATTGACCTGGCGGACTTCTATCCGGCCTTGCTGGCAGTCAACACCTACGGGGATCAAATATACGGCCTGCCGGTGAGCACCAACAACCTGGAGCTGTTCATCAACCAGGACCTCTTCGAGGCTGCCGGATTGGACCCCAACACTCCTCCGACTACCTGGACCGAGCTGGCCGACTATGCGACGCGCTGCGCCAATCCGGAACAGGGAGTGGTCGGCATGGAACTGTTCACACAGCCCGGAGAGGGGCTGACCTGGCAGTTCCAGGTCTATCTGTGGCAGGCGGGCGGTGAATTCCTCAGCGAAGACCTCAGCCAGGCTGCTTTCAATTCGGACGCTGGGCGGCGCGCCCTGCAGTTCTGGCTCGATCTGATTGATTCAGGAGCTTATACCATCTCCGACTGGGGGCTGTTCGGCCAGGGCAAAGCCTGTATGGTCATGGATGGTTCGTGGATGGTAGGTATCTGGGCCGAGACTGCGCCGTTCGAGTGGACAACGGCCAAGATGCCCTATCCCGAAGATGGCGAACCAGCCACCAATATGGGCGGTGAGCACATCTTCATCATGGCCAAGGACGAGGCCAAGCAACAGGCCGCCTGGGACTTCATCAACTGGTTCACCAGCACCGAGGTTCAGCTTGAGTGGGATCAGGCCACCGGCTTCATGCCCGTGCGCGATTCCGTGGCCACTCACGAGGCCTATCGCACCTGGCTGACCGAAACCGAACCGCGCCTGTTGCCCTTCGTCGAGATGCAGCGGTATGCTCATAACCGCCCGCCTGTCGAGCAGTATGCGGAGCTGTCGGACGTGTTCTCGGCAATGCTGGAGCGCGCCTTGTACGGTCAGATGAGCGTCGAAGACGCCCTGAGCGCTGCAGAAGCGGCGGTCAACAGCCTGTTGCGCTAGCAGGATATTCCAGGCAGGGGTGCGGCAGGAACTGCACCCCTCCTTTCTTCTGGCAGTCTGCACCCTGTATCTGCTGAGGACTTACCATGATCGCAGTGGGCCGCCTGAGGGCCAGATGGCAACATGCCAATCGCCGGGGTGATCTATCAGCAGCGGCCATCGCCCTGACACCTGCGGTGCTGTTGTTCGCTGTCTTCAATATCTACCCTTTGCTCTATTCTGGTTACCTCAGCCTCATGGACTGGGACGGTTTCAGTCCCCACAAGCAGTACGTCGGGCTGGACAACTATCGCGAACTCTATGAATCCCCCCTGTTTCGCAATGCATTGGGCGTCACGGTGAAATACACGATTGGTGTAACTGGGCTGGGCGTCGCTCTCAGCCTGGTGATCGCCGTGCTGCTGAACTCCGGCATTCGTGGGCAGAACCTGTATCGCCTGCTCTATTTCTTGCCGGTGGTGACCTCGACCGTCGCCGCGGCGGTGGTCTGGCGATATCTGATGAACCCGGGCAACGGCTACGCCGATGTCTTATTGCGCGACCTGGGCATCGCGCCGCCGTCGCCTTCGTGGCTGCGCAACCCGACCTGGGCGCTGCGTGTGGTGATTCTGGTCGGCGTCTGGAAGCGGCTGGGGTTCAACATTGTCATCTACCTGGCCGGTTTGCAGAACATCCCCAAGGACTACTACGAGGCTGCTACCGTAGACGGGGCAGGGGCCTGGGGGCGCTTTCGCCATATCACAGTTCCCCTGATCGCGCCGATCACCCTGTTGTTGGTGATCATGTCGGTCATTGATGCCTTCCTGATCTTCGATGTGGTCTACGTCATGACCGACGGCGGGCCGCTGGGGACGACGGAAGTAGTGGGGCTGCTGCTCTACCGGCAGGCATTTCGTTACTTCAACCTGGGGACGGCTTCGGCGATGGGCTGGGTGATCTTCGCCATTGTCTTCATCGCCACGGTGATTCAGTGGAAGCTGTTCGGCACACGCGAGGCGAGAGTATGAATCGGGTAACCGTGCGTTCCTCGCTCAGGACTCTGCCCCGGCTGTTGCTGCCCAACTGGCGCGCGGTGCTGATCCATGCCGTCCTGTTGAGCGGGGCTTTGGTCATGGTGACACCGTTCTTGTGGATGGTCACCCTGTCGCTCAAACCGGTTGAACTGACCTATCAGCCTCCCCATCTCCTGCCGACACGCTTCGAGATTTCCAACTACACCAGGGCCTGGGAAGCAGCGCCCTTCGCCCGCTATTATCTGAACTCGCTCGCGATGACCGGCGGGATCGTCATCAGTCAGGTGCTGCTTTCGTCACTGGCCGCTTACGCCTTCGCCCGGCTGCGGTTCCCTGGTCGCGACATCCTGTTCCTGATCTTCCTGGGGACGATGATGGTACCCTTTCACGTCATCCTCATCCCTTCGTATCTGATCATCAACCGTCTGGGATGGGTTGATACCTATGCCGCCTTGATCGTCCCCCGCATGGTGAGCGCTTTTGGCATTTTCCTGCTGCGTCAGTATTACCAGGGCATCCCGCAGGAATTGGACGAGGCGGCGATGATTGACGGGCTGGGCAGGCTCGGCATCTGGTGGCGGATCATCGTCCCTCTTTCAGCACCCGGCCTGGCCACCCTGGGGATTTTCGCCTTCATGTTCGGCTGGAACGATTTCCTATGGCCGCTGGTGGTGACGAATGATCCAGACATGCGCACCGTGCAGCTTGGCCTGGCCATGTTTCAGGGGCGTTATGGTACACAGTGGACGGTGTTGATGGCGGGCACGGTGACGGCCACGCTGCCTACGCTGGCGGTCTTTCTGTTGGGGCAGCGCTGGTTCATTCAGAGCGTGGCGCAGACAGGGGTCAAGGGATAAGCAGCTATGATCACGACCTGGGATGCCCCTGCGTGGGCACGCGAGAGCATCTTCTACCAGATTTTCCCAGAGCGATACTGCAACGGCGATCCCGCCAACGATCCGCCTGGCACAGTGCCCTGGGACAGCCTTCCTACCCGCGAGAACTTCTTCGGCGGTGACCTGCAGGGCATCCGCAGTAAGCTGGACTATCTGCAACGGCTGGGGATCACGGCCCTTTACCTGACTCCCTTCTTCAAGGCGCACACCAATCATCGCTACGACACGGCTGACTATCTGCAGATTGACCCGGCTGCGGGCACGCTGGACGACTTCCTTGCTTTGGTGAACGATTTGCACCGCCGGGGGATGCGCCTGATTCTCGACGCGGTTTTCAATCACTGTGGAGATGGCTTCTGGGCTTTCCAGGATGTGTTGCGCCAGGGACCGGCCTCGCCCTATGCAGACTGGTTCATGGTGGAGTCGTGGCCGGTGGTCAAAGAGCCGCCTTCCTATCAAACGTGCGGGGGGGCGGGTTTTCTCCCCAAGCTGAACCATGCCGACCCTGAGGTACGGCAGTATTTGCTGGAGGTGGCCCGTTACTGGCTCGCGCAGGGGGCAGATGGCTGGCGTCTCGATGTGCCCTGGAAAGTACCTCTCGATTTCTGGAGAGCCTTTCGTCGGGAGGTGCTCAGCACCAAACCCGATGCCTACCTTGTCGCTGAAGTATGGCGCGGAACGGCTCCCTGGCTGGCAGGAGACACGGTGCACGGCGTGATGAACTATCGCCTGCGCAACGCGATTCTCGACTTCTGCGCCCTGAATCATATGGATGCCGAAGACTTCGACTACGAACTGGCGTATCTGCAGGATGAGCACGGCGCGTCAGCACCCTATCATCTAACTCTGCTGAGCAGCCATGACACACCGCGCCTGTTGACCGTGTGCGGGGGCGATGTGGAGCGAGCCAGGCTCGCGGTGATCTTCCAACTGACGTATATTGGAATCCCGATGATTTACTACGGCGATGAAGTAGGCATGAGTGGCGACAATGATCCGGGTTGCCGGGCGGGTATGGTGTGGGATGAATCTCGCTGGAACCGACAGCTCTTCGACCTGCACTGCCGGTTGATCGCCCTGCGTCAGTCGCACCCCGCGTTGACTCGTGGGGATATCGAAACACTGCGCGCCTTCAACGCGGTATACGCCTATCATCGCTATTGGGAGGACGATCACATAGTTGTCGTGCTCAACCCGCGCGAGGCCCGCAGCAATTTCCGCATCCCTCTGCAGAGGGCGGCTCATGCAGCCCCGGTGTGGCAGGACGTGCTGAGTGCTCGGCGCTTTGCTGTGGATAAAAGCGGGGCTTTGCTTGTAGACCTGTCGCAGCGGGGAGGATTGGTGCTGACACCGGTGAAGGACTCCGATGGCTAAAGTCACCATCTCCGAGATCGCCCGACGGGCCGGCGTCTCGAAGACGGCGGTTTCCTTTGCGTTCAACTATCCCGAACGTCTGTCGGAAGAGACCCTGCAGCGCATCCTGGCGGTTGCTGAGGAAGTGGGCTATGCGCCCGACCCGGTGGCCAGCAACCTGAAGACTCGCCGCACGGGCTGTATTGGCATTCTGGTGCCTCAGCCGATCCCCATCATCACCCGCAACCCGCATACCCTGGCATTCATTGAGGGCGTGGGCGAGGTCTGTCACGAGGCGGGCCTGTCGCTGATGCTGGTACCCCCTCTCAAAGGCAATCTCAGAAGAGCAATCCTGCGAGCCGCCGTAGATGGCTTTCTGACGCTGGGCCTGGAAACGTTCCGCGGCACAATGGTCGTGCTGCAACAGCGGGGTATTCCCTTTGTGATGGTGGATAGCGATCCTACTCCCGGCATCCCCTGCGTCAACATTGACGACGAGGCAGGGGCCTATGCCGCCATGTCCTATGTGTTGGGGGGAGGACATCGGCGCATTGCCATTCTGGGTATCCGTTCGGGGCATCATGGGGACTATCACAAGTACGCGGGCACGTTGCAGCGGCGCGTGGCGGGGTACACACGCGCCCTGGCAGAATATGGTCTCTCGCTCGATGGCTCCGATGTGCGTCTGGTTGAGTGCGAGTGCGACGCGGCAGGAGGATACGCAGGCTTCCACGCAGTGTGGCAAGCCCGCTGGCAACCGACGGCCATTGTGGCCATGGCCGACATCATTGCAATCGGAGTGCTGCAGGCCGCGCGTGAGCTTGGCGTGCGCGTCCCGGAAGATGTTTCGCTGATCGGCTACGATGACATTGAGGCCAGCAGCCTTACCTGTCCTGCTCTGACGACCATCCGTCAGCCTGCTGCCGAAAAAGGCCGCCGCGCGGCGCAGTTGCTGATACGCTGGATCGAAGACGCCGCGTTTGCTGCGGAGCACATTACGCTGCCAGTCGAACTGGTGGTGCGGCAGTCTTTCGCACCCCTGACCTCGGCCTCTTCACGTTGAGAGACCTGGGGCGTCATGTCAAAGCCCTAGTCTGTCTATTCAGGCGACGGGGGTCTTGGGTAGCTGCAGGAACAGCATAGGGCTTCGCGGCACCCAGGACACTGAGACCCCTGCGGAGCGGGTAGCTCGCTCCGCAGACAACAAAGACAGGCAAAGGAAAGCCTGTCTCTAGAGCGTGTTATGCACTTTTCCCCTCATCCCCCGGCCCCTTCTCCCTCGCGAGTTCAGGGGCGGACAGAGCTAGAGCAAGCGCAGAGGTTGGCTCGCTCCAGTTTACCTCACCCCCAGCCTCGCTACGCTCGGCTCGCCCCCTCTCCGACGCGGAGAGGGGGCAGCGAGGCGCGTGAGCGCCAAGCGGGGGTGAGGTAAAGTTAACGACAGTCTCTCGTTCGAGATGCTCTCAATGGCTGTCCGCCCTT
>FWPU01005645.1_pt1 | contig 26646 bp, 31 predicted proteins | sample 2228361 | NCBI WGS metagenome assembly FWPU01 (sample SAMEA103939777, study PRJEB20133) | metagenome
GGGGCTGTTCGTAGTGAGCCACGAAGCGCAGCGGGAGGGGCGACGCATGCGTCGCCCTTACAGCCTGCGAAAGCAGGGTTATGCTGGAGGGGCGGCTTTGAAAGCCGCCCTTACCCGGAGGGTTCACCCTCCCGCGGGGATGGCTGAATAGTTACGGTTTCGGTTTCTTTACGACCGCCATCCCAATGAACCCACCCCAGGGGAGTGCTGCCTGCTGCCAGGGGCACCCACGGGGGAACAGGGTTGTGCGCCACAGGATGTGCGCCGGAGGGCCCGCGGCCGCGCGAAGCAACCGCTTCAACTCTCCCACGCTGTAGAAGCGGGCCGCGCGGTAGACTGTGGGGCGAAAGAGCCCTGCCAGCCGACGGCTCAGGCCCAGGGGGCTCCAGCGGTTGAGTACCCCCAGAATCAGCCCATGCCGGGCCACCCGCAGAGCCTCCGCTATCGCCTCCCGCGGGCATCTCAGGAATTCCAGCGTGGTGACCATCACCACCAGGTCAAAAGCACCGCTGGCAATGGGGAGCCTGTGGGCGTCTCCCTGAATCAGCGGCACACCGTTCATCGCGCGGGCCTGAGCCAGCATCGGCCCGGAGAGGTCCAATCCCACAACCCTCATCCCCTGCGCTTGCATCCAGCGGCTGAAATGGCCCGTCCCGCAACCGACTTCCAGGACGGTGCGGGCGCCGGAGAAGCGCGCCAGGAGATGGGTCAGTAGCGCCTTTTCCAGCGCATCGGCCCGACGGCCCTCCGGGCTCTCGTACCATGCCTCATAGTGGGCTGCGACCTTTTCGTCAAAAGCCATAGCCTGCCGGCTACCCCGCTTCGGCCGGACGGGGGCAGGCATTGGAGAGCGTGACGACCATCACCACTTCCCCCTGCCCGGCAGCCCGTCCGAAGGCCTTGCGTAAGGCAGCGAACACCCGTTCCTCGTCCCCCCATACCAGGGTGCTCATCGGGCCCATCTGCACCTGCAGGCCCTGTTCCCAAAAAGTTCGCACCGCTTCCCGGATTATCGGCCCGATGGAAGGCTGGCGCAGGGGATAGAGGCTCACCTGTGCAGATATTTCAGCCACGTCTTCCTCTCCGGTAGCGTATGCGCCAGCGGTAACCGGCGGCAGAGGGACGGCGCGGGGTGCCCGAGGTCATCCGCGGTGCCGTCTGCCGATCCCGCCTGTCCAGCAGCGCGGCCACAATCCGGGGCACCACCTCCCGCCCCACGAATGCCAGCGCCGTCCCCAGGACAGGCATCAGGGCAGTGAGCGGGCGCGGGCGAAAGGAGACCGGCCGGGTGCGCACCGGCGCAGGCACCTGTGCCGCCGCGACCGGCCCGACCCGGACGACTTCTTCCAGGGCAAAGATGGCCCCGTTCGGGCAGACCTCCAGGCAAGCCCCGCAGTAGCGGCACAGGGACTGTTCAATTTGGGCTTTGTTGTCCACCAGGCGAATTGCCCCGGTCGGGCAGGTTTCCACGCAAACGCCGCAACCGGAACGTCGCGCTTCATCCACCCGTATCGTTTTCATCGCTTACCTCCCGACACGGGGCGTGGACTTCGGGAACGGGATGTGGAACGGGTCGCGCGTTTATCCGCGCCCTTCCAATCGCCGTAACCGTTCCATGGCCTCGTCCAGCTGGCGGCGCAGCATCTCGGCCTCTTCCCGAAGACGCCCGGCCTCGTCCTGTTCGTACACTCCTTCGGGAAGATGCCCCTCATGAGCGTGGGTGAGGCTTTCGGCACAGGGTGCGGCTCCCTGCAGGTCGCCGTTCAGGTACTGCTCCAGGGCGTTGCGTACCGTACCATACGCTCCGGTGACCGGTTCAACGCCGTACTCATGGAAGAAGGCAAGGGCTCGCCTGCCCATCCCGCCGGTCAGCATAACGTTCGCCCCCTGGCTGTGGATGAAGGCCGGCACCTGACCGGGCTGATGGTGACCAAAATAGGGGTTGGGTACGACCGCGACATTCCGCACCTGGTTCCCTTCCAGGTCCACCAGCACAAAGTAGGGGCAGCGTCCGAAATGGGGGTTGACCACGCTATCCAGGCCCCGGTTGTCCTCTGCCGAAATGGCGATTCTCATTGGGCTCCTTTCTCCAGTTGATGGATTCGTTCCAGCAGGTCGGCCAACTGTCGGCGCAGGTCCGCGGCGGCCTGCTTCAAACGGGCAATCTCTTCCTGACGTGAGGCCTCAGCCGATGGGACACCGGAAGAACCCGCTCCACCATGGCCCGGCCCGGCATGCTCCGGGTTGGTGGCTCCACTGACAGGGGGCAACTGGCCTTCCCGAAAGGCCTCCACTGCCTGCCGCACCGTTCCGCTTTCCCGGCAGTAGATGGGAACGTCGGCGGCGGAGAGGACGCGGAAGCCGTTCGGCCCCACATGACCGGTGATCACCGCCCGTGCTCCGCGCTGGATCACGAACTGGGCCGCCTGGATCCCCGCGCCGCCGGGGGCGTTCTGGGCTGGATTTCCACCGCCTCAAAGGTCAGAGTTTCGGGGTCCACAAAGAGGTACAGCGGACAGCGACCAAAGTTGGGATGGATCGGCGCGTCCAGGTCCGCACCGCTTGCGGTAACGACGATTGTCATTGGCGTTTCTCCCCGGATGTGATAGAATTGGATTGCTCGGCGGGTGGGGGTCGCCTCCGACCCCCACCCGGTTGAGCCGCGGGGCGGGTGCATAACCGAAAGCGAAGGGCTCACCCGCCCCGACGCTTTTGCAGCGGGGCTACTCGCCTCCCTTTTCTTTTTCCAGGTCGGCGATGCGCCGGTTGATTGCCTCCAGTTGCTCCTTCAGCCATTCCGCCTCTTCCCGCAGCATTTCCACTTCCTGTTCGGGAGCGGGCGGCGGGGCGACGGGAGCAAAGGGAGGCACACCCCAGCGCGCCCAGCCGGGCACCCCGGTGGCGTAGAACCAGCGGCGCCAGCGGAAGCCCCGGCCCCAGCCACCGCCCCAGCCGGGTCCGCAACGTCCGCCCCACCCCCAAGGGCCAAAACCCCACCGGGGGAACGGGTTGGCGTAGCCGGGCACGCCGTATCCGGCGCAGAAGCCCGCCGCTCGGCCGGTCATCGGCCCCATTCCCATGGGCCCAGTCCGATCTCCTCTGGGCATTTCTCTCACCTCCTTTCTCTGAAATGATCGTAAGTTTTCGGAACAGGCAGCAAGCCCCCCCTACTCCCAATCACACCTCAACCCCAAACACCGTCCGCAGCAGCATCCCGACGCCAAAACTGACCGCGGCGACGGCCAGGCTCAGCCCCGCCATCTCCAGGAAGCGCCGTCGGAAAGGAAGGTCCTGGGCCACAGAAATATAGTAGTTGAAAACGCCGATGATCAGAACCGCCGCGGCCAGCATCACCCCCAGGCAGAGATAGGGGTTATGCAGGACCAGGTAGGGCAGGATGAGCACAAGAACGGTGAAGATATACGCCACCCCGGTATAGAGGGCCGCTTTGATCGGGTCCCGCTGGTCTCCCTCTGTCCTGGTGGAGAGATACTCGGAAGCGGCCATGGAGAGCGCTGCAGCGATGCCCGTGATGGCGCCCGTCATCGCGATCAGCGGAGTATTCTGGAGGGCGAACGTCAACCCGGCCAGCGCGCCAGTCAGTTCCACCAGCGCGTCGTTCAGCCCCAGAATGATGGAGCCGGTATAGCGCAGCCGCTCCTCATCCAGCATCCCGATGAGCAAGTTCTCGTGTTCCTCTTCTTCCTGGAGGACCGTGCTGGCTCCCGGCACCGCCTCAAGGATACGGGCATAATTCACCTGTGCTCCCTCCTCCCCGCTCTCCATCAACTTGACGGTGAAGGTGAAGCCGAAAATTCGGCCGACCAGCCGGTAGAACCAGACCCGGAGCCAGTTCGGCCTGACCTCCTCCCCGGTGAGGGTGCTCCAGTACCGGGAGTGGCGGAGTTCGTCGTCAGCAATGCGCTCCAGAACGGCGCGGTTCTCCGGCGACCGGATCATCCGCGCCAGTCCGCCATAAATGTGATGCTCGGTGACCTCGGTCCGCTGGAATTCCTTTAAAAGCAGCCGGATATCTTCCGTAAGTCGCTCCTCCATAGCGCCTCCTTACCGGGCAAAGACGGGGACGCTCCGGGTGGCCAGGAGTCGCTGAAGGACTTTCTCGGCCAGCGCGGCAAACCCATCGTTGACATATTCCTCCACCCGTCCCTGGTCGCAGAGGCGGGCCAGTTTCGGGTCCAGCGGGAACTGAGCCAGTAGAGGCACCCCCAGCCGCGCCGTGGTCTGCAGCGCCTGGCTGGGCCCGAAAATCTCTATCCGCTCCCCGCACTTCGGGCAGGTGACATAGGCCATGTTCTCCACCAGCCCCACAATGGGGACGTTCAGATGCCAGGCCATCCGCGCCGCCTTCCGCACCACCATCCCCGCCAGGTCCTGGGGGGAGGTCACCAGCAGGATGCCGTTAAGGGGGATGGACTGCATCACCGTGAGCGCAGCGTCGGACGTGCCCGGCGGCAGGTCCACCACCAGAATGTCCAGGTCGCCCCAGAGTACGTCGCCCCAGAACTGCTGGATGGCGCCGCTGATGAGCGGCCCCCGCCAGATGACCGCTTCGTCCTCATCCGGGAGGAGCAGGTTGATGGACATCACCTTGATGCCAGTGCGGGTCTCAGCGGGCAGAATGCCGACCGGCCCCATCGGGGGCGATTCGTCCAGACCGAACATCCGGGGGATGCTGGGGCCGGTAATGTCGGCGTCCAGCACGCCCACCCGCTTCCCCTGGCGGCGGAAGGCCACCGCTATGGTCGCCGCCACCGAGGACTTGCCGACCCCGCCCTTGCCGCTCATCACCGCCAGGACGCGGTCCACGTGGTTCAGGTGGGCCGCCACGCCGATCTCCCGTTGCCCGGACCCTTCCCTGGGCCAGATGCGCGCCTTTTCCTCCGGCGTCATCTCCCGCAGGGAAATCTGCACATCCCGGATCCCCTCCAGGACCATCACGGCCCGACGGGCGTTCTCGGCGATGCTTTCCCGCAGCGGGCAGGCCAGCGTGGTCAGGGCCAGAGTGAAGCGGACGACGCCGTCCTTCACTTCCAGGTCGTGCACCATCCCCAATTCCACGATATTCCTGCGCAGTTCGGGGTCTTCCACCCTGCGCAGCGCGTCCAGGATTTGTTGCTCGTTCACAGTTTCCTCCAATTACGTTTTACGTATTCCGTATTCCGTATTCCGTTTACCGGGAATGCTCCTCCCCGGTTTCCTCCATACGGCGACGATAGGCCCCCAGCAGCCGGTCAATCAGCCCCCGGGTCTCCTCCAGGTCCTGAACCCAGAGGCGGAGGACTTCGTCTCCCAGTGCGGTGAGACGGTAGACCCGACGGGGCGGCCCCTGGGTCTGGGTGTCGTCCCAGGTGGAGGTGACCCAGCCCTGGTCTTCCATCTCCCGAAGGACCCGATAGATCACGCTGGGATCAAAAGTTTCCAGCCCGAAGTCTCTCAACTGCTCCAGGAGCGTGTAGCCGTGGGCAGGGCCGTGGTGCAGCAAAAAGAGCAGCGTTGGCTCCAGAAACCGCACCGCCCGCCGGGAACACCCTCGCCATCCCCATCCGTGTCTGCCGCGAGGCATTTCTCCTCCTCACCCTTTCTTTCATCATCATTATACCACACTATTGGCAATTTGTCAATAGATAAACCACCAATAGATACATTTCGGTTTGCGGAGAGTTTCCGTTCTGTGGGGCGATGAGATAGGGGAAAAGAGAGTTGCAGAGGAAGATTCTTCCGCCAGAGCAGGGAGAGAAGGGAATTCCTGGGTTGTGCACGGGCTTTTGGGCGGGCGGCAAAGCCTCCTGCCCCAAAGCCCCCTATCCCCCCTATGTACTGGCGGGGGCCTGGCGGCTGGAGTTCAGGTAGATGATCACCTTCAAAGTGGTTCCCACGCCGACGGTGGATTCCAGAACCATCTCGTCGGCGCAGGATTGAATGTTCGGCAGGCCCATCCCGGCCCCAAACCCCATTTCCCGCACCCACTCCGGGGCGGTGGAGAACCCCGGCTCCATCGCCTTCTGGATGTCCGGGATGCCCGGGCCGTGGTCTATTGCTTCCAAGTGTATCCGGCTCGGCGTCACCTCGGCAACAATCTCCCCGCCGTCCGTATAAATCACAATGTTCATTTCCGCCTCATAGGCGGCGATCGCCACCCGGCGGACGATGCGAGGGTCAATTCCCAGGCGGGAAAGGGTCTTTCTTAACCGACTGGATGCCTCTCCAGCACGCTCAAAGTCCCCTCCCGCGATCTGGTAGCGGAAGTGCAGGATGATCTGGTCGGCGAGGATGTCTTCAAAGATGTGACTGGCACGGTAGCGACGTACCTCTTCTTCATGATACTCAACCTCCATCCGGCGCAGGAGGGCCCGGACGATATCCCCCTGGACCAGGATGCCGACCAGGTCCCCCTGGCGATTGATGACCGGGAAGCGGCCGTAGCCCAGACTGCTGAATTTACCCACCGCGTGGATAAGGGGCTCATCCTCATAGAGCGTAACCGGGCGCGGGGTCATCCTCTCGCCGACGGTGGCGCTTAACTCCCCCGCCGCCAGTGCTTTAATCAGGTCCTCTATGCTGATAATCCCGACCATCCGCCCGCCCTCCACCACGGGGGTGCCGGAAATCCGGTTGGCGCGCAGCACCTCCCGGAACTCGGCCATCGTGGTCTGAGGGGTGACAGTGATGACGCGGGTCGTCATCGCGTCGCGTACCCGCAATTCGTAGACCAGTTCCTGAAGACGGGTGATCTCCCGCTTCCGTTCGGAAACCGCGGCGTTCCCGATCACGACGTACTACTCTTCCCCGAAAAACTCCCGCCAGCGCTTCAGGCTGGTCTCAAAGAGGCCGCAACTGGGAAGCCCCGCCCGATACAGCCGGCCGCAGGTCTCAAACATCGTGTACTTGGAAGCCAGGAGGGCAATCCCCTTCTCCTCCGCCAGTGCGATGGTCTCCGGTGGCGGGATTTTCCCGCGCACGAAAACGACGGCCTGAATGCCGGCCATCTCCGCCGTCCGCACGACCTGCGGGTTGGTCAGCCCGGACATCAGCAGAGTCCCCTCGTGGGTGAATGCCAGGACGTCGCTCATCAGGTCGGCACCGCATCCCATTTTCACTTCCAGGTCCAGATTCGTGTTGCGGGTGAGGACTTTGCCCTCAATGATTTCCAGGACATCCCGTAGTTTCATCGCACGCCCTCCCTCGTGGATTCGGGTTTAAGTATATCACAGGTGGCACAAAATACAATCCGCCGTCCGACCCGGGTTTTGCAGCACATCCCTTCTGGAGAGCCCCCCATGAGGATGCGCGGTTTTGGGACGGCCCGAATGCTTGCCCTGCTTTGAGAGAATGCTATAATACGGGAAAATCCACCAACAGGAATCGCATATGGGGGAAACTTCCACCACACGCCGCGTCGCGCTACTGGTTGCCACCACCAGTTCGTTCCTCACCCCCTTTATGGGCTCTGCTCTGAACATCGCCCTGCCTTCCATCGGGCAGGAGTTCGCCGCTGGGGCTCTGGCGCTGGGATGGATCTCCACCATCTACCTGCTCTCCTCGGCGATGTTCCTGGTCCCCTTCGGCAAACTGGCCGATATGCACGGCCGCAAGCGCATCTTTGGCTGGGGACTGGTGGCCTATGCCATCGGGGCACTGCTCTCTGCCCTGGCCCCCTCGGTGGAGATGTTGATCGCCTTCCGGGTGGTCCAGGGCCTGGGCGGGGCGATGATTTTCGGTACCGGCGTCGCCATCCTGACCTCCGTCTTCCCGCCCCAGGAGCGGGGACGGGTGCTGGGGATCAACGTCGCCTCCGTTTACGTGGGGCTCTCCGTCGGCCCGTTCCTGGGGGGAATCCTCACCCAGCAGTGGGGATGGCGGAGCATCTTCTGGATCAACGTCCCGCTGGCCCTTTTTGTCGCCGCGCTGGCGGCCTGGAAACTCCAGGGGGAATGGCGCGCCGGAAACGGGGACGGGTTTGATGGTATCGGCTCCATTCTCTACGGCTTGGGGCTGGTCGCCCTGATCTACGGCTTCTCCCGTCTCCCGACGGCGGCCGGATGGACGCTGACCCTCTCGGGGGTTGTGGGGCTGACGGCCTTCACTCTGTGGGAAGGGCGGGCACCGAATCCTGTCCTGGACCTGCGCCTGTTCCGGCATAACCCGGCCTTCACCTTCTCCAGCCTGGCCGCGCTGATCAACTACAGCGCCACGGCGGGGGTCGGGTTCCTGCTCAGCCTGTACCTGCAGTCCGTGCGGGGAGTGAGCCCGCAGGACGCCGGACTGATCCTTCTGGCTCAGCCGATTGTCCAGGCCGTCTTCTCCCCATTGGCTGGCTGGGCATCCGACCGGATAGAGCCGCGTGTCGTCGCTTCGGCCGGGATGGGATTGACCGTCGTGGGATTGGCGCTTCTCTACCTGCTGGGGCCGTCCACCGCCTTTCCCTTCGTGATCGGAGTACTGGCCCTGCTGGGCCTCGGGTTTGCCCTCTTCTCTTCGCCGAACACCAACGCCATTATGAGTTCGGTGGACCGGTCGCACTATGGCGTGGCATCAGCGGTCGTCGCCACGATGCGGTTGACCGGACAGATGCTCAGCATGGGCATCGTGATGCTGATTCTGGCGACAACGATGGGCGCCCAGAAGGTCACGGCTGAGACCGCCCCACTGTTCCTGACCAGCGCCCGAATCGCCTTCAGCGTCTTCGCCGTCCTCTGCTTCCTGGGAATTTTTGCCTCGCTGGCCCGGGGGAATATTATTACCACAAAGGACACAAAGGGGGACACGAAGGACACGAAGAATTAGTTTTTAAACGTTGTGCCCTTTGTGGTCTTCCTTCGTGTCCTTCGTGGTGATTATTACCACAAAGGACACAAAGGACACGAAGAATTCGTTGTAAACGTTGTGCCCTTTGTGGTCTTCCTTCGTGTCCTTCGTGGTGATTATTACCACAAAGGACACAAAGGACACGAAGAATTCGTTGTAAACGTTGTGCCCTTTGTGGTCTTCCTTCGTATCCTTCGTGGTGATTATTACCACAAAGGACACAAAGGACACGAAGAATTCGTTGTAAACGTTGTGCCCTTTGTGGTCTTCCTTCGTGTCCTTCGTGGTGATTATTACCACAAAGGACACAAAGGACACGAAGAATTCGTTGTAAACGTTGTGCCCTTTGTGGTCTTCCTTCGTGTCCTTCGTGGTGAAAAGGAGTAGCCAATGACCCGATATGCGACACCGGAGACCCTTCGCCAATGGCTGGACCGACTGGCCGCCGAGGGCGATCTCGTCGCCCCCACCGATGTGGCGGGGCATGTGCTGTACCGACGGGTGAGTTCCGCGGCCGAGGTCCTGCTGGACTATGAGCGGCCGGAACTCTCGGCCAAGGAATTCCTCTTCCCCGCCACGGAGGTCATCCTGCGCATAGAACAGCGGGGTAAGGACGTGGCGCTGGAGGAAGTCCTGCCGGACCGCCGTCAGGTCCTCTTCGGCATCCGTCCCTGCGATGCCCATGGGCTGGCCGCCATAGACGCGCTCTTCATCCAGCAGGACCCGCCCGATACCTATTACCGCCACCATCGGGAGCGGACGGTGCTGGTGGGGATGGCCTGTACCCGGATGTGGGAGGGCTGTTTCTGCGTCTCCATGGGCGGCGGCCCCGCCGACCCGACCCATCTGGATGTCCTGATCCGCCCCACCACCGACGGCAACTACGTCCTTCAGCCGGTGACGCCGAAAGGAGTGGCGATTCTGGAGGGCTTACCGCCCGCGGAGGTGCGCGGTGAACCCCGCGCGGTGGAGGAGTACAACCCGCCGGTCCCGGTGACTCCCTCAGCGAAATGGCGCGCGCTCTTTGAGGAGCACCGCCTCTGGATGCGTTATGGTGAGCGCTGTCTCAGTTGCCGTATCTGCACCTACGTCTGCCCGACCTGCCGCTGCTACGACGTGGTGGACCGGGTGGTGGACATCCGGCCGGGCCGGGTGCGCAGCGAACGCATCCGGGTATGGGACGCCTGCACCAGCCCCAACTACCGGCGGGTGGCCGGAGGCCACAACCCCCGCCCGACAAACTGGGAGCGGTTGCGCAACCGCTTTATGTGCAAATTCTGCTACTACCCGGACGACTTCGGCCCGCTGGGCTGTGTGGGCTGTGGCCGTTGTGTCGTCGCCTGCCCGGTGGAGATTGACATCACGGAATTGATGGAAGACGTGGCGCGGAGATAGGGATCGGGCTTTGCGGGCGGAGACTCCGTCGCCCGCAAAGATCTCCCCTTGCATCCCGTTCGCAAACGGGCCGACATATGCAGCAAATCAAAACCATCACAGACCTTCTCTCCCGGTTGAAAGACGTTGCCCAGCGGGACTACAGGGCAGAAATCGTGGGTGTCTTCGGCTCCTACGTCCGGGGAGAGCAAAGGCCAGACAGCGACCTGGATGTGCTGGTTCGCTTCCTGCCGGGGGCCACACTGTTTGACCTGGTGGGCCTGGCCGACTTTCTGGAAGAAAACCTCGGCCTGCGGGTAGACGTGGTCTCTATTGACACCGTCCGGGAAGAGATCAGGGAAAGCCTGCTCCGGGAGGTGATATACCTGTGAGGGATCCAAAACTGTTTCTGGAGGACATCCTCCGCGCCATAGATGCTATTGAGCAGTTTGTGGCCGGAATGGACCTAATGCATTTAAACAAAACGACCTGGTCTCCAGTGCGGTGATCCGGAAATTTGAAATCATTGGCGAAGCAACCCGTAATGTCCCGGAGACCGTGAAGGAACGTTACCCGTCCATCCCCTGGAAAAGAATGGCAGGGATGAGAGATCGGTTAATTCACTTCTATTTTGGGGTCAACTATGACCTGGTCTGGGAGACCATCCAGACCGAGTTACCCAGAGTTAAGTCCCTTATCTTGGATATTCTGGCAGATCTGTGATTACTGGACCTTGGACTAACTCACGTTAATCGGGTTAGCGTTGCAGAATTAGTGGCGACCACATATGGGGATTGAAAGCTTTGTAAACACCATATATGGGCATTAGCGGCAGGTCTTTTCGGTTTATCCAAAGTCCAGTGATTACATTGACATCGGCAGATTTTAAGTTATAAATGCAATGTAGCGGCTGCATTCCCCGGAAAGACCGCCGGAACGGCGGACACCGGATGGGCTATCGCCCCGGCGACCGCAAAAGGGGCCGTCTTTTGCCCCCTCACCCCCCTTCGTCCCCCCTCTCCCCCTGCCCTTCGGGCGGGGGAGACCTCACCCCGTCGCCGCAGGCAGAACCCCTCTCCCTCTCCCACTGGGAGAGGGGTTGGAGGAGAGGGTGAGCTTTCCCCATCCCCGTGCGGCGGCAGCCGCAGCGGGGAGGGGGCAGGGGGGAGGGGCGATGATTGAGGATATCTTCTAATATAGCATACCCAAACGTGATGTATAAGATGAACAATGAGAAATTGCTGGAAAGGATCACCATAAACCCAAAGGTGATGGTAGGGAAGCCCGTTATTCGCGGGACACGATTGACCATTGAGTATATCCTGAATCTTCTGGCCCACGGGATGATGGTGAAGGAAATTCTCCACGAGTACAAAGATCTCACCCACGAAGACATTCAAGACTGCATTCTCTTCGCAACCAGGGTATTAGCGAGCACTGAGTTTATGCCTTTAGCAGTGGAGATGGTATAATACTTTTTCTGGTACTGGACTCTGGCGAAATGCTCTTTTTCGCTCCCGGCGGGTGCTCTCGGCGGGTCTGCGACCCGCCGATTGCCGGACGCCGGTCACAGACCGGCTTTGAGCAACGAAAATCGTTATAGTCAGCAGGCAGCAAGTAGCAGGTAGCAGGCAGCAGGAAGCCTGACGGCTACCGGCTTCCTGCTTCCGGCTACCGGCTTTCTGTCCAGCAGGCCGAAAAACTGCGGAAATCATAGCACCTGAAAAATTCGCCAGACTCCAGTCTGGTATGAAGGAGGCACCCATGCCCATCACCGAACGCGTCGCCCGACTGCGAGAGCAGAGTCTGCAGACCCCGCCCACTCTTTCCACCGAGCGGGCGGAACTGATCACGGAGTTTTACCGTCAGGACCTGGGGCCGATCTCGGCTCCGATGCGCCGCGCCCTGGCCTTCCGCTACCTGATGGAACACAAGACCATCTACATCGGCGAGGGCGAACTGATTGTGGGGGAGAAGGGGCCCTTCCCCCAGGCCGCCCCCACCTACCCCGAACTCTGCTGCCACACCCTGGAAGACCTGGACATCCTCAACTCGCGGGAGAGAATCCCCTTCCGCGTGAGCCCGGAGGCGCGGCGGGTCTACGCCGAGGTCATCATCCCCTTCTGGCGCGGCAAATCCATGCGCGACCTCATCTTTCGGGAGATGACCGACGAGTGGAAGGCCGCCTATGAAGCCGGCGTCTTCACCGAATTCATGGAACAGCGGGCCCCCGGCCACACCGTCCTGGACGACAAAATCTACCGCAAGGGGATGCTGGGCTTCAAGGAGGACATCCGGCGCGCCCTGGCGAACCTGGATTTCCTGAACGACCCCGACGCGTACGACAAGCAGGAAGAACTCCGGGCGATGCTCATCTGCGCCGACGCGCTCATCCGCTTCGCCCAGCGCCATGCCGAGAAGGCGCGGGAACTGGCCGCCCGCGAGCCCGACCCCCAGCGGCGGCGGGAACTGGAACGCATCGCCGAAATCTGCACGCGCGTCCCCGCCTACCCGCCGCGGGACTTCTGGGAAGCGATCCAGTACTACTGGTTCGTCCACCTGGGCGTCACCACCGAACTGAACACCTGGGACTCCTTCAGCCCCGGACGGCTGGACCAGCACCTCTACCCGTTCTACCGCCGGGGCCTGGAGGAAGGGACGCTGACGCGCGAGCAGGCCGAAGAACTGCTCCAGTGCCTCTGGATCAAGTTCAACAACCAGCCCGCCCCGCCCAAAGTGGGCGTCACCGCCGCGGAGAGCGCCACCTACGCCGACTTCGCCCAGATCAACCTGGGCGGCCTGCGGGAGGACGGATCCGACGGCGTCAACGAACTCACCTACCTGATCCTGGACGTCGTGGAGGAGATGCGCCTGATCCAGCCCAGCGCGTCCATCCAGGTGAGCCAGAAGAGCCCGGACGCGTTCATCAAACGGGCGGCGCGCATCATCCGCACCGGCTTCGGTCAGCCGTCGGTCTTCAACACCGACGCGGTCATCCAGGAACTCCTGCGCCAGGGCAAGAGCATCGCCGACGCCCGCAACGGCGGCACCAGCGGCTGTGTGGAGACGGGCGCGTTCGGCAAAGAGAGTTACATCCTCACCGGATACTTCAACCTGGTCAAGGTTCTGGAGATCACCCTGAACAACGGGGTGGACCCCCGCACGGGCAGGCGGATCGGCCTGGAGACGGGCGACCCCAGGGACTTCGCCTCGTTTGACGAACTCTTCTCCGCCTTTGAGCGACAGATGCGCTACTTCCTGGACATCAAAATCCGGGGCAACAACGTCATAGAACGGTTGTACGCCCGCCATATGTCCGCGCCGTTCCTCTCCCTGCTGATAGACGACTGCATCGCGAAGGGGAGGGATTATCACGACGGCGGCGCCCGGTACAACACCACCTACATCCAGGGAGTAGGCATCGGCAGTATCACCGACTCCCTCACTGCCATCCGCTACCACGTCTACGACCAGCGGACCCTTTCTATGGACGAACTGCTGACGGCCCTGCGGAGCAACTTTGAGGGCTACGAGTCGCTTCGCCAGACCCTGCTCCATCGGACGCCCAAATATGGCAACGACGACGATTACGCCGACGAGGTGATGCGGGCCGTCTTTGAGGCGTACTTCCGGGCGGTGGACGGCCGTCCCAACACGAAGGGAGGCCATTACCGCATCAACCTGCTCCCGACGACTGTCCACGTCTACTTCGGTTCGGTGGTCGGGGCCATGCCCGATGGCCGCCGGGCCGGGATGCCCCTTTCGGAGGGCATCTCCCCGGTCCAGGGGGCGGATCGGCGCGGCCCCACAGCCGTCCTGCGCTCCGCGGCGAAGATGGACCACGTCCGCACCGGCGGCACCCTGCTCAACCAGAAGTTCAGCCCGTCCCTGCTGAAGAGCGACGAGAACTTGGACAAACTGGTGCAACTCATCCGCGCCTACTTCCGGCTGGGCGGGCACCACATCCAGTTCAACGTGGTGGACGCGGCCACCCTGCGGGCAGCGCAGCAGCAGCCGGAGCAATACCGCCATCTCATCGTTCGGGTGGCCGGCTACAGCGATTACTTCTGCAACCTGACGAGAGCCCTGCAGGACGAAATCATTGCCCGCACGGAGCATGACTCGTTCGGATAAAAACCACAAAGACACGAAGAAACCAGGAATCAACCGTTCAGCGCACATCTCTTTTCACCGCCGAGAAACAGACGCGGACTGTGGACTGTGGACTGTGGACTGTAGCGTCTTTGTGTCCTGGTGGTGAAAAAACCCAGGAGGGAGACTATGGCCATCTCCAACCCGATGCGTCCCTACCGCGGTCGGCTGGTCGGCATCCGCAACCTGGCGACCGGCATCAAACTCTTCCAGGTGGAGTTGCTGGACTCGGAAGGGCAGGCGGCCTTCGCCGACTATCAGCCAGGGCAGTTCGCCTTCCTCTCCGCGTTCGGCGCGGGGGAGGCCCCCTTCGGCATCACGTCCACCCCGCGCCAGGCGCCCGTCCTGGAATTCGCCGTCAACGCCCTGGGACATGTCACCCATACGCTGCACGCGCTGGATGTGGGCGATCCGGTGGGCGTCCGCGGGCCGCTGGGCAACTGGTTCCCGATGGACCGGATTCGGGGCAAAAACGTGGTCATCCTGGGCGGCGGCATCGGCGGCGCCCCGCTGCGGCCCGTCATCCACACCATCCTGGACCATCGGGAGGACTACGGCCATCTGACCATCCTCTGGGCCGCCCGTAGCCCCGACCTGCTGGTCTTCACCGATGAGTTTGACCGGTGGCGCTCCGCCTGGGCCACCGAACTCCATGTCACCGTGGACCAGGCCGGGCCGGGCTGGACCGGCAACGTTGGCCTGATCACTCAGTTGCTGGAGAAAGTGGCCCCATCGCCGGAGAACGCCGTCGCCATCACCTGTGGGCCGCCCATTATGATTCACTTCGTCTTTCTGACGCTGAAGAAACTGGGATTCGCCCCGGAGCAGATGCTCACCACGCTGGAGGCCCGCATGCACTGCGGCATCGGCAAGTGCGGGCGCTGCAACCTGGGGGATAAGTTCGTCTGCAAAGACGGCCCCGTCTTCTGGCAGTATGAGATCGCCCAGTTCCTGGAAGGATTCCTGTAAAGCCACTCCGCGGCTCGGGAGCAGGTCTCTAATGAACAAGAGTTCTGGCGGCAGCCGAATCGCTCGCATCATCCTTCTCCTGGGGGCACTGGCCTGTATCGGCAGTATCCTCTGGTCGTTCTGGGTGGAGACCCTGATGCCCATCCTGCAACGGGGAGAGTACATCGCTGCCGGTCTGACGGCGACGGCGTTTTTGCTGTTTATGATTGGCGCCGGGTGTATGGTGTACAGTGCGTACATATTTTTGCGAAATACGTACCGTCTCTTCAGGGACGCAACGTTTCAACAGAGTGTCCACATCGTCCAAAACAGAAAAAATTGTCCGCCCGACCGGGTACGGCAGGCCCGGAAAGAGAATCTCCGGGCATTATGGCTCGCCTGGCGCCCCGCCCTGCCCTGGATGGTGCTGGGCTGGCTCATCTTTGCCATCGGCGGAGTGGTTATTCATCTGGCGGAAGGAAAACTGTAACAACGGGAGGAAAGAATGACACCACCGGTAGACCCTATTCTGGTTCGGATCGGCCCATTGGCCATCCACTGGTATGGCGTGCTCATTACCGCCGGGATTCTGCTGGGGGCGGTCTACGCTGCCCGCCAGGCGCCCCGCAAAGGGATTCACCCCGACCATATCTGGAACGGCCTGATCGTTTGCACCATTCTGGGCATTATCGGCGCCCGCCTCTACCACGTCTTCTCCAGCCCGCAGGGGGGAAGTCTGGGATGGGAGTGGTACCGGCAGCATCCGGAGGACATCCTGAAAATCTGGCAAGGCGGGCTGGGCATCTACGGTGCCCTTATCGGCGGTATCCTGGGGGTAATTCTCTACGCCCGTTACAACCGTCTCCCCATCCTGACCCTGCTGGATCTGGGCGCGCCGGGGGTGGCGCTGGGGCAGGCCATCGGCCGCTGGGGGAACTTCATCAACCAGGAACTCTACGGCCCGCCCACCGGCTCCTCCTGGTGGGGAGTCAAGATAGACGCCGCCCACCGCCTGGCGATGTATCCCATCAGCCAGTACCCGGAGGACACCCTTTTCCATCCCACCTTTCTCTACGAGTCTCTCTGGTGTCTGATGCTCTTCCTGGTGCTGGCTTACCTGCAGACGAAGCGGGCCGACCGGCTGCGGAACGGGGACATCTTCGTCGGCTACATTGTGGGCTACTCCGCGGGGCGGTTCTGGATTGAGTTCTTCCGCCCCGACGCCTGGATGGCCGGACCACTGGCGGCCGCCCAGTGGGTTGGGCTGGCGCTGATCGCGGCGGGCGTCGCTCTCCTGGTCCTGCGCCGCCGCGTACACCGCCCCGTGGGGGATGAGTCCGGGCAAGACACCGAATCCTGATCTCGCCCCAGAGGCGCAGGGGGAAAATGCCCGGGATGCTGATAAACGCTGATGAACGCCGACAAACGCAGGCGTTTCGCAACTACTGGACTCTGGCGAAATGCTCTTTTTCGCTCCCGGCGGGTGCTCTCGGCGGGTCTGCGACCCGCCGATGGCCGGACGCCGGTCACAGACCGGCTTTGAGCAACGAAAATCGTTATAGTCAGCAGGCAGCAGGTAGCAGGCAGCGGGAAGCCTGACGGCTCCCGGCTTCCTGCTTCCGGCTACCAGCTTTCTGTCCAGCAGGCCGAAAAACTGCGGAAATCATAGCACCCGGAAAATTCGCCAGACTCCAGCAACTATTCACCGCGGGGTCGCTGAGCACGCAGAGAATAATCCTGAAGCCAAAGAGAGCCATCTTACGGTCTGTGAAAACAATAAAACTCTGCGTCCTCTGCGTCTCGGCGGTGAAAACGGATGGGCGGCTGAACAGTTACAGGCAAAGGAGATCAAAGGGTGACTTTTGAACCGTTCAATCCCAGACTTGCTATTCGGTGGCTGGAAGGAGAACTCACCGGGGCCCAGACCCATGGCCGCAACATCCTGACCAAACTGCGCCAGCATGGAGAAAAGGCGGGAGATGTCCTTGTGTCCGTCGTCCGGGCATACCGGGAGTGGGTAGAACAAAATCAGATACGCGGGTATACCCCGGATGTGATTCAGAGGCGAGTGGAAGCGCTAAACCGGTACAAGGAATCCGTCGCCAATGCTCCCTTCCCCCCCCAGTCCAAGTTCCATTCCAGCATCCTGGAAGAGTTCCTGTACTACCTGTTCCGGGATTTGCTGGACGAAATCAACCGAAGCGCGACGGAGGAAGAGACCGTCTCCCAGGCCATCGGTGTGGGGGGTATTCGCGCCTACAGCAGCCTCTATTTTGCCCCTGAAAATCTCCCCGCCTTTCTCCGCTCTCCCCGGATGCGCATTCACGAGAAAGACCAGGATTTTGCCATCTACCGCAGGGTAGAAATCCAGGCGGATGGGGAACGGCGCAGTGTCAATGTGCCGGTGGTCTCCATAGAATGCAAGACCTACATTGACAAGACGATGCTGGAAGGGTCCGTTGCCACCGCCGAGAAAATCAAGATGGGCAACCCGTACTGCCTTTTCATTGTGGTCACAGAGTGGTATGATGTGAGTTACGAGGTGGACCCCAAGTACTCACGGATAGACCAGATTTACGTACTGCGGCGGGAGAAACGCCGATCATCCACTTCCAGCCCCATCCACGCGGATGTGGTGATAGACCTGTTTGCTCTGGTTCGGGATCATCTGGGGAGAGACTGGTCGCAGATTGAAGAAAAGGTAAAACGAGAGGGGAAAGTGCTGTGAAATCCGGTCGGGAAGAAAAAGTCCGGGATAAAAGGGGAAAAGAGCGTGTCCGCCGGGGCACGAAGTTCCGGGCCGAAGCGATTCATGCGGAGGAGCCGCCGGAAATTCTCCCCTTCATTAACACCATCATCGTAGGAGACGCCGAAGACGTGCTGCGGAGCCTGCCGGCCGAGAGCGTAGATATGATCATCACTTCTCCCCCTTATAATTTCGGCCATTCCTACGCGGGCGATCCGACGGAAGACACGCGGGAATGGAACGAGTACTTCGCGAAACTCCACCGCATCTGGGCGGAATGCTACCGAATTCTCAAGCCCGGCGGCCGTATCGCGGTCAACGTCCAGCCCCTCTTCTCTGACTATATCCCCACCCATCACATCATCTCCCACCAGCTCCAGCAGATCGGATTTCTGTGGAAGGCGGAAATCTTATGGGAGAAGAGCAACTACAACGCCAAATACACCGCCTGGGGCAGCTGGCAATCTCCTTCTATGCCGTACATCAAGTACACCTGGGAGTTCATTGAGGTCTTTGACAAACTCACCCATCGCAAGGTTGGTCCGCGAAAGGCCATTGACATCACCGCCGACGAATTCAAAGAGTGGGTCTACGGCCGCTGGGCCATCGCACCGGAGAGCCGGATGCGGGAGTTCGGCCATCCGGCGATGTTCCCGGAAGAAATCCCGTATCGCCTGATGCGGCTCTTCACCTACCGGGGCGACATTGTGGTGGACCCCTTCAACGGCGCTGGGACGACCACGGTGGTGGCCTACCGGCTGCGTCGCCGCTTCATCGGCGTGGACATCTCCCCGGAATACTGCCAGACAGCCTTTGAGCGGCTGCGCCGGGAGTCGGCCCAAAAACCGCTGTTTGAATACGGCGGGGACGGCTCCATCTCCCTGCCCTTCCCCTACCCCGACCCGCGCCTGATGGTCTGGGGAGGAACTGTTCAGCCATCTCCGCCCGACGCTAAACCGTCAGGCTCATAGCAGAAGCCCCCCTTCGGGGGCTGTTGGCGCTACTCCGCTTCGTTCCGTAGCGCACTGCGAGCGATATCACAGATTCCGCCTTGCAAACTTGCCCACTTGCCCACTTGCAAACTTGCAAACTTGCATACTTGCATACTTGCATACTTGCATACTTGCCCACTTGCCCACTCACTATGAACCGTGCCGTCACTCTCTACACCCTGCAACAACTGGACCGGGAGGAGGAATCCATCCGCCGACGGCTGAAGGAGATCGCCGCCGCGCTGGGGGAGACTCCCGCCCTCCAGGAGGCCCGCCGCGCTGCCCGCGAGGCCGCCGAGACCGTCCATCGCTGGACCGTCCGCCAGCGGGACCTGGAACTGGCCGTCCAGAGCCTCAGGGACGAAATCCGCACCGCCGAACGGACCCTCTACAACGGCAGTATCCGCAACCCCAAGGCGCTGGACGACCTCCAGAAAAAGGTCGCTTCCCTGCAACGGCTGCTGGAGAAGCGGGAGGAGGAACTGCTGGAGGCGATGATCGCCCGGGAGGAGGCCGAAGCGGCCCAGCAGCAGGCCGATGCCCGCCTGCGGGAAACGGAGGCAACCTGGCAGGCCGACCAGTCCGGGCTGACGGCGGAGAAAGGAGCGCTGGAGAAGCGCCTGGCGGAGATCGCCCGCGCCCGCGCGGTGCTCCTTCCCGCCATCCCCTCATCGGACCTGGAGACCTACCGCGCCCTGCGCCGGACAAAGGGAGGGCTGGCCGTCGCCGTGATGCGCCGGGGCGCCTGCACTGCCTGTGGGATGGAGGTGCCTTCGGGCGCGCTGGAACGGGCCCGCGAGGCCGCCCTCTTCTTCTGCGGGAACTGCGAGCGGATCCTGGTGGCGGAAGAGGAAATTGGCCAGCGATAAACGATTCCCCCCCATCCTGATTTGCCGGAGGACCGAATGCAACTGCACGCTTCCGAAATCCTCTACTACTTTCACTACTTTGTGGATGTACGGCTGCGAGGGCGCCGACGCCCTCTGGTCGGGGGAATTAACATCACTTCGGTGTGCAATCTCCGCTGCGCACACTGTCCCTACGCGGCGGACCTCTTCCCCCGCCAGCACCTCTCGCGCGCCCAAATAGAGCAAATGTTCCAGACCTTCCTGGATCACGGCATCCGGATTCTGTTCCTGCAGGGAGGGGAGCCGACCCTCTGGCACGATGGGGACTATGGTTTCAATGACCTGGTCCGTGACGCCAAACGGCGGTTCTTCCGGGTCGCTTGTGTGACCAATGGCACTCTCCCGATAGACAATCCCTGTGACCTGGTCTGGGTCAGCGTAGACGGGTCACCGCCCGTTCACGACCTGGTGCGCGGAGAGGGGAGTTACGAGAAACTGCGCGCCAATGTCGTTGCCAGTCCGCATCCCAGCATTTATGCCAATATCACCCTCTCCCGCCTGAACGTCCATGACCTGGAATCCTGCGTGGAAGCCATCGTCCGGGATATGCCCAGCATCCGGGGCATTTCCGTCAACTTCCAGATTCCCTATCCGGAGGTGGAAAAATTCTCCCTCTCCTATGACCAGCGGGCAGAGGCCGTGGAGCGGGTGATCGCGCTCAAAAAACAGGGCTACCCTATACTGAACTCGGCCCCCGCGATGCGCCTGATGCTTCGTCCCGGATGGAACCGCACCCACTGGATGATCGTCCTGGGCCATCCCCAGGGGATCATCGTGGAGGGATGCGGAGCCCGTCATGTGGACCCCCGCATCTGCGAAATGTGCGGCTACGGAGTGATGGCTGAAGTCCAGTCTGTCTGGCGAGGAAATCCCGTTTCCATCTGGGAAGCCTTCCGGCTCTTCCGCATTGTCGCCCTGTAACCGAATTCCATCCCAGGAGAAACGTCCACATGCCAACAATGGAGGAAGTTCACCGCTACTACCGGCACCGCCTGGAGAAAATCCCCCCCGATTCCTGGCGCGCCTTTTACGAGATTATGGTCGTCCGCTTCATCATTGTTACTGCCTTGCTGCCCTTCTGGTTGGGTACTGCTCTGGCTTTCTACCAGGAGGGAACGTTCCGTTGGGACGTTTTTCTGGTCAGTTCTCTGACCGTCTTCCTGATTATGGCGGCCACCAACGCCGGCAACACCTATTTTGACTACGAGACCGATAGCAAGAACTTTGAGTTCAGCGCCTATTCCGGGGGGATTCGGGTTCTGGTGGAGGGCAAAATCACCGACCGGCGACGGGCCCTCTGGTTCGCCTTCGGATTGCTGGTCGCCGCCTTGCCGCTGGGACTTTCCCTGCGATTCCTTCTCCACACCGGCGTCTGGACCATTCCACTGGGACTGTTCGGCGCGCTCTGTGGGTGGTTCTACACTGCCAAACCGGTGAAACTGGTCTACCGAGGGCTGGGAGAACTGGCTATCGCCCTCTGCTGCGGCGCTCTCACGGTGGTCACCGGCTACTACCTGCAGGCCGACCGGTTTGACCGGGCGCTCATCCCGCTGGCTCTCGCACTGGCCGGGTCCATCCTGAACGTCATCCTGATCAACGAGTTCGCCGACCGCCGGACGGACGCGCTCTCCGGAAAACGGACCCTGCTGGTACGGCTGGGCCCGGACCGGGCCGCCCGCCTCTACCGGGCAAATCAGGTCTGGTCGCTCGGGGCCGCAGCGCTCGCACCCCTCTTCGGCGTCCCCTGGTACGCCACTCTGCTGGCCCTGGCTACCGCCGTCCCTATCGCCTGGCGAAACCGTCGCCGAACCATAGAACGGGCCTACGAAGGAGATGGCATCAACGACCTGACACTGGACACTTTCGCCGTCCACCTGCTCCTGGAAACGGGCTTCCTGGCCCCGCTCCTGGTAGCAGGGATTCTGCGCTGGGGATTATGAACTCCCCATAGATTGGACTGTTCCGCCTTCGGCGATTGGAATCATCCCCGGAGGGCTTTCCGCCGGGTGTCCGCCTTCGTGGACGCTTTCCAGGCGATTGCGCAGGCAGTCGCCCGACGCTCTCCCTCGGCCCGCGGTTTCAACCACCGGGCTGGATAGTTAGGGAGGACCGACACAATCAACGGAGTGGCAAATGAAACTCCCCACCCGTCTCGCCGAACTGCGGGGGCTGCTGCAGGCCCTGGACTGGGACGAACTCTCCCTCGCCGTCCAGCGGGAGGCCGCCGCCCGCCTCGCCATCGTCGGCCCCGTCAACTCCGGCAAGTCCACCCTCTTCAACCAGCTCATGGGCCGCCGGGTCTCCCCCGTCACCGCCGTCCCCGGCACCACCCGCACCGTCCTGGAGGAGCGGTTCGGCCCCTTTATTATGGTGGACACGCCGGGATTCGGGGAAGTGGGCGGGATGGACCGGGCCGAGATCGCCCGCCACGCCGCGGAGGAGGCCACCGTCGTCGTCCTGTTGCTGGACGCCGCCGCCGGCATCCGCCAGTCCGACTACGAAATCCTGCAGTCGCTGGAGGCGACCGGCGTCCCCGTCATCGTCGCGCTGAACAAGATAGACCTGGTGCGCCGGGAACTGCCCGCCGTCCTGGAAGACGCCCGCCGGAAACTGGGAGTGACCCCCATCCCCATCTGTGCCCGTACCGGCGCCGGGGTGGCGGAGAAGTTGATCCCCGCCATCGTGGACTCCCATCCCTGGATCGCCGTTGCCCTGGGGCGGGCGCTCCCGGCCTACCGCCGTCAACTGGCCCGGCGCCTCGTCCGCAGCGCCGCCACCCTCAACGGCATCATCGCCGCCGAGCCGGTGCCCGGACTGGACGTCCCCCTGCTGCTGGCGGGACAGGTGCGGATGGTCCTGCGCATCGCCGCCATCTACGGCGAATCCCTCTCCGTCCGCCACGCCAGGGAACTGCTGACCACCATCGCCGGGGGCGTGGGGCTGCGCTTCCTGGCCGGGCAACTGGCCAAAGTGCTCCCCGGCCCCGGCTGGGTCATCGCCGGAGTCGTCAACGGCCTGGGGACCTGGGCCATCGGCCAGACGGCCATTCTGTACTTTGAGACCGGTAAGCGGTTGACCCCGGCCCAACTCCGGGACTACTACCGCCGGGCCCGTCGCCTGCGCCGCCGGAAGGGAGCCCCGGCGGAAGGAGAACCGTCGCCATGAAGAAACAATTCGTCCGCGACCTGCGCCCGGGCAAACAGGTGCTCAGTTTCTTCGTCCTGCGCCGCAAACAGCGGGAGCCGTTCCGCGACCGCACCCGCGGCGAGTTCCTCACCCTCATCCTGGCCGACCGGACCGGCGAAATTCTGGCCCGCGTCTGGGAGGACGCGCCGACCGTGGACCAGCAGATAGAGGCCGGGCAGGTGGTGAAAGTGCTGGGCCACGTGGAGGACTACCTGGACCGCTGGCAGGTCATCGTGGAGAAAATCCGCCCGGCGCGGGAGGGAGAGTACGACCTGACCGACATGATCCCCGCCACCGAGCGGGACGTCGCCCAGATGCTGGAGGAGGTACGGAGAACGGTTGAGGAAGTGGAGAACCCCCACCTGCAGCAGTTGCTGCGGGCCTTCTTTGACGACCCCGACTTCGTCGCCCGCTTCTCCCGCGCTCCGGCCGCCCGGCGGGTCCACCACGCCTATCTGGGCGGCCTGCTGGAGCACACCGTGGAGGTCGTCTCCCTCTGCCGCCACCTGCTGACCCTCTACCCCCAGATTCACCGCGACCTGCTGCTGACCGGGGCGCTTCTCCATGACATCGGCAAAATCCACGAGTACCAGTACGAGACGAGCATTGAGTACTCCGATGAGGGGCGGCTGCTGGGGCATGTAGTGATGTCGCTGCAGATGGTGGACCGGGTTCTGGCGGGGATGCCGGACTTTCCCGCCGACCTGGCGCTGCGGCTGCGGCACATGCTCATCAGCCACCATGGGCGGCACGAGTGGGGCTCGCCGCGCCGCCCGCACACCCTGGAGGCGGCGGCGCTGCACTACGTGGAGGACCTCAGCGCCCAGGTGAACCGTTTCCAGCGCCTGATCGCCGCCCGCCGCGACCCCACCAAACCCTGGACCGAGTACGACGTCCTGCTGGGCCGCTACCTCTACGCCGGGCGGGAGGAGGACCTCTCCGTGGAGGAAGAGGGGCGGATAGAGTGATTTCTGAAATCCACAAATCCCCCCTATGTGACCCGACACCCCAGAGGTCCGACAGGAGGGGATATGGACCGATACATCTACTGGCACGCCCCCCTTTGGGAAGTGCTGTTGATAATCCTGATAGGCCTGGCGTTCGTGGGGTGGCTCGTCATCCGCCTGCGACGTCGTCCCGATCTGTCGGTCATCCATCCGGCGTTAGACCTTTCCCCGCTTTTTTTCTACGACGGTATTAAGGGCCTCACCTTTCTCAACCCGGCGGCGGAACAGATATTGCGTGACCTGCCTGCGGCCCAACGTCAGTTCCTGCTGGATGTGCTGATAGAAACCCTGCTGGAGGCCTGCGAGGAATCTCGCCTCACGCAACAACCCGACTGGCCGGAATCCGGACACATTCTGATCGCGGCCCCTATTTCCAGCCAGCCGGGCAAGGTTGCCGGCGTGCTGGCACTGGTGATGAGAGAGGCACCCCCGCCGCCAATTCCTCAACTTGCCGAAGAGCACCCCATGAGCGATGCGGAGAACTGGCTGACATTGGGCCGGACATTGCAGATGCACCGCACCCGACCGGCGGTGCGAGCCCGACGCGTTGCCCTAACGGCAGAGAGGGCTACGCCACTCTGGCAGGAATACCCGCTGAGCCACGCGGAACACGCGCTATTGCGGTATCTGGCAGAACATCCGGCGGAAGTACAGACGGCGGAAACGTTGTTTCGCGTCGTCTGGCCTGATGAGGAAGTGGACCGGTACGGGCTGCGTCCCGACCAGAGGGACCGCCTGCGCCGTCTGGTCTATCAATTGCGTCAGCATGTAGAGCCCACCCCGCACAATCCGCGTTATGTGTGTACGGTTCACGGTGTTGGCTACGTGTTGTATCTGGAAGGAAAAGAGGGGAACGGTGAAACGCCGTCTGTGGTCAATCCGGCCGGATAAATTGCTTATCCCCCTTACGCTTGCCTGGCTGCTGACCACGCTGAGTTGGCTGGTTGCGCGCAGCGATGGGATCGGCGGGCACCCGCTGGTTATCGTTTGGAGTGATGACCCGGGCAATTACGATCCGCACTCCACCTCTCATCCGATTGCCCAGTCGGTCTTTCGCTATGTTTGCGAGCCGCTATTCTACGAGGATTTTGACGGTACAGTACGGGGGCTCCTGGCAGAAGATGACTTTGAATATGAGGACGGTGGACGCCGCCTGGTCATTCGCCTGCGGCCAGGCATCACTTTTCACGACGGCACGCCCCTGAACGCCCAGGCCGTGCAGGCCAGCTTTGAACGCTTGCTGCGCGTGGGGGTTTCGCCACTGCTTAACGAGTTGCGCGACGTCACGGTGACCGCGCAACCCGATGGACGCAGCGTGGTGTTCACCCTGCCCGAGCCCGACTACGATTTTGTGCGGCTGGTGCTGAGCAACCCCTACGCCGCCATTGTCTCCCCCCAGGCCGGCAACCCGACGGCCCCTGGATTTATCGCCTGCACCGGCCCCTATCGCTTTGCGCCCAATTTATACCGACCCGGCCGTTCGCTAACCCTCGTGCGTTCCCCGGATTACCGCTGGCCCCCCGTCTATTTCGCTAGCCGGGGCGCGGCCTACATCCACCGGATTCAGTTCGTCTTTGAAGCGGAGCGGTCCAAACGTCTCCGGATGCTCCTCAGCGGTAAAGGCTGCGTGCTCAGCCTCAGTGAAGAACACGTTGCAACGGTGGCCGCCCTTTCCCACTTTCGGCTGTACGAGGCCACCGGTGGCGTGACGTATCTGGGGTTCAATTTTCAGCGTCCGCGCTGGCAGGACGTGCGGGTGCGCCAGGCTATTGCGCTGGCGCTGGATAAAACCGCCCTGGCCGAATTGGGGCCCTTCCTGATCGCCGATACGCCCCTGGCACCCAGCGCTATCGGCTACGATCCCCGGGCGGCCGCTTTTGGTTATGGCTACGACCCGGACCGCAGCCGGGCTTTGCTGGCCCAGGCCAGCTTTGATGCCGGGGGCGAGGTCGTGCTGTTGATCCCCGAGAGCCAGACGTACAGGGAACTGGCTGCCGCCGTGAAACAGCAGCTGGAAGCTATCGGATTGCGGATCCGCATCCGCGAGATACCCCGAGCGGACATCCTGACCCAGCGCCAGGACTTTGACCTGTTGCTGTTTGACTATGCCTGGAGTGATTACAGGGCATTGGGCATCTTTCTCGGCCCCGGACCCCGCAACCTGCTCAACTATCCCGGTGGGGAGGTTGCCGAACTGGTCGCCCAGGCCCGGGCCACAGCCGATGCCGACCAGCGCCAGCAACGAGTGCTGAAGGCTCAGCGAATCGTCCTGGAGCAGGCCCTGTGGCAGCCGTTGCTCGTGCGGCGCATCACTTTTGCCGTGGATGGGAGATGTGTGCAGGGTGAGCGGCAATCCCCGGAAGGCGAACTCCTCTTCCACGACGCCCACACGTTGCCCTGATATCCCCTCCAATGTAATACCAATTGCGTTTGAAAATGTCATATTTGAAGATATCTCCACTCATCGCCCCACCTCCCTGCCCCCCTCCCCGTTGGGCGGCGCCCAC
>FWPU01000328.1_pt1 | contig 26604 bp, 27 predicted proteins | sample 2228361 | NCBI WGS metagenome assembly FWPU01 (sample SAMEA103939777, study PRJEB20133) | metagenome
ATCTCTACCTTCCCTCTTTTCGGTCCACCCCCTCTTGCGTGGGGACAACTAAAGCGTGGCATGGTGGAAACCGATAACCCGCGGTCCACCCCCACGTGCGTGGGGACAACGGGGATTGAAACAAAGCACGGCGGCGCTTGTGCGGTCCACCCCCACGTGCGTGGGGACAACGACTACATGCCAGTACTGCCCGCCAGTAATAGCGGTCCACCCCCACGTGCGTGGGGACAACCGACCGGCGAGCAGTTCATCCAGCTCTCCGAGCGGTCCACCCCCACGTGCGTGGGGACAACGCCCGCAGGCATGTGAGCGAATTGCGGAAGTCCGGTCCACCCCCACGTGCGTGGGGACAACACTTCCAATTTCCGCATCATTCCGGGATGCGAATCAGCACAAGCCCGTCGAAGTCTACAAGCTCCCGGCTCGTCTCCCCGTGGCTGCGCAGGGCAAACCCCTGCTCCGTGTCGGTGCTGTAGATCAAAATCCCGCCTTCACGCCCTTTCAAGCTTCCGCACACCTTCTCCCAAAGCCGGTCCCGAACCATCGCCGACACGCGTCCAACGAAGACACCCGTTCGCGGCTCCAGCAGCCACCGCGTCAGCTCCCCGCGCAAGCTCGCGGGTACCCGCTCCAGCACCAGCACCATCATGCCTCAACCCTCGCGCTCGCTTTCTCCGTAATTCACCCCACCACTCACGACTCCCGCTTCCGGGTCCCACAGCCCACCGGGAAGTGCGCGGTCGGTATCCATGTCACCCTTTCCAGCGATGCCGGGGCCATCGCTCTCGCGCCGAACGCCAAGTGCCCGGTCAATGTCATCCACAATCCGCTCCAACAGCCGGTGCGCTCGGAAGGCGTCCCGGCACTGCCGCCGCACCCGGCCCTCCAAATCGTGCGTGCCGTCCGCGGCGGCACGAAATGCAACCGGGATCGTCAGATCGGCTTTGTAGAGATCGGCAATATCGTACACGAACGACAACATCTTCCCGGTGTGGATGAATCCCAGTGCAGGCGAATAGCCCGCGGCAACGATGGCCGCGTGGCAAACGCCGTAGAGAGCAGAATTCGCTGCGCTCAAGGCACGATTGACGGGATCGGCTTCGCTCCAGCGCTGGCGCTTGTAGGACCGGCCAGTCCAGGGCACACCGGTTTCGCGGCTCGCTCGCGCGTACGCTTCTCGCACGCGCACGCCTTCCAACCCGCGGACCTGTTGCAAGGTGAGATGGGCTGGCAAGGGCTGGGTGAACCGCATGCGATAGAGCCGGAAGACGACCTCCAGATGACGCTTCGGATCGGCCCATTGCCACGCCTGCCAGAGCAGGTTGCGCGCGGACCGGGTCTCTCCGAGTCCCTGGGCGTAGAACCGGACTCCCTCTTCGCCGGTCCAGGCCACCAGGCAGCCATTGTCGGCCAATGCCCGGATGGCGGCATGCGTGATGCTGGTGCCGGGTCCCAGCATGAGCAGGGTGAGCGACGCGCACGGGACCGGGGTTTTCCCCCGCGCATCGTAGAGGGCGATTGCCTTTTCCTCCTGCTCGATGCGGGCGTGCTCGACATACAGATAACTCCAACTGTCCCGAACCTTGGGGAGAAGATGCAGGTCTTCCATCGGCGTGTCTCCGCCCTGGGATGCTCCAGTCAGATCCGCGCAAGGGAGAGCAGCCCGAAGCCATACGCCTTGCCCGAGCCGATGCCACGGCACAGTGCCTGGCGGAAGCGCTCGAGATCCGTGATCTGCAGCCTGCCGTCGAACACCACAGCGCCAAAGGTGAGCCGCCTTCTCTCAGCGGCTTGCTGCTCACCCGTTTGCATCGCGCCGAGTCCCCGATCGGGGCGCACCTGCACATCTAGCACGGCGAATCCCGCCTGCTCGGCGTGCCGGTGCAGCCAGGCGAGTTGCTCTTCTTCCCGCAGCAGCGCAACGCGCTTCCCGAGCAGGGGATCCTCACGTGGCTGCGGCCGGCGCGTCGCCAGGCGTTTGGTGGGGTTTGCGCGCAGGCGAAAGCGGAGCTGATCCTGGAGGCGCAGGCCGGCGATGGCCGCTCCGATCGGCTTGACAGCCGGATTTTCCAGGCCAGGCAAGGGCAGCAAATAGGGATGAAGGCTCTCCGTGTGGGGCAGGCGTGACCAATCCGGAACATGCAGCGATTGCACGAGCACGCTGACGATACCGGAACGGGAATCCACCTCCGGCCGGTAGAGAACACCGAATTCCGCCCGTGGTGATGCGCCATCCGCGGTTGGAAACCCGGTCATGATCCGTTGATGCAGCTTGTGGCAATCGGCAAGGTCTTTTCGGACCTCGCGGTTGCGGGAGTTGAGGATCAGGCGCGAGAGATAGAGATCAGGCATCGGCTCCATCATCGGTACCCTCCGGGGCGATCGGGACATCCGTTTCCAACATCCAGAAGGTGGTCAGAACCGTTCGCGGCATGAACCGGCGGTGGAGGAAGGCGGGGCCGGGCTCCGGTTGATCCTGCCGCACCTCCGGACCGTCTGGCCTTTCCAGCACCACGCGCAGGGCATCCGGCTTAATACGAGCTGAGCGCGGGCGCCATGGCTCACTCCGGAGCGCCTCCTCAAGCGGCATCTCCGGACGCACGCCACCGCCTGGCAACGCCACCGGCACGCCAGGCGGGAAGGCTTTGCGGCCAAGGAAGAGCGCCCAGCGCGGGGCGCGCAAGGCAGCATCGAGACGGTGCAACAGTGGCAGATCCTCACCGGACAGGCCGACCAGGAAATCCGCATCAGCAAGATAGAAGCGCTCGGAGAGGACGGTCTCTTCCCTGCCCTGGCTGGCGCGGGCGACCTTTTGAATGGTGTGATAGTCGCGCTCGACGGTCCCTTCCCGGTCAACCCGCACTCCCATCACCAGGATGGCGAGGTCGTCAACCGGCTCCCAGCGTGGGCGGCCCAGCGCCGCGCAGAGCAGCCCAAGGACGCCGCTCTTGGAAGGTTCCAGACCCGTGTCGCGCACGCCAAACCGGCTCTGAGTTCCCCAGGATTGCATTGGCCCGGCAAGACGAAGGAGGAGCGTGTGCATGGTATCACCCTGCCTGGCCAGCCGCCCCGTTGAACCGGACCGACGCGGTGACCTGGTTGACGAGCTCGGCGACAGTCGTTTGGACGGCGCCGGTCAGCGACGAAAGAGACACCTCGTCATCGAGGAGCGCGACCCACGGACCGTAGATGCCATGGTTGCCATACATGCGGGTGAGCTTGCCCCAGTAGCGATCGAGCGCCAGGATCGAGGCGTGCATCAGATCCTGGTCACCACGCGGCTCGACCGGCTTGAGAAAGGCGTTGGCCAGGGACCACAAGCCGCGCTCGCGCAGAACGGCCATGACGAACGAGGGAGGATTCTGCGCCGCCATGCTGTTTTGCTTGCCGGTGGGAATGGCGGCGATGGATGCCTCAATGAAGGCGCGGACGGTTGCCCGCGCGAGATCCTCGTCTCCCTGCAGGTTGCGCTTGAGCTGCTCAACGTCGATGTTGGCGTAGCGGTAGTAACAGGCCGAGTTGAACTCAACGGTGCCGAGCATGCCGGCGCCTGGATCTTCTTCCCGCGGCTTGAGATCATCCACGGCGGTGAAGAAGTCGAACTCCATGTTGACGCGGTTGGTCGAGATGGCGTGTGCGACCTGGCAGGCCGCGTCAACGTTGAGGCTGGATTGATCAGCGAGCATTCTCCCGAAGAGGGCAAGGTCGGCCGCGCGGCCACCATCCAGGATACGCTCCAGAGCTTGCCGTGCTTCGATTGGCACGCTCGCTTTTGCCTGCTTCTTGGTGCTGCGGGCACTTTTCGGTTCTCCACCGGGTGAGGCTGGGTTCTCGGCGGCAGCCACCAGGCTGTCCCAATGCGCAGAACAGACGTCAGCGAGAGCAGCGAGCTCTTGATTGCCAAGGAACAAGAGGTATTGGGTTTCTCCGTTGTTGACCGAGAGCTGGACGCCTTTGAGGAGTGTTTCAACGACTTGGCCCGCTTGATCGAACGGGTGGCCCTTCTCCGAGAGCAGACGACCAACTTCGCGCACAACGAGCGAAGTGGGCTTGGCGCGGTGCTCGGGAGCAATGAGGTCATGGTCTTCAAACGCGCGTCGAATTGCCCGCTTGAGGCACTGGCTGGAAATGCGTGCCCGGCGGTAGCCGCCAAACTCGCAGTCCTTGGGAGCGCCCGTGTCATCACGGTTGAGGTTTGACGGCGCGAAGTTTTGCAACAGGTGCAGCTCGACAAACATGCTTTCCTCCTCCTCGCTGGTGTCCCAGCCTATCCAACGTCATCCGAACCGTCGCCCGCGGGCGCGGATGTGGCCTGTTGTGGACTTGACGAGTTAACGATCGTCCAAAAACTTCTAGCCCATCGCCGCTGCACGGACCGCTGAGGGCGATCCCACGCCAGCAGGTCGGACAGAAGCTGCGCCCAGTCAACGGGAATCTCCGCTGCTTTGAGCAGCGCGACGTTGCGGCGCAGGTGATTCCCGATGTCCTCCTGATGGGCATTGAGCAGGGCGACGAACCGGCGCTCGACGGCTTCGAGCCGGTCCGGTCTTTTTGAGATTAGTGCGGCCATGGAGACGCCGAAGTCTCGCGACTGAGGGGGCGCTCCGTCATTGTCCGGCCACGGCAGGGGGTGCAGCGCAAAGAGCGACGCCACCAGGTAGTAGCTGGCCTCTTCCCAAGTGGCGGCACTCTCGCAAATCCAGGGAGCGACATACGGAAACATCTCGGCGGCCTCCCCCGGAGGCTTGCCTAGGCCGCGGCGCAGCGCCGCCAGCGCCGCACGGTTGGGTGATCCCGGATCGGCGAGATTCATCAGGTGCCTAGTGAATTGATTAATGCGAGATAGGCGACTGTTAGTCGGTATTTTCATGAGAACCCTCCTGTTTTAGACAAATTTTCGAAGCGTTTGTTCAATAGAACGCTCAAGATGGCGTTCTGCAATAGCTGCTGCCTTGATGGCTCGCGCACCAGTTCCCGCTGCTAATGCAGTTTCTTCAAATGCAGCAAGCGCGCCTTGTTTTACCTGCTGGGACCATGTCACTAGCGCATGCGGCGTCGAGGTTTCGGCGGCTTGCGGAAGTACTTCCAATTCTGCCGCGAGATTGACTAGGAACCTTTTGAACGGGATTTCCAAGCGCGCCCAGTAGTGACGTTCAGTGCCTAGATGATTCACGAGATTGTTTATTGATTTCTCTTCTAGCTCGTCATGCTTCTTTTGGTGAGCTGATTGCTTGTTCTTTTCATTCTCCTGCTGTTGAGGTAATTGCGGAAGCATTCGAGAGGCGAGCTGCTTCGCTGCCTCCAGTAGATCATCCTTCACACATTCAGCTAGTCGAAGCCCATTTTCGAGGAAATCGGCTAACTCCGTGCGTGTAAGATATGCGAGCGGTAACGGAAGCCGTTCACGTCGCCAGAGGATGACTCTCGCAGCTTTCCGTTCATCAACCGCGAGTCCGGCAATAATGAACTGGTACGCCGATTTCATCAGAATATGACCGCTCCGTCTTTGAAATTCCAATCTGGCAAGCCAATTGAACACCTCTGGCCGCTGATTATCGGAGGCACTACTTTGAAACAAGGCGTGGCTATCACGCCACAGTGCCCGATTAGGCTCTAGCCGTTTCGGAGTGAATCCTCCTGCCTTCGTCCGCCCATAGCACTTGAAGGGATCGAGCACAGTTTCAAGAGGTCTTAGATATTGCAAACGCTGGCACCACCGAACGCGAGGGGGAGCTCCTTCAGGGATGAGGTGGATTCTTCTGCTTTGCCACGTAAGGTAATCAACGTAGCCAAGCGGGGGGGGCCTTCTAAGCTCGGAGTTCTTGGCTCATCCTGTTCCCACGCAGCTTCGTCCGCACCTATCCACGCTATAGGGCGCTCCTCATTGTACGCAACGAGGTTAAGAGCGAGCGTTTCGAAAAGAGAATCTCCTTGAACCAAAACTGAGTAGCCTCGAACGAGAGTGGAGTGGCAGAGATTAAACGGTCGGCTTACGCCGCCGCCGATGGCAAAGGCTTGATGAGCGACGAGGTACCGGGCGGCCTCGGCTGGGTGCATCGGCGCGGGGTCGCTGTCGAAGCAATGATCGAACAACGTAGGGTTATTGCCAGCAGCGGCTTCCTGCACGAGTATCGTGATTGGTTGTTTTTTGGCGGGTCCATCGTGATCGGAGATGAACGGAACCTGATAGAAAGGCCGAAGTGGATCAAAAAGATCGAATCGATGCTTCCATCGCTCAAGATAGTTCGTAACCATAGCTGAATCCCACTTTCCCTGGTTCCAAAGATGGATCCAGTCCGACAGGTTGGACGGTCCTGAGAGGCTGCGGTGAAGCACGGCAAGCAACAGCCTGTGCAGCGCAACTGTCACAAGCGGCGATGGGTCGAAGAGTTCGCGTAACTCATGTGCGTACATGAGGGTGTCGCGGATGCTGAGCTCTAGCGATCTACCTTGGTGATCGATGCAAGGAATCCATGGTTGCTCGATAAGGTTAAAACTCGACATCATTGCTCCTTTCGAGAAATGACCAAACCAATCTCTTGATCTATGGAGAGATGGTAGTTGCCAATGTCAACGCTCCGGTCCTCGGCGAGACAAAGTAATCGGTGATTTCGGAGAAGCGATGACTTGCGCCATCCTGATGGTGTCTTGAGATTCAGCAGATCAAAAACAACACGAGAATCTGTCACTTCTACGGAACAACCTATCAACTCTTTCGCCTCTCCACGCGTCGGGATTCGATCCCGATCCAGGTTCTGCCATTGTGCTGGCATTAGGCAAATGCAGGATGTTGAAGGGTCACTGATCCGAGTGAGAGCTTGGATCGATGGGTGGACGCTTGGATCATCTTCTTCTAGCTCGCGATTGAGATCCTCCAGCAGTTCTTCGGCTTGGTATGTTGGCGGTAAGAGGCGTAGGTCCTTGGCCATACGCTCATGATGTAATTGCTTCCGATGCAAATCTTGCTTGGTCTTTTCCCAGTGCTGGATAAGTCGCTCGCCTGCCTCTGGCGGACACGGCTGGTTGTCGTCGTAGACGGCCTCGACGAGCGCTTCGATGTCGTCCGGCAGGCGGATGGTGGCTCGGTCGCGCAGCTCCCACCAGGTGCGCAGGAGCAGGTGCTCGTCGTAGACGTGGGTCGTTCCGGGGTCGAACACCGGCACGCCATCCTGTTCTGCCGGGGCCAGGATCCACAGCGTGGGCTGCTCAAGGCCGGGCGGACGCTGGCGGGCGTGCCGGTGCAAGCGCCCGGCTCGCTGCAAGACGAGATCGGCTGGCGCAAGCTCGGTGACCATCAGATCGAAGTCCAAATCAAGACTTTGCTCGATGATCTGCGTGGCGACGAGCACTGCCCGGTCCGGGCGCGTGCCGCCTTTTCCGAATCGCGCGAGCGCCCGTTGCTCCCGCTCCTCGCGGTCGCGCACCAAGAAGCGCGCGTGTAGGAGGTCGAGCACCGGCCCGCCATCGCTGGCCTTCCCGGCGAAGTACGGCTGGAGGGCGCGGTACGTTTCCTGAGCACTGCGAACGGTATTGCAAATCACCGCGGCGCAACCTCCGTGCGCGAGCGCCTCGCGCAGAAGCTGGCCGAGGGCGTCCCGGGTGATGCCCGTCAACCACCTTACGTTCATTACATTCCGGCGCTGAGCGGAAATTCCGACACTACGCGTTCTGATCTCATGCCGCGTGGTCCAGGTGAGGCGTGGGTAGGGCGAGGGGATTGTGGAATCGGCCGGAACTGGAGCGTCGCCGTGCGATAGGAGCGCCAACCCTTCGGCATACGCGGCGACGAGCCGCTCGCGCCGCTGGCGAGGCAGGGTGGCCGAGAGCAGGACGACGCGGCAGCCAAGCGCCGCGAGCCAGGTCAGGAGCCGCTCCAGCAGCGTTGACATGTACGTGTCGTAGGCATGAACCTCGTCGATGACAACCGTCTTATGCGCCAGGCCGAAGAGACGGACAAAGACATGCCGTGTTTGCAGCACCGCCAGCAGCGCTTGATCAACGGTGCCAACGCCGAAGGGCGCAAGCAAGCCACGCTTGCGCTGGGTGAACCATTCCGCGGCAACGACCGAGGCCGGAGCGCCATCCCAACTGTCAGATCCCGCGATGGCGTGTGGCTGGGGGAGGCGATCGAGCGCCTGATCCGTCTCGACCAGGGCTGCCTGTCCGTGAAGAAGTTGAAGATTGATCGCTTGCTCCGGGTACCGGCTTAGAAGAAACGTGCGCAGGCGGTGATACATCTGGTTACTCGTCGCCCGGGTGGGGAGGCCGATATAGTGACCGGGGAGCCCGTGGACGACGCTCGCACGGTCGGCTAAGTAAAAAGCAGCCTCAGTTTTGCCTTCTCCCATCGGCGCTTCGACAATGATCAGCGCCGAGCCATCGAGCGTTTCCGCCAGGTCAATAACCGCTTGCTGCACGGGGAATGGCGGCACAGCGCTGGGGAAGAGCGTCGAGAATGGCAAGGGTTCGGGCCGGGCCCACGCGGTCCAGCCCAGCGTCGCCAGCGCCTTGGCCGCCCGCTGCTGGGCCTGGTGCCAGTATTCCGCGGGGTCAAAGGCCAAACCGGCGCTCGTGTCGGCGTACGGGAAGTGCCGTTCGTCGGAGCCGATCCAGTCAGCGACAGCAATGAGTCCCGCTAGCCAGAGCAAGCGGGCATTGTCGAGCTTCGCTAGCGAGGGCGGCACACCGATGACATCAGCCAGTTGCTTTGCCAGTAGGGCGCGGACATTTGCCCACGGTTGCGTCCCTATCGCCTCATGTGAAACCTTGATCCGCTCGTCGCTGCGCGGGAAGACGCCGTGATGGCCGCCAATAACCACGGCCAGCGGCTCGGCGATGTCGCGGGCAAGGTTGAAGGGCGGCTGAGGGAAAAGCTCCGCGAGAGCGTTTGCCGTGATCACGCCATGGGGATAAGAGCGATTGAGCTCTTGGTAACGCGGGTGTTCTTGCTGCCGCTGAAAGGCCGGCGCGGCTTTGCCGAGATCATGAAGCCCGGCCCATATGGCAATCCACTGGGCGGTCGCGGCTTCGTCTAATCCTAGCCCCTCAGCGAACCATCTGCGTGCGGCTGGTGAGACCACGCTTCGCCACATCTGGTCTGCCAAGGCCGCCACATCGAGCATGTGGCACAGCAGCGGATGGCGCTGGGCGCCGGATGCCTTCGCCCACAAGGAGATCGGGTTCGACGGTTCGATAGCGAGCATGATCGAGATCCTCTCCTGCTGCGAATGAGAATGGACGATCATGTGCCAAGGGTCGAGAATGATGGTGATTATGACCCAACCGTTCGCTGGTATGAAGAGGAAGGAGCGGCTTCGTCGATCGCGAAACCGCACTCAGCGTCCATGGCGCTCACGCTGAATTGGGAACGAGAGAAAAGGGTAGAATACGAATGAAAGGCGCCTGGTTGGTGGCATTGCCAACGTTGGGCGCGCACCAGCGCTTGATCATCGAAGGCAGGAGACCACATTCGCGTGAGCAGCACGACAACCGATCTGCCCCTGGCCGGTGACGCCGCTACCGATCCCACAGAGGGGCACGTTCTCACCGCGGAGCCGCCGATCACCGAATCCGCGCACTTGCTTGGGCAGGATGCCCCCACCAGCCAGCGCGCCCCGGTCGATGCCGTGGTAGTGCTGGACTTCGGCTCGCAATACTCGCAGCTCATTACCCGCAGGGTGCGCGAGTGCGGCGTTTACTGCGAGCTGGTCCCCTTCGATACGCCATGGGAGGACCTTGCCCCGCTCCATCCCAAGGGGGTCATCCTCTCGGGTGGGCCAGCCTCAGTCTACGATCCCGGCGCGCCGCAGCTTCCCGCATGGGTGCTGGAGCGCGGATTACCCGTGCTCGGCATCTGCTACGGCATGCAGCTCCTCGCTCATGCCCTCGGTGGCCGTGTTGCGCCAGCCGATCACCGCGAGTACGGGCCGGCAGTCATCGAGGTGCTCGATCCTGGGCACCCGCTCTTTGCCGGCTTGCCAACCCAGATGCCTGTCTGGATGAGCCACGGCGATCACGTGGTGGATCTGCCGCCAGGTTTCCGGGCGTTGGCCCGCTCCGCCAACTCCCCGCACGCCGCCATGGCGGGGGATCACCTGGTCGGCATTCAGTTTCACCCGGAGGTGGCGCATACCCCGCTCGGCTCGGAATTGCTGGCGCACTTTTTGACACGAATCTGCGGCTGCGCACCCACCTGGTCACCGGAAAGCTTCATCGAGGCCTCGATCCGGGACATCCGGGAGCAGGTTGGCTCCGGACGGGTACTGCTGGCGCTCTCCGGGGGAGTGGATTCCTCGGTGGCGGCCGCGCTCATCCACCGGGCGATCGGCGATCAGCTCACGCCGGTCTTCGTCAACAACGGGCTGCTCCGGTTGGGTGAGGCCGAGCTCGTGCAAGAGGTCTTCGCCCGCCACTTCGGGATGCGGCTCGTCTATGTGGATGCAACGGAACGGTTTCTCGGCCGGCTGAAAGGGGTAACAGATCCGGAGGAGAAGCGCCGGATCGTTGGTGAGGTCTTCATCCGTGTCTTCGAGGCGGAGGCAGACAAGCACGGGCCGTTCGAGTTCCTTGCTCAGGGCACGCTGTACCCTGATGTGATTGAGTCAACGACGAAGGACACGAAAGCAGCGGCCAAGATCAAGACCCACCACAATGTGGGCGGGCTGCCGGCCGATCTGCGGTTCCGCTTGCTTGAGCCGCTGAAATTCTTGTTCAAAGATGAGGTGCGCAGCGTGGGCCGGGCACTTGGGCTGCCGGAGGAGATCGTGCAGCGGCAGCCATTCCCTGGTCCTGGTCTGGCGGTGCGCATCATCGGCGAGGTCACTCAGCCCGATCTAGACCTGCTGCGCAAGGCCGATGCGATCGTGCGCGAGGAGATCGAGGCGGCGGGCGAGGCTCCGAATGTCTGGCAATATTTTGCAGTCTTGCTGCCGGTCTACTCGACCGGGGTGATGGGCGATTACCGTACCTACGCCCGCGTCTGCGCGGTGCGCGCAATTGCCTCACAGGATGCGATGACGGCCGATTGGGCGCGGCTGCCGTACGACTTGCTGGCGCGCATCTCCAACCGGATCGTCAACGAGGTGCGGGGCATCAACCGGGTGGTCTACGACATCTCCTCGAAGCCGCCAGCGACGATCGAGTGGGAGTAGCGCCGGCAGGGAGTCGGGGGCCAGGGATGGCCGGTGTTGGGCAGACTGCTGTGTCTGCCCCGGCCATTCGTCTCGGGGTTAGACACCCTGGGGTCAGGCCGCTTGATTCGCAGGGCATCTGCGCGAGGAGGCAACGTCGCGACTCATCCGGGCTAACCCCACCGCAGTCCCTGCGGAACTGGAACGGAGCGAGCTTCACGCTATTAGCGGTTCGCGTCCGCGCGGGAGGGAGCGGACCTCAGCAGCGCCACGCAGCATGCAGCACTCCCGCATCCCTAGTCCCCAACCCCTGACTCCCGACCCCACTTACGCCAGCCGGTGCACCACGCGCCCGTCTACCACGGTCAGGCAAACTGGCAAGCGAACCAGGTCATCGGCATCGCACTCGACCGGGTCATCGGCGAAAGCGGTCATGTCGGCGCGGTATCCAGGCGCGATGCGGCCAGCAATATGCTCTTCGGAGACGGCTCGCGCTGCCTCCGTGGTATAGCCCTCCAGCGTCTGCAGTGGCGTCAGCGCCTGCTCGGGCAGCACCGGGACGAAGTCCCGCTGGCCTCCTGGGCGGCGCAGCCGCGCCCACGCCATGCCGATCCGGGGATCGAATGGCGCCACCATCCAATCGGAGCCCAGCGCCAGGATCGCGCCCGAGCGGCGCAGGTCCTGGCAGCGGAAGGCCCGCTGGCGGCGCTCCGGTCCGAGCCGGCTTTGCGCGGCGTCGCTGCCGTCGGGGCGGTAGGCTGCCATGTGCAGCGGCTGCATCGAAGCGACAACACCTTGCGCCGCAAAGCGCGGCAGATCCTGGTCAACGAGTTGCTCGATGTGCTCGATCCGGTGGCGTATCCCCGGCGCGGCTCCTGCTGCTTGGTACGCGTCCAGCGCGCAGCGCACGGCGCGGTCGCCGACCGCATGCGTGACGCACTGAAAACCCGACTGGGCAAAGAGCGCCACTGCTTGGGCGTAGTAGTCTGGGTCAGGCCAGAACGGCCGGGTGCATTCGCCGTGGGTGTCTGGCTCGTACATCCAGGCGGTTCCGGTCTCCGTCACGCCATCGATGAAGAACTTCGCGACGCCGCCGCGCCAGAGGCGGCCGCGCTCGTCCCGCAATGGAAGCTGCGCCCGCATCTCGTCGTGGGTCATCTCCGGCTTCTGCCAGAGCGGAACGACCATGCGGACGGTGAGATCGCCGTTGCCCTCGAGCTCGCGGAGCAGATCGAAGGTGGCGGGGCTACCGTCCATCGCATGCACGCCCGTCAGGCCAGCGGCGTTCCATTTGCGCATGGCCTCGACGTACCAGCGATAGCGCTCGGCGGCGGTCGGCTCTGGCATCGCCCGTCGCACCAGATTCATCGCGCCGGCTTCGCGCAGCTCGCCAGTTGGTGTGCCGTCTGGATCGCACACCACCTCGGAGTTATCCTCGAACGTCTCCCGGCCGGTGACACCGGCTAGCCGGAGCGCGGCCTGGTTCACGACGGCGGTGTGCCCGTCGAAAAAGGCTAGGAAGGTGGGCTGACTGCCGACGGCATCGTCGAACACCTCGCCCCGGATGCCCGTCTGCTCGAAGACCTCGAAGACCATTCCCCAGCCGGTGATCCAAGCGTTGGGGCCGACCTTGGCGCGCTCGGCGGCCAGCGCCGCGCGCAGCTCCTCTGGTGTCTTCACCTGGGTGAGGTCGGCGCCACGCGTAGCCTCAGCGCCCCAGAACGGATGGAAATGGCTATCGGTGAGGCCGGGGACGATGGCCAGTCCCCGGCCATCAATGATTTCGGTCGTGGCATCGCAGGCGGCACGTACCGTGGCATCATCGCCGACCTCGACAATGATGCCGTCGCGCATGGCCACGGCCGAAGCGGTTGGGCGGCGCGGATCAAGTGTGCGGATCCGAGCTCCAATAATGGCAAGGGTTGGGGCGGTCATCCTGACAAGCATCCTTTCGAATCCTGGGCTTCGCGAATCGAAGCGCGAACCATTATCGCCCAGGGCCGGAACACGATGCGCCGTAGGCCTCATGCGCTCGGCACGGAAGCTGCGCGAGGCCCGTCAGTGCAGACAGCGAGAGATCCATCGCTCCGCTTGGGATGACACTGAGGTGAGCGCATCGCTTGCGAGACAACGCCTCAGTGGGACCGGGTCCCGGCCAGCCAGGTCAGCATCTGCGCCCAGAACTGCGGATAGCCAACCCAGCGCATGAAATCGCCGGTCCAGTGCGGCGCAACATCCGATGCGAAGATGGCGGTGCGGCCACGGCCATGGATAGTGGTGGCGATGATCGGGTCGCTAAAGGGTACGGGTGGGAGGCACCGGTCCCACCGCTATTGGCTGATGACCGTCTCCGAGTCGCCGATGGAGAGGACACGCGTTGGCATGTGGGCTCACCTCCCGGATTCCAGGATGGCTGACTCGCTGAGGAGCCGCTTGATGCGTTGCATTGGCAGGAAGAGGCGTCGTTCGTCATCGAAGAATCGCAGGAAGCCATAGCGCTCATAGAACTTGCATGCCCGCTCATTTTTGGCCTCGACGATGACGGCCATGGCGCCCAGATCATGACTGATGGCGTACGCCCGATCCAGAGCGTCGTAAAGAACAACTCCGCCAATGCCCTGTCCCTGATAGCGCGTGTCGACTGCGAGGCGTCCCAGGAGGATCGCGGGGAGATTGGGATAGCGTGGTAGGCGCCTTTGAAGCTCCTGTGGAAGACTGTCTAACCGTACGGAGGTGGCGCTTAGGGTATAAAATCCAGCGATTGCACCGTTAGCTGTGTCGACAAGCAGGAAAACGACCGCCACTCGATTCCGTACATCCTGGCTTGCCTGGTGACGCAGATACGTGTCGAGAGCGGCCACGCCACACGAAAACGCATTCCGGTCATGGCTCGCCGTTAGCGCTTCGAATCGGAACCGGGTCATTCGGAATGACCGACCAACGCTCGGTGCCGGCGAGCGGTCGCTCGTAGGTGCTCGTTTGGTTCGCCCTGAGAAAAAAGCTCCTCGGCAAAGAGCAGGCTGTCACGCGCTGACAGGGTGATCAGATGATGACGGGCGATCGCCTCCTCAGCAGCAGATTGGACAGCGCTGATGACGAAGTCGCTCAGGCTTCGCCCCGAGAGTTCCGCCGCGCGCAAAAAAAGAGCCTTTTGCTCTTGGGTAATGCGCGCCTCGAGGCGCTCTCTCTTCCGTGTAGCTGTTTGTGACCGCATCGCCCGACTCCTGATGACATGCTACTCACTGGGAAAATGTACGGTAAAGAGCCGCACAAATCAACTCTACGCCATTTGGTGCTGTCCGCGCAGCCGCGTGTTGCGACCTGACAACGCTGCCAGTCAGACGGATGCGAGCTCGCTGATGCGGACACGCGCGTCGGGGCGCTGGGTTAGATCAGGCAGCAAGCGTGTGCCGAGCCCCGGCATGGGCGGCAGCGAGGCGTGTCCGTTCTCAATGATGGGCAGGTCGGTCACCAGTTCCCGGTACCAACCAGTGTAATATGCCCTCACTGTCTCTTGGATCAGCGCGTTTGGCGCATTGAGGGAGAGGTGCATCGAGGCCATCAGCACGACGGGTCCGGTGCAATCGTGCGGCGCTACGGGGAGTTGGTACGCCTCGGCCATCGAAGCGATCTTCTTCGCCTCGGTGATGCCGCCAACCCAGCTCAGATCGAGCATGATGATCCGGGCTGCGCCTTGCTCCAGTACCTCGCGGAAGGACCAGCGAGTGGCCAGCGTCTCGCTCACCGTCGTGGGTACGTCCGTCGAGGCTGCATAGGTCGCCAGCGCGTCGATGTTGTCCGCTTTGAGCGGGTCTTCAAACCAATAGGGCTGGAACTCTTCGAGAGCGCGGGCGATCTTGATGGCTGTGGGCAGGTTCCAGAGGGAGTGGAACTCGACCATGATGTCCATATCGAGCCCGACGGCCATCCGGATCTTGCGGAATGGCTCGAGGGCTGCGTCCAGGTCACGGGCGGAGATATGCATCCCCCCGCTGGCCTCGGCGTAGGGATCGAAGGGCCAGATTTTCATCCCCGTGATGCCCTGGCCGCGGAGACTGAGTGCGAGCTCGTCGGCGCGATGGAGGAACGCATCAAGGTCCTCGTATGGCCCTTCGGTTTCGCCAGCCGGGAGGCCCCAGTTTTCGACGAGCTGAGCGGGCCGGCTGCGGACATAGCGGTAGCCGGCGCAGGTGTTGTAAATACGGATCTTGTCGCGGGTCAGGCCCCCGAGCAACTGGTAGATGGGCTGTCCGGTGGCTTGCCCGAAGATATCCCAGAGGGCAATGTCGATCGCCGAGTTGCCACGCATCTCGACCCCGGTCGAGCGGTAGCCGAGATAGCCGTAGAGCGCGCGGGCGTGCCGGTCGATCTGCAGTGGATCTTTGCCCAGCAAATACGGGGCGACCGATTCATGCAGGTAGCTTTCGACGGCTTGAGCACCGAAAAAGGTCTCACCCAGGCCGGTGAGTCCCTCATCAGTGTGCACAAGCACCCAGATCAGATTGGGGAACTCCTCGAGCCGCAGCGTTTCAAGCTTCGTGATCTTCACCCCTCAGCCCTCACCCTTGACCCCGCTCCCGAGATTGGGAGCGGGGCGATTTCATCAGATCGTGCGCGCAGGATCACACGAGCGTGTCTCAAGGGCGGGCACCCCTGCCGCCGAGTGCTACTTCGTGAACTGCGCCTCGCGCTCGATCACCATGTCGATGTTGGTGGCATCGACGACTTCCGCGCCGGTATCGTAGCTGAAGGGCGGATACTTGTGCTCGATCGCCATGTGGATCAGCGCGCTGGTCACCCAGCCCTGGGCATAGGGATTCTGGCCGATTGACCATTGCGCCGTGCCATTCTTGATGGCGTCGAGCACGCCTGGTACCAGGTCGAAGCCACCGTTAGCCAGCTTGCCCTTGAGCCCCTTCTGCTCGATCCACAACCCGCAGAACCAGTGGACGTAGTCCGCGGCGGCAAAGCCGACCATCTCATCGCCGAGCTCGGTGTACTTCGCGTCGATGCGGGCGATCGCCTCAGCCTGATCGGTCGACGTCGTCAGGTCCTGAGTCGTGAAGTTGGTCCCGTTCTCCTGGTTGTACTGCGCGATGCCCTGGCGTGCGCCTTCCATCCGCTGATCGAGTGCGCTGTGGCCCGGAGCGATCGTGCCAAGGACGATGATGCCGTCCTTGCGGCCTGTGAGCTCGGCGGCATGCTTGGCAGCTTGAAGGCCACTCTTGATACCGGCGGGGATGAATTCCTGGCCTACGTAGGCTACACCAAGATCCTGATAGCCAGCGGAAGCGGTGTTGTAAAGGATGACGAAGATCCCGGCCTCCTGTGCCTTGCGGATCGGCTCGTCGAACATCTCAGTGTTGACGCGGGTGAAGCCCACCGCGTCGGGCTTGGCGGCAATGGCGTCGAGCTGGTACTGCACCGTCGCGGCTTCGTCATGCTTTGGCGGCCCGACCCACTGCGTCTCCCACCCGGCCATCTTGCCGAACTCTTCGAAGCCATAACGGACGGGAACGAAGAATGGGTTGTCGTCGTGGGTGACAAAAATGACCTTCCGCTTCTTCGCTTCTTGCGCTGCAACCTTGAACGATGCCGCTGGAAGCGAGAGCGCCGCTGCCCCCGCGCCGAGCGCTCCACCACGCTTGAGCACGTCGCGTCGAGATAGGGTCATGGTGTTCCTCCTGTGAGTCGCTAGCTGCTAGCTCCTAGCCGCCTGCTCAACGTCCAGCGGGCCGCGCTCCACTGCGCGGCGTCCCTTCCTCGTGGTCGTCGCGGTCCGCACTGTGCCAGTGCTCATGCTGGCGCAGCGTCCCCCACCTCCTTTCATTCTGCCCGGTCTGCCAGCGCCCTCTACCCGGCTGCCAGTTCGTCGCTATGCGATCCGCTGGCGGCGCCGGATCCAGTTGTCGAGGGTCACCGCAAGGATGATCACAGCGCCCTTGGCAATCTGCTCTGTGTCTTGCTCAAATCCCAGTAAGATGAGCCCGTTGGTCAGCAGACCGGTAATCGTTGCTCCGAGGAACGTGCCAAAGACGCTTCCGGCACCCCCGAAGAGATTCGTGCCACCGATGACGACGGCTGCGATGACGTCCAACTCGTAGCCGGTGCCATGATTGCGCGACACGCCATGGAGCCAGCCAATGAGGATGCATGACGCCAGCGCTGTCAGGCCGCCAAGGATCATGAAGCAGGTAATCTTGACCCGGCGAATATCAATGCCGGCGTTGGCCGCGGCCTGCGGATTGCCACCGGTGGCGTAGACGTGGTAGCCGAATTTCGTTTGCGACAGCACCCAGGCGGCGACGGCCACGGTGCCGAACATCCAAAAGACCTGGGCGGGGATCTCCCAGACGTAACCGCCAAAGATGCGATCAAACCAGCCGCCAACGCGCCCGAACGGCGGTGTGCGGATCCAGGTGAGGGTCACACCGCGCAGGAGCGCGAGCATGCCAAGGGTCACGATAAATGAGGGAATGCGGAAGGTGGTCGTAATGAAGCCGTTGATGAAGCCAAGTGCCAGGCCAGCCAGGAGCACCGCCGGCATGGCGGCGATGGGATCCCATCCCCAGTTGACGAGCGCCTGGGAGAGCCCGATTGCCAGCAGGCCATACATCGAGCCGACAGAGAGGTCGATCTCGCCGGAGATCATCACGAAGGTCATGCCAACCGCGATGATGGTCAGCAAGGAGATGCGCTGGGCAACCCCAATGACATTGTTCGTGGTGAGGAAGGTGTCAGTTCGAGCGATCGCGAGAAAGACGAACATCGCCACCGCCGCGGCCAGGATGCCGATCTCTCGCGTATCGCGGAGGCGGCGCAGAAACCCGCGCTCTCCGGCGCCGACCAGCCCGGCACTCTCCTGATCGCGCAATGCCAGCTCCGCCATCTATGCCACCTCTGCAGGAACGATGCGGTCCGCCCCGACAATGAGCCGCACAATTTCTTCCGGTGTGGTCTGGGCCTTCAGCCGCTCGCCAGCATTCCGTCCTCCGCGCAAGACCACGATCCGGTCGGCGACATGGAAGACATGCTGGAGGTTATGGCTGACGACGACGACGGCGGTGCCCTCGGCCTTGAGATCCTCGATCAGCTTGAGCACTTTTGCTTGCTCCTGGACGCCCAGGGCAGCGGTCGGCTCGTCCATGAAGATCAGACGGCCACCCTGATGGATCGCTCTGGCTATGGCGACGGCTTGCCGCTGACCGCCGGACAACAAGCCTACCTGCGCGTAGACCGAGGGAATATTGATTTTCAACCGCTGCAAAACCTGGCGCGCTTCCCGCACCATCCGCGGCTTATCCACGACGCCGAGACCACGCTTGGGTTCGCGCCCCAGGAAGACGTTGCTCGCGACGTCGCGCTGGTTGATAAGCGCAAGGTCCTGGTAGACGACAGCGATGCCAAGCGCCTGAGCATCGTGCGGATTGCGGATCGCCACCTCGCGGCCATCAATGTAGATTTGGCCGTGGTCGGCGTGGTAGGCGCCGCAGAGGATCTTCATCAGCGTGCTCTTGCCCGCGCCGTTGTCGCCAACCAGCGCGACGATTTCGCCAGGGTAGACGCGGAAATCCACATCTTGCAGCGCTTGAACGTGCAAGAACGATTTGCAGATGCCGCGCGCTTCAAGCAGCGGTGCGCTTCGGCCATCCGCGCTGGTGGCGAGTTCACTGTCGATTGGCTCTACCATGAGCCTCCTCCTTGAGTATTACTGCCGGCGTTCATTGCCGATCGCTGGCTAGGAGATCCTCAAGTGTCACCTCCGGCGCAAGGAACCGCGCGAACCGCCTGGGCGTGACGCTCTCGATGCTCCGGTCGTAATCCTCACCGTAATGGGTGCTGGCAACCGCGAGATGTTCTGCCATGGCTGTACGTGCCTGTTCGGCTGCTCTCGCTTGGATCGCCTGATAGATAACGTGATGATACGGTATCGAGACACGCGCGACTTCTGGATCGCTCAGACTGCGAAGCATGAGCTCGAAGGTCAGCGTCGTGATGGAGCCGAACATCGTCTCGATGACCGGATTATGGGCAGCGCGGGCAATGGCAAGATGAAACGCTAGGTCAAACCGGGCCTGCTCCACGATCGTCCGGCTGCGGTCGAATCCCCGTAGCGCTGCCTCGATCGTCTCCAAGTCGCTGGCGGTGGCGCGCTCGGCAGCTAGGGCAGCCGCGGCACATTCCAAGGTGGTGCGGGCTTCGACCAGATCCCGCGGCGTGGCCTGCCGTCGCCGGTAAAGGGCATCCAGGCGGCTAGCTGCATCGGTCGCCTGGGCCTGGCGCACGAACGAGCCGCGGCCAGGAAGGATTTCAAGCAGCCCTCGCTCGCTCAACGAGCGAAGCGCCTCTCGCACAACTGGGCGGCTGACACCGTAGCGTTCTGCAAGCTGGCGTTCTGAGGGCAACCGAGTACCCACGGGCCATTCCCCGCTGAGGATCCGTTCTTCCAGGAGCGCTGCGAGCTCTCGCCGGGACAGATATACCACGGCGTGATTGGTCTTACCGGTCATAGCAGTGTGAGTACAATACCGAGCCAGCAGGCGGCTGTCAAGCATGCCCGGCGAGCACGGACGGCAGTGGCACGCTGCTCGGGGTACCTGGCGGATCACGGAGGGTGGGTGCCATGGAAGGGATACAGGGGCTCGGGATTGTGATCACCGGCGGGGCTGGCGACATTGGCTCGGCGATGGCCGCAGAGCTCACCCGCCTCGGCGCGCGTGTGACGCTGATCGACCGGAAGTCACCAGCGGAGGCTGCTCCCTGGCTTGAGCGAGCCCAGCAGCACGGCGAGGTCGCGTATGTGCAGGCCGATGTTCGCGATCGCCCGGCGATCGACGCCGCGCTTGCCGCGATTGATCCTCTGGATATCGCGATTGCCAATCAGGCGATCGGATTCGGCATCCCGTTTCTGGACATTACGCCCGAGCAGTGGCAGGAGCACGTGGATGTCAACCTGACCGGATGCTTCAACGTTGGGCAGGCAGCCGCGCGGCTGATGGTCCAGCGGCAGCGTCCCGGCCGGATCATCTTTACTGGAACCTGGGTGCAGGAGATTCCCTGGCCAGAGATTGCTGCCTATTCAGCGACCAAAGCGGGCGTGCGCATGCTGGCCAAATCGATGGCCCGCGAGCTAGCCAAGCACAAAATTCTGGTCAATGTGATCGCGCCGGGGATCGTCTACGCCGGGCTGGCCAAGCACCAGATGGAGACCGAGCCGCAGTACGCGCGGCGTATCAAGCATGTCATCCCGCTTGGTCAATTGCAGACGGCGGAGCAGGTGGCGAAAGCGACTGCCTTCCTCTGCTCCTCGGCCGCAGATTACATGACTGGCGCGGTGCTCCTGGTCGATGGCGGCTGCTCGCTCTTCCAGTTTGCGGAGGAGTAGCGCTCCCCTCACGCCACCTCCAATGGTTCGCCGCTAGCGGCGTGGTGTCCTCAAGGATGTGCCATGATCGTAGCGGTTCTAAGAAGCGCACCGCATCATGAAACGGTAAATCGCCAAAGGGTGGCTGAGTCGAATGCCTCACCGGGCCGGAGCACGGTCGAGGGGAAGTTGGGCTGATTCGGCGAATTCGGGAAATGTTGCGTCTCCAGGGCAAGGCCGTCGCTCTGCCGGTAGGCGTTGCCGCTCGTGCCATAGAGTGCGCCGTCGAGGAAATTGCCTGAATAGAACTGGATGCCTGGCTCGGTCGTGTCAATCTCCAGCGTCCGCCCGCTGTCCGGATCGTGCAGCCGTGCGGCCAGGATCAACGACGTATCATCCGGGCTCGGGCGGTCGAGGACGAAATTATGATCGTAGCCCCGGCCGAGCTTGAGCTGCTCAAAATTGGCGCGCAGCCGGTCACCGATGCGCGTGGGTTGGGTGAAATCGAGCGGCGTGCCGGCGACCGGGGCGATCTCACCGGTCGGAATGAGGGTGGCATCGACCGGTGTGTAGTTGCTCGCATTGAGTTGAAGCTCGTGACCCTCGATGCTCCCCGTTCCCTCGCCCGCTAGGTTGAAATAGGCGTGATTCGTCAGGTTGACTACGGTCGGCTTGTCGGTGGTGGCATGGTAGTCGATGCGGATTTCATTGTTCGCGGTCAGGGTATAGGTGACTTCGACCGCGAGGTTGCCGGGGTATCCTTCCTCGCCATCGGGACTGACCCGGCTCAGCCGGATTCCTACCCCATTCGCATCGCTGACCTCGGTTGCCGCCCAGACATATTTGTCGAAGCCCTTTTGCCCGCCGTGCAGCGAGTTGGGATAGTTGTTGAGTGCCAGTGATGGGTTCCCCCATCAAGGGTGAACATGCCGCGTGCAATGCGGTTTGCGTACCGGCCGGTGATGCAGCCGAAGTAGGGATGACCAGCGAGATACTCGTCGAGCGTGGAGAAGCCGAGGGTGACGTTAGCAAGCTGGCCGTTGCGATAAGGCACCCGGATCGACTGGATGATCCCGCCATAGGTCATGATCTTGACTTCCATGCCATTGGCGTTCGTGAGCGTGTACAAATCGACCGGTTGCCCGTGAGCAACTCCGAATGGGGCCTTTGTGTTGCTGAGCCGGGCCGACAGGTGGTTGCCACTCATGGTTCTGAAACCTGTCCGACGGTAGGTCGTCAACCGCGGAAGATCGTACCCTCGTGCGGCATGCGTGTCGAGCAGTGAAGGAACTTCCAGCCGGCATCAGCGTCGCAGGGCGCGACGATGGCTACCCTAGCTCACACAGCTCAGGCACTCATCGGTGACGAGCTCACCATCGCATCCTATCAAGGACCTGTTGTGCCTTGCGTAGCGCCTCGGCTGCCGTCTTTTCTCCGGCGATGACAGCCTGGGCGGCTGCACCGACGATATCGCCGAGGTCGAAGCCGAAGGGGATCAATGGCCGGTTGATGCGGGAATAGGCGCGCGTCTGCTGCAGCACCGAGCGGAACTCAGCATCATAGGTTGCTACGTAGGCGGGCGACTCGAAGACCGAATACCGCGCCGGCTCGGCATAGCCGACCTCGACCGCGTCCTTGAGCAGCTCATCGTACGAAGCGAGGAACTTGAGCAACTCCCAAGCCTCGTCTTTCACCGCGCTCGTCGCCGGGATGCAGAACGCGGGGGAGTAGAGGCCCGGCTCTGGCCGCCCGGTGGGTCCAGCCGGAACAACGGCGATTGAAGAGCGGTGCCCAGCGCTGTCCGGCCCCTCCTGGCGCATTGTTGTCAACTCGGTTGCTGTGTCGAGGAGGAAGACGGCCTTTCCTTCGCTGAAGACACGGTGGGTATCGGTGAAGGTCATTGTTGCCGAGCCAGCCGGGCCGGCGTCGCGGAGCAGCGCCGCATAGAAGTCGAGCGCTGCAACTGTCTCTGGCTGATTGACAAGCGGCGGCTGGCCGGAGCCACGATTCCAGGTCCAGCCCCAGGAGGGAAAGACGGTCGAGCCGAGAATCCAGAAGTTATGCCCGTAGCCGGCGAGCCCACGGCTGGTAAAACCGGCCACATCCTCGATTCCGTCCTGGCGTAACGCGAGTTGGGCAGCAAGCGCCACGTGGCGCAACTCCTCCCAGGTCCTCGGTACCGGAAGATCGTACCGGTCTAAGATGTCGCGGCGATAGATGAGAACGTTGCTCATCGCGACGTAGGGAATAGCATAGACGACGCCGTTGACACAGAAGCGGTCAATGCCGGCCTGGAAGAAGTCGTCCAGATCGAAGCCGTCCCGGTGTGCGCGTGAGCCAAGCGGCTCCAGCGTGCCTTTGTGGATCTGCTCGGCGACTATGACCTCGTCTGGCACTAGTAGGTCCCATTTCGGCGGATCCGCGAATCCAGACCGGGATTCCTGCCAGAAGGGATCGACTGGAAGCAGGTCGATCTTCACCGCGATCCCGGTGCGCTCAGTGAAGGCTGGCAGTGACGCCTGCTGGCGAGGGAAATATTCCTCCTGCATGTATCGGACGACGCCCACGAGATGCCTCCTCTGGATAGGAAAGACAGCCGGTTTCTCTATCTTACTAAAAACCCCAGATCGGGAATGGTGGCAAGGGCGGCTTTGCGGCTCCGGTCGTAAGAGAGAGATAGCGTTCAGCTCTGACTGTTGGTAGCACCGATAGTGTGGACGCCAGGGCACAAGAGGCGGCGCCTCTGGGCACGAGCGCGATGGCCGAGCGGTGCCCGGCGCTGGCTGGCTCTTCGCGCCGCATGACGGCGAGCTCGGTCGCCGTGTCCAGCAAGAACACAACCTTCCCCTGGCTGAAGAGGTGATGCACCTCGGTGCGCGTCATCGTGGCTGCATGTGGCGGTCCGGCTTCGCGCAGCAGTGCGGCGTAGAACGCCAGAGCCTCGGTGGTGACAAGCTCGTCAACGCGCGGTGGTTGTCCGGGCCCGCGTCGCCAGTTCCAGCCCCAGGATGGGAAAACCGTTGAGGCGAGAATCCAGTAATTGTGCCCGTAGCCAGCGCGCCCTCGGCTGGCAAAACCCCAGATATCTTCCTTGCCAGCGGCGCGGCTGGCCGCCTGTACGGTGAGCGCTGCCTGTCTCAGCTCTTCCCATGTTTGGGGCACGGGCAACCCAAAGCGCTCAAGAAGATCTCGCCGGTAGATGAGAACGTTGCACATGGCCATATACGGCACCGCATAGACCATGTCCGCTGCGCGAAAGGCATCGATCGCCGCTTGAAGGAAGTCATCGAACTCAAAACCGTCACGATGCGCGCGCCGTCCTAGCGGCTCCAGTGTGCCTTTGTGAAGCTGCTCGGCGACGATGCCGTCTTCTGGAACCAGCAGATCCCATCCCGGCGGGTTGCCAAATGCAGCCCGGGAAGCCTGCCAGAAGTGCTCCGATGGCATAAGCTCAACCGTCACCGAAATGCCGGTGCGGGCGGTGAAGGCGCTCAAGGCTTCTCCTTGCCGGGCGAATCGCGCATCTTGCAAAAAGCGGACGGTTCCGGGCATCCGGGCGCTCCTTCGTGGCCCTCAATCCTCGCTGAGCGATACTGTCCAGGATCATGGCGGCTGTGATGCGCTATGCTGCCAATGGATACTTCGTTCCGCCGCCTGTCGTTAAGATAGTGCCAGGGGAGCACCTCGCCCTGTGCATGCCCGATCTGGGGGATCACACGATGATGCGCTGGCGTCTCCTCGCATGCGTTGCACTTGCCCTTCTGATCAGCGGTTCGCCAAGTCCACGAGCCGTGGCAGCCACCCCGCAGGCACCAACCATGCCACGGCTCGTGCAGCAGCGTGCCGTGGAATTGCCTGATACGCGGATCATCTCGATGTCACCGGATGGCCGCTGGATCGCCGGGGTGCAACCGGCGCTGGGCTACCAGCGCGGCCAGCTCTGCACGTTCGCCACCGAGACTCTTGCGCCCCAGGCATGCGCAGACTTGTCGCCACTCGAGGCCGGGCTTCGCATTGAAGATGTCGTCTGGTCGCCTGATGGCACCCGGCTGGCCTTTGCTGAGGAGACGTTCAAAGTGTTCCTTGATGGTGATCTGTGGGTCATGGACGCCGTGACGGGCAGGCTGACCAACGTGGACGACGATGGCTTTAGCGGGCGCCGCCTGCCGGTCCTCGGCGATGCCCATGACGGAGTCATCTCGCTGCCAGTCAATCCTGCCTTTTCCCCTGACGGGCGCAGGTTGGCGTTCTCCCGCAGCCTGATCGTCAATGGCGTCTTCGCGGGCAACGTGATCGCAACCGTTCCCGCCGACGGCAGCGCCGCTCCGGAGATCGTGACGCGGGTGACTGCAGAGGAGCCAGGCGTTGTCTATTTCGGTATCCGGTGGGCGCCGGATGCTCGCCGCATCTTTTACTCGGTGCATCATCGGGAGTCTGCTGATCCGCAGAACGGCATCTGGTCGGTTGATATGGTTAGTGGTCAGACGCACCAGGTGCTCGGCGTGACGGATCCTGACGCTGGTGCACCTGCCGTCGCTCACGTTGCCGCGAGTGGAGATCGCCTGCTTGCGTTTTACCCGCTTGCGGCCGCCCGCTTCCAGGTTGCGAAGCCGGTGTTCGCCCTGGTGGACCTCGCGCGGGGCAGAGCCTCTTGGCTCACGCTCAATATTCCCGGCGTACCAGACTATGCGTGGGTGTGGATGGCGACGTTTTCGCCGGATGGTCGCATGCTGCTCCTGGTATCGCGTCTCACCGATCCGGATCACCAGGTCATCTTGCAGGATGTCAGCACAGGGCGACAGGTATCCATCGTGCCTGAAGGGCTGACCGGCGCGGGACCGGTCGCTTGGGGCATCCTCCCAACGTGGGCGACCAATGGCACCGTGTTCATCACGAATGGCGCTTCCCTATCCTCCGCAACGCTGCTTGAGCTTGGATAGGCCTGCTGAAGGCTGATGGCTGACGGCTGATTTAGCCACGCACCGCGCCGCCGGTCAGGCCGCGGACCATGAAGCGCCAGACGGGGAAGGCGAGCAGGAGCGTCGGGATGGCCCCGATGCTGATGCTGGCCATCAGCATCCCCCAGGAGACATCGGTGTTGGCTGAGAGGGAGCCGAGGATAACCGGCAGGGTCCGCCGCTCGCGCGTCGTCGTGATAAAGAGGCCGAAGAGGAATTCGCTGTAGGCCAGCATAAACGCGAAAAGCCCCGCGCCGACGAGGTTCGGCAGCGCAAGCGGCACCGTAATGTCTTTGAGGATGCGCCAGGGAGAGGCACCCTCGACCTGTGCAGCTTCGTCAATCTCTGGTGGCAGCCCGCGGAAGGCCAGGGTCAGCACGAGGGTCGTGAACGGGAGGGTAAGGACCGCGTAGATTGCGATCAAGGCGCGGTACGTGTTCAGCCAGCCAAGCTGCTGGATGATCACATAATAGGGCACGGCCAGGGCCACGCTCGGGATGAGGCGGCTCATCAAGACGAAATTGAAGGCGGCGGTTCGTCCCGGAAAGCGGATGCGCGCGTAGGCGTAGGCGGCTAGGCTGCCGAGCACCAGGTTCAGCAGCATGACCGCGGTCGCCACCACGAAGGAGTTGACGATTGCGCGGGGCACATCGCGTACTTCGTTGGAGACCATGCTCCGCAGGGCGCCGCGCTGCTCGTAGCTCGCCGGAACCTCGCCGGTGAAGATGTAGCGATACGTGGCTAGGGTTGGCGGGTCCTTGAACCAGTGTGGTGGGAAGGACAGGAGGTTGACTTCCGGGATCACACTGCCGATCGCAACCAGCGCGAAGGGACCAAGCCAGAATAGCGCAAGGAGCAGCGCACCGAGGTAGACGATAATCCGGCGGGTGCGTGAGCGCTTCATCGCCGCTCCTCCACCAGCGCCCCCTTTGGCATAGCCCGGATCAGTACGAGAATAGCCACGAGGGAAGCGAGCGCAATGATGATGGCCAAGGCGGCGCCGCGGCCGAAGTCGAGCTTCTTGAAGCTCTCGACCCAGGTGAAGTAGGTCAGCATCGTCGTCGCCGTGCCGGGACCACCTTGCGTCAGTGAATAGGTAATGTCGAAATTCGTGATAGCCATCAAGAGCTCAAAGAGCGCGACGATCACAAGC
>FWPU01005655.1_pt1 | contig 26593 bp, 27 predicted proteins | sample 2228361 | NCBI WGS metagenome assembly FWPU01 (sample SAMEA103939777, study PRJEB20133) | metagenome
GGGGAAATTCTGAAAAAAATATGCGGGAGGTGGTATTGCGGGAGGTGGAATAAAATATGAGGTGGAAGGTAGTGATGGCTTTGATGGTTTTGGGTTTGATGGGAATATTGGGCAGTCGAAAAATCTACGGGGAATGCCCGGAATACTGTGGAGAAGCGAATTGTCCCGCAGATTATGTGTATTCTTTCTGGATTAGCGAGATTTATACCTGCTGTAGTGACCCCTATTCCGGCTTAACTTGCACTGTGGAAGCTTTAACACTGTATGAACTATGCATTGATAATGCAGAAATTCAATGCTGTGCGGACCCATATCAGCCGGTACCAGAATGTGACGCTTGCTATAGTTGGGCATGTTATGATCATATCGTTACATATGCGGATTGCAGCGACTGTTGTATGAATTCCTCTATATGCTGGAATTATCCACCTCAAGGTTGTTCCTGTCCGGGTTCATGCAATATCACTATTGAGTGGTGGGATTGGCAGGCAGAAGGAATGGAGACATGCAGTTGCCTCGTAACAACTATGTGCGGAGTTTAACGGAGGTGAAAGATAGATGAAGAACAGAGTGTGGGTGGTTTTTGTTCTGGGGGTTTGGATTGCATCTCTAAAACTTCCACTGGAACAGGAGGAGCTGAAAATGCTGGAGTTTAGGTTGAATCAGGTGTATGGGCTGATAGGCGACGCACTGGAAGTTTTTGCTCTTTTTGAGAAACGGTTTCCCCGGAATCTTGATGAGTTGTGTAGTTCTGCCTATATGCCCGTAGCTTGCAGTGACATTCATAATCCGTTTGAGGAAATACCCTTGCTTGCAACCCCGGAAGCCACACCAGGATTTTTCCAACTGGTGCCTGATTCCACTCAACACCCTCTGGCAGGCTGGATTATTTTTTACAACTGGGTCGGACAGAGGCACGCCTTTTCCTTTCCACATAAGTGGTGGAAGCCGGAAGATATGGCAGGGTATCTGGACCCGAAATCCTACGAAGGATGGACGGACGAAATGAAAACCGCTCTTTCAGTTGCCCGCTTCTTGAAGAAAAGCATTGGCGACTTTTTTACAAGCAACGGAATGAGGTCGCCGAAATCACTTCAGGAACTAACGAGTCAATACCCCTACCTTTTGAAACTGCGAAATGCGTGGAGCGGAAAATATGCGGAGCCAATGGTCATTTCGTGCAAGGGCAGACTCCCAAATCTTCGGGAAATCCCAGAAGGGATTGAAGATGGAACACCGTTATTGTGCGACTGGACAAACTGGCGGCCCACAAAAATGCCCATTGCCATAGGTTATGCAAAAGGCAAACTCTTGCAGATAAAATGTAATTTTGATTTGCGATCAAAATTTCCTGCACCAACTAATCCGGACCTTAATCGCGACGCGCCGAAAATCTGCTTTTATTTTTAATCAAACGGCTTTCCCCTGACTTTCTTCTTTCCCATTTCCCACCTGGAGGGCGAGAAAGGTGCACAGATTCGTCGTGTGCTCCACATCGTGAATATCAATCAATTCCACGGGGGAATGAGAGAATGCGGTGGGGATGCCAATGGGTAAAGCGGGGGAGCCTCCCTCAAAAATCGCTGTGGCATCCCATTGGAGACTTTGGAGGGCTTGACAGGGTGGATTTTTTTCGGCATAATATATTTGGAATGAGACAGGGGCCCAGAAAAAATTTTCATATCTGCGTTACCCCATCCGTAGTGCCTATTTAACGGCATTTCCAGAGCATAGTCTGCTTTTTTTCTCCGGGAAAGGAAAGACCTTGAAGGGAAATTTTTCGGTTGGCAAAAATTCTCTCAAAGGGAAATTCTGGGGAAAATTCTCCAGGAGGTGTGGTATAAATTGAGGTGGAAGGTAGTGATGGCTTTGATGGTTTTTAGTGTTCCGGCAATTTGGGGTATGCGGGAAGCGGTAGGGTATACAGGTCCAGATGATGAGCCGGGCTGGAACGGGAAGGCGAAAATGAGCGGAAGTGAGGGATTCTGGCTGGGGTGCAGGTGGATTTCTTCTCCAAAAGATATACCAGTGCCGGAAGAGGTGAAGGAGGGATGGGAAAAACTTCTGCATTCGGCGCGGATAGAAAATGAGGAAAAAAGGCAAAATATTCTCGCACAGTGGAGGCTTCAGTGGCAGAAGGAGGAATTTCGCAGTTTGAACGCAAGGGCAACGGTTCCTGAATCGGAAGCGAATGGGATAGCAGCATCAAATTCCTGTGAGCCGGGAAATTGCCCTCCAATTTTTGTGGCTTGCAAAGGAAGAAGTCTGGGAATTCAGCCGATAAGTGATGAACCAGCAGAATGCGCTCCTCAAGTCTGTAGTTGTAGAGCGGTATTCTGGATAGAATCTTACTTGGGACATGAATGGGTGGACAGATGGGAGCCATCTTCAGTTTACTGCTCCTGCGATTGCGACCCTTTCGGGTCTGAGGCATTTTGTTGTGGTTGTCAAAGTCCTGTTTATTATCGCCATTATTATGTCAGGCAGCGTCAAGCCCGAATTTGTCTTCCTATAGTGTGTCCAGTCATAAATTGTGAGATTCAAGGATATGCGGGTCGCTCGGAACAACTCGATTGTAGCAAGACTGAATGTAGCGAAGATGAAAACTGTTCCGCACTTTTAATCTGCTGCCCATGTATCGGAAATTGTGATACCTGTAGCTGGCCGGAATATCCAGAATCCGAGTGTGCACCCCAAGGGGAAGGTTTCGTCCAGGTAGCAACAGTAGGAATAATAAATGATGTGGCTTGCTCACAATCCCGACACCCTTGCCGCTAATGGTGAATAAAATCATGACGAAAATCATAAGATATAAGAAAAGGGAGGTGGGAAGGATGAAGAAAAGAAATGTATGGGTACAACGCATGGTAATGGTCCTGCTCCTTTTCGGCTTGAAGGAGGTAGAAGATGTTCCCTGCGAGGGTGCCATTCAGTTGGAACAGGGAAAGCATGCTATCACTTGGTGGAATTGCTCTGAGGCGTATAAGAAGACGATGTTGATGGGTACCTACCTGTTTGCTGTGGCAGGAGCCTATTCCCTTGTGGAGGAGAAATTACCTTCCACCGCTGAAGAATTGGTCAACTCTCCCTACTTTTTCATTCCTCTGACTGAACTGAGCAACTACTATCAGAATCGCCCCGTTCGGGTGGTTACAGACCCTCCCTCCGTCAAATCACCGGAAATCGAGCGGTTCATCGGGGATATTTATTTTAAAAAAGTTCCAGGAAGGAATGACTTCGTATTCGGCGTGATTATGAAAAGTGAAACTGAGTTTGAGAGAAGATCAGGTTTTCTGGCATCAGCGGAGTCCCGGAATTTTCGCCTCTGTGCGAACAAATCGGAAGGCAAAAAATTGTGTTGTTTTGAAGAGGACTGGCGGTGTGAGAACTGGGCAGACCAATACAAGGGGATGCAGGATGATGAAAAGACCTTATTAGCAATGGAATTGTACCTGGATATGGCATCTTATCCCCTGATTAAATATTTTTACCGAATTGACAAACTACCCCGGAATCCACTGGAATATGCCACCTGGCACCCGTTGATTGGAAAAATGCGGAACATTTTCACAGGATTGCCATTGAAAGTGGTGACCCAACCCTCGCCCGGCGATGTGTATCTGTGGGATTATGGTGGTGCGCCTTGGTTGATTGCTTTCCTGTACAACCGTGAAGGAAAACTCATCCAGCCACATCGTAAGGCTTTCAAACCGGTTCTGGAATCCAACAAACTGCTGATCGAGCTAGGGAAACCCCTGCCGCCTGGTAATCAAGTGCCTCCTGGCGCCGAGTGAAAAGGGTGTTTATGGTCGTAGCAGGGATGGGGATTTTACTAAGCAGTTTCCAAGAAGCTCCGCATGAGCAAAATCCTGTGCTCCTAAATTCCTGTGAAGAACTTCAGAGGCGCCAGGAAAATTGAATGAAATTCCAGAACAATCTGGAATATCCCGTCTACACGCTGAACAACTTAATTGCAGAATATCCGATATGGGAGAGGGTTGATACATTTGCAGCATTTGAGCATCGTTTCCCGGAGCATTTAGAAGAAGTTTGCGATAGCGCTTATCTCCCTCTTCCCTGCGAAGAATTTTCAATATCTGTGGTGTGAACCAGATGGAAATGTCAAGCCCGTTTTTTTTCTCTGGTTGGTGAACAATATGGAACCCAGTGCCAGACATATTGGTTTTTATCTCCGCAGGGCGGAGCATCGCTGAGCGGACACGGTGGTGCGGCATGTGGATAACCCCATCTGCGAAGGTGGGAATCAGGTGCAGGCACGAAAGGTGATGAATCCGAGTGCAGAAAAAGGGCATCCATATGAGCGCCTAGAGCCTTTTGTGGCACACTTCCACGGGGGGAACAAGCCGTGGGTGATGTATCGCAGAGATACGCCCGAACCTATTAAGCAAGCGGCAGCAATGAATGAGTTCTTCTCCTGGCTCAATGTGAATTATAGGGCTATCTTCAGGCTACAGGTGTGCTCCTTTGAAGACCTTCGCCAGGCAACTGCGGTCGTGGAGAAGTTGAAAAACCCATTCACTGGCAAATATGCTGTTCCGGTGAATTTTCCTTCTCCCGGCGATTTTCGTGTTATCACCCGTCTGGATTCGGAAGCATTCAGGCAAAAATGAAAGGAAATTATCTTTTGCCGTATCCATCGTTCATAAAATAGCATATCTGTAGCCAAATCTTGGAAAAAATCCGATGGGAAGGGGAAAATAGCCCGTAAAAGGTCTTTTGCTTTATCTATTAACCACCATACTTATTAAACCTTAAAGTTGAGAATAAAAGGGAAAGGGAGATATAGGAAAAGTCGGGGTATTTTTCTCAGGGGAGTGGAAGGCATTTTCTGTGTTTTCTGCAACGGGAAGGCAATGTCAAAGGGAAGGATATCCGGCGGTGGAATGTTAATCTGATTCCATTTCCATTGGGGGCAAAAGTATTCCAATTTTCGGTGGAGGGGCGAGATTTTGCTGGTGTGCGATGTATTGAAACACAGAGCATAAAAGGGGCAATGCGGTAGCACTTCCTTTCCCTCCGCCTTCCACCAAGGCTACGCCAGCAAACATTTCTTCTCCAATTTGTGCAAGCGCTGCAAACCAGGAGTGGGGAGCCTTGCCTGCTACTTCGGCTGTGCCAGTTTTTCCCCAGACTTTGAAATAAGGGGAAAGGCACCTGGTGGCTGTTCCTTCCGTGACGGCTTTTTCCATCCCTGTTAGAACAGCATCCCAGACCATTTCCGGCACCACCAAACGCTGTTTTCCGTCCTTATCCGAAGTCTGTTCGGTCAAGTGCAGTTTTGGGGAGAAGCCACCGCCATTCAGAATCAAGAGAAATTGGAGAATCTGGGCAGGCGTGGTGAGAATAAACCCCTGACCGATGCTCAGATTTGCCGTATCCCCGGCGAACCATTTCTCGCCTAAAGTCTTCTTCTTCCAGCCCTCGGTAGGAATCACGCCTTTTTTTTCAAAAGGGAAATCCAGCCCTGTGGATTGTCCAAAGCCCAGAATATTTGCCCACTTAGCCAGCGTTTCCGGACCCAAAGCCATTCCCATTTTATAAAAAGCCACATCGCAAGACTGGGAAATTGCCTGGTGAAAAGAAATTGTCCCGTGCCCGCCCGATTTCCAGCAACGAAATTCGCGCTTACCAATGAGCATAGAGCCAGTGCAGGTGAACGAAGACGAAGGGTGAAATTTTCCTGATGCCAGAGCGGCGATGGCGACAACCAACTTAAAAACTGAACCGGGAGAATACAACCCGGACGATGCTCTATGAATCATTGGTCTCATCGGGTCTCGGAGGACACGGTTTCGTTCATTCTCTGTCCCGGAAGAAGTGAAAATACCCGGTTCAAAAGAAGGATAACTGGCAAAAGCCCGAATGGCTCCGGATTGGGCATCGGCAATCAGCACCGTCCCTGGCTTACCGATGTTCTTCAAATACTGATAAGCGATTTCCTGTAAGGAGGAATTCAAGGTGAGAGCGAGCGATTCTCCCGCAACAGGGTTCACTTTTTTCTTCACCTGCTTCCAGGCACCGCCGGCAAAAGAATCAATCAACACATAGCCGGGAGTTCCGCGCAAGCGTGCTTCATATTGCCGTTCTAAGCCAAGTTTCCCAATCCAATCACCTGGAATGTATCCTTCATCCTGTTTCTCTTCCAATTCCTGTTGAGAAATTTCCCCGATATAGCCCAGCACATTCCCCCAGGATTCAGATGCGCGGTATACCCGAGAGGGGAAGACCTCCAGGGCAAATTCCGGAAAATTCTCCGGATGAGCAAAAATCCAAACAGCCTGAGAAACAGGAATATTACTTGCAATCAGGTAGGGGAGATAGACCGGTCGGTCTTGTTTTTGCATGCGAGCCCATCCTGCTACCAATCCAGCGGCTTTTAATCTATTGGACATCTGTTCTTTGCTCATTGGCTCACGCGAAAACAGATGGAAGGATGCCTGACTTCCCGCGAGCACCACACTATCCGCTGAGCGGATTTCTCCCCTTCCTCCCAGGATTTTGATATATATCCTGCCCTTTCCCTCTGCAGAAAGCCGATTTCTTTCACCGTGCACCACCTGGTGCAAATATAAGGAAATTGCACTCAACAGAACAAGCCCTGAAAATAGCCAGAAGGAAAGAAACTTATTTCTTTTTGCGTCCCAATTGTCCATAAGTCCAAAATGCCCATCCCGCCAGCAAAAAATACAAAATCAACATTCCGCGTTCTCTCCAGTCCATCGGAACAAAGCGGGTGTGGTAAATCCATTTCATCCCTTCATCGGCAAGCGTCCATATCCCTGCACCCAATCCGCCAAAGAAAAAGGGAACCAATGGATGAGCAAAATTTACCCATTCCACCCAGGGCAGCATCAAAATCCCGCTTATGCCAAACAGAAGACTGTAATAGGGAAAAGTGCCGAAGAATTGGTCTGGAGCAAGCCCAAGAAACATACCGAATACCACCCAGAGTCCTCTCTCTACATTTGGATGGAAAAAAGCGAGGAATATGGGCATTAGAAGAAATAAGGGTGGGAACAGGATGGAATAATAAAGGATGCACAGCCAGAAAATGCCACCTATCAGGAAAAAAGTCATTGCGGTTGCATCTGAGGGGGCAGGAGCAGGACGATGCGAATCGCCGTGGCAGGGAAGAAAGCAGAGGCTTCCGCACGCAGGGCGGAAATGCTGGAGTCCACATATACTTTCTTCACCACTCCCACAGGCAAAAATGAGGGAAAAATACCATCCTGTCCTGATGTTTCCACCAAATCTCCCACCTTTACCGGAATGTCCGGGTCGGCGAATAAAATTTCCATATCTCTGCCATTGCCTCGCGCCAATCCAACATACTTTCGCTGAATCAATACTCCTGTATAAACCGCAGGGTCAGTGATGAGAAACACTGTGCTGTGATACGGCAGAATTTGCCGAACTACGCCCAATGCTCCATAAGCACAGAGCACTGCGGAATTTTTTTCTACTTTGTGCGCACTCCCCCTGTTAATGACCATCCGTGAAAACCAGGTATCCGGGTTTCGAATCAATATTTGTGCATACTGCCCGGGGGAAAAGTGAGACTCTTGCACCATTTGTGAGAGGGATAATATCTCCTGTTTTCTTTCCAATTCAGATTGCAGTAGAGCGACCTGAAGGCGGAGGCGAGTAAGTTCTTCTTCCCAGGCAATAGGGACCTGGGCACCGCGCCAACTGGAAATGGTCTCCCAAAAGAATTGCACCGCAGGGCTGAAAGCGAATTTCCCCCAGAACCAGAACACCACAAGCAGGAAAATGAAAGGGGCAAAAAGGAAAATTTTCTTCAGCCATAATTTATGCCTTGGCTGAACAGTTCGCACCGTTTGAGGGCGAAAGGGAAAGTTCAAAAAATTTCCTATTGCAGGAGGTTGGTAAGGCGGGGCAGTGGGAGCAGGCTCAATGCGCCGAGGGAATAAAGAAGGGGCGTCGTTGTGCTGAGAATGCCTTCGGGGAGGCATTACCGAGAGAAAAGCATTTTTCGGTTGGAATATTTATACTCCACATAAACACCCGTACCACGAACCACTGTGGTCAATGGGTCTTCATCCACATAAGTGTGCACTCCGGTTTCCATTTCTATTTTTTCGTCCAGCCCGGGCAGAAGCGCTCCACCGCCGGTGAGAACGATGCCCTGGCGGACGATGTCCTCGCACAAATCCGGGGCAGTTTGCTCTAAAGACCGCCGAATGACTTGAATGAGTTGGTCTACTGTACTTCTCAACGATTCGCGCACTTCTTTGGAATTGATTTCTACCGAGCCGGGCAGTCGGCGCACCATATCAAACCCCCGAATCAGCATAGACTTTTCCTCGGAGACATTCGGATGTGCAGAGCCGAGTTGAATTTTAATCGCCTCGGCGGAGCGCAGGCTTACATCCAACTGCTTATTCATCCGAATCCAATTTTGCACAGCCTCATCCATAGCATCTCCCGCCACGCGAATGGAGTCCTGATGAACGATGCCGCCGAGAGAAATCACTGCCACCTCTGTGGTACCGCCACCGATGTCCACCACCATATTGCCCACCGGCTCATTGATAGGGAGTTTTGCGCCTATGGCTGCAGCCATAGGCTCGGCGATGAGTTCCACATCCTTACATCCGGATTTATACGCCGCATCAATCACTGCTCGCTTCTCCACTTGCGTGATTCCGGAAGGAACGCCGATGACTGCGCGTGGTCTTCTGCGAAAGAAACCCTTTCTCTGCATCACACAATCCAGAAAATATCTCAGCATCTGCTCTGCCTTATCAAAGTCTGCGATGACGCCTCCCTTCAATGGGCGTTCTGCGATGATGGTCTCCGGAGTTTTTCCCAGCATCAGCCGCGCCTCTTCTCCTACTGCGAGTACTTGTCCGGTTTCCCGATGAACAGCAACCACTGATGGCGCCCGCAGAACAATGCCCTCCCCTCGAACATACACCAGAGTGTTTACCGTCCCGAGGTCCACTCCAAAGTCCACAGTAAACCAATTTTCCAACCAGCGCCACATATTATAACTTCCCCTTTTCCGCAAAACTATAATAGCCGGAATTTCCCACAATGATATGGTCTAACATCTGAATTTTTAACAAATCTCCAGCCTCCTTCAATTTTTTCGTCAATAACTCGTCCTCCCTGCTCGGAGTAGTGTCACCACTGGGATGGTTGTGGGCAAAAATTACTGCGGGTGCACCGTAACGAAGCGCTTCACGGTATGCCGTGCCTGGCTCAGCCATCGTTTGCGTAAATCCTCCCCGAGAAACCATAACTTCTTTGAGCAATTCTAATTTACTATTCAACAGAAGGACATAAAACTCTTCATTTCGCAATTGCCCGATTCTGGGTGCCAGATAGCGGTGGACTGCTTCCGCATAATTCATTTTCCAGATGTGGTGCCGTCCTTCCTCCTGAAGGATTCTTGCCGATAATTCCATTGCTGCTACGATGCGCGTTGCTCTGGACAATCCAAGCCCCTTTTTCTGCTTCAATATTTCCAGCGAAATCTCTCGCATTCCTCGTAGCCCTCCCCATTCTTCCAGCAAATCCTGCGCAAGTTCCACTGCGGTCCTGCCCCGATAGCCTGCACTGATGAGCACTCCGAGTAATTCTGCATCGGTTAGAGATGCACTGCCATACTTTTCCATTTTCTCGCGGGGCCTTTGATCCACCGGGCGTTCCTTCAGCGGTTTCCATTCATAGTAGATGGGCGCTTTTTGCTCATCTTGACTCATATCCCACCTCCCGAAGCATTCGCCATATCCGGCTTATCGGTAAGCCAACTACATTATAAAAGCATCCTTCAATGGATTCTATATAACGAGAGCCTAACCCTTGAGCGGCATATCCTCCTGCCTTGTCCATTCCTTCACCGGTGAGCGCATATTGTCTACAAATCTCTCTGGGAAGCGGAAGAAATTTGACCCAGGTGGTTTCCACTTCATTCAGTGTCTTTCCTCCGGGGAAGAAGGCGAGACAGACGCCGGTATAAACTTGATGCCACTTGCTCTGAAGAAACCATAGCATTTCCTCTGCTTCTTCTACACAGTTCGGCTTGCCCATCTTTCTTCCCTGGCATACGACAACGGTATCGGCACCCAGCACCCATTCTTCGGAAGAGGTGTTTGCCACGCTAAAAGATTTCTGCACCGCATTTCGGATTACAAAAACTTCGGGGACATCAGAAGCATTTTTTAGCAAAGCATCGTCCACAGGCGCACGGACTTCAAAATCCTCGGAAATCAATCGCATCAGTTCTATCCGGCGAGGGGATGAAGAAGCCAGCACCAGTTTCGCCATATGTTAATTTTGCATCCAGTATAACTGAGGTGGAAAATGCAGAAACCACAATTTTGCCATACTGCTCGGTTCCCATTCCAGCCACTCCCACCAGTCTATTCTTTTCCTCAATTCCTTCACTACGGGTTTTTTCTGGATACCGGCGAGGCGTGCCACACGGTCAGTCGCATCATCCAGCGTACCGAGGGCATCCACGAGGTGAAATTCCAGCGCTTCTTCTCCCAGAAGCGGGCGACCATCGGCAATGGCTCTTAATTCTTTCTCGGTGATTTTTCCTTTCCTTCCTTCCAGAACAGCATCCAAGAACTGACGATAAGCCCGACCTGCCATTTTTTGCAACAGCACTTCTTCTTCTCTGCTCACCGGTCTGGCGGGATTCCCAATATCTTTAAATTTTCCTTCCTTAAAAGTAAAAGCGCGGATTCCGAGTTTTTCAAAAAGCCCCTGGAAGGTATATATCTCCATAATGACCCCGATGCTTCCCGTCACTGTTCCGGGATTGGCAACGATTTCATCGCAAGCAGAAGCAATATAATACCCCCCGGAAGCTGCCATATCTCCGAGCGAAGCGACCACAGGTTTACCCGATAATCTCAACTGGCGAATGGCGGCATAAACTTCCTGCGCCGCTGCCACTGTCCCTCCTGGACTGTTGATCCGCAAAACTACTCCTTTGTACATCGGTTCTGTTCTTGCTTTCTCTATCAGGGACACAACCCGTTCAGAACCGACAAACCCACTAAAAATCGTCTGCTGTTGAGCCAGAATTCCCTCAATCCGGATGAGCCCGACTACATCGCCCACCAGCAATTTTTTCCGGGGGGAATATAACACCAGAATTCCTATAATCAACAGGAAAAATATGGCAAATATTGCCAGTATCAAAATCACCGTGCGTCTCATTCTCTCTCCTCCTGTTTTTCCTGCCATCTTTGCACGGTAAAGCGATAGATTTCATACGGCTGGCTGGGGTCCATCCCGCCTTTTCTCATCACAATAGCTAACTGCTCTTCCACGGTGTGAATTCGGGGCAGAGCAGGTAGAAGAACTGCGGCATGCCCTCCTTGAATCACATAAACCCCATATTTTTCCGGGTCCAGTTCTTTCTTGCTCTGCACTTTTTCCAGCGCAGATAACACATCCACCGAGATGGTGCACTCTGCCAGCTCCTCCGGGGTAATGGGCAAAAATCTCGGGTCGGAAACCGCTGCATCAATCGCATTAAATACCGTTTCTTCCAATAAATTTTTTCTCTGCGGAATCATTGTGCCAATACATCCCCGCAATTCGTTCTTCTTCTTAATACTTACAAAACTTGCCTTCCGCTCCCGAAGAGAGGGAGGGATTTCCTCATCGGAGGGAATTTCCAGAACCACTCCTTTTTCCACATACCATTGAATCGCTTTCCGCGCGATGGAAAGCAAATATTTTCCTGCTACTTCTGCCGGTGAATGCTCAATTGGACCCACTGTGCAAAATCTTCCTTTTCTTCAGTTTCTGGAAAATTGTCCAGATACTCCAGAAGGAGGGAAAGATGATATTCTGCCTCTGTTCTGGCTCGTTCTAAACCCTGCCGTTCATAGACGAAATGTAAAATTTTCTCTTCACTCCGGGCGATAAATTCTTCCCATTCTTCCGGCTGGACAGGTGCGGAGGGAAATAGCGAACTTGGAGAAGAGCCATCCAGAGCGAGCAAGAGAGGGAGGGTGAAAAATCCTCTGCGCAAATCCTGAAATGGTGGTTTTCCCGTGCTTCCATCCATCTGGAAATCCAGAATGTCATCCAGAATTTGGAAAATCAGCCCGAAATGCCAGCCCATTTGCATCGCCGTTCGGAATTGAGTGAAAGAGGCAGAAGACAAATCACAAGCAAGGGCAGAGGATAAGGCAAAAAGGGAAGCGGTTTTTCGCGCGACAATCCGATAATATTCCTGGATGGAAAGTCGGGGCTGGAATCGCGCGTTCAGTTCCAGGAGACTGCCCTCACTCAAATGTCGCGCCGCCCGAGCAAAGTGCTGGAGTCTCACAATCCCCTTCAAGAGCACTAAATGATGAAATAACCGTGAAAGGAGATAATCCCCCACAAGAATCGCCACGGAATTGCCCCAGCAAGAATTTACGGATTCTCGTCCACGGCGCTGAGGCGCCCGGTCAATGACATCATCGTGCAAGAGCGAAGCCAGATGCAAGATTTCTACCAGAGATGCGACCTCAATGGATTTGGCGTGCAGGGGATTTCGCATCACCCCCTGCACCCGGAGAAGCCATTCCGGCCGAATGTTCTTTCCTTTTGTTTCCAGCAGATACTCCATAACTTCCCAAAACCATTCCCGCTGATTGGACCCCATCAATTGTTCCTTCATCACAACTGGAATCCTCTGCAAATATGCGGAATATTCCATTACTACCACTCGAGGCACTTTGCCCAATAATGCAAAACCATCAAATGCATCTCTTGAATGATGGCGGTATCCGTGGAAGGAATGTGAATGGCGATATTGGCATAAATATCAATAGGAGAGGGGGCTACACCGAGCAGTGCAATCACTTTCATTTGCTTCTCTTTTGCCTTTTTTACCGCTTCTATGACATTTTGAGAGTATCCGCTTGTGCTCAGAGCCACTGCCACATCCCCTTCATTGCCGAGAGCCTCTACGCTACGAGAAAATGCAAAAACAAAATCCAGGTCATTAGACACTGCCGTCAGATACGATGATTCCGAACCCAGGGCGATCGCAGGAAATGCTTGCCGCTTTCTCTGGTACCGTACCATCAGTTCTGTGGCAAAATGCTGGGCTTCTGCACTGCTTCCACCGTTGCCGAACAGCAAAATTTTCTTTCCTTCCTGCAGAGCATTCCTCAGCGTTTGCATCCCTTTCTCAATATTTTCTATCGCTTCCGACAGCGCATCCAAAACTTTTTGCCTCTCGCTTTTCTCCCTTTCCCAAAGCAGAAATTTTGTCATCATTTCCTCCCTCCTGAATTGTATCATTAAACAGGAACCCCCGTGGTGCGCATCAATCTTCCACGAAAGTGAAATTTAGCTGAGAAGATGCCTGATTCAATTGAACCAATTCCTCCTGAGATAGGGAAAACGCCATAGCGCCGGAATTGATTTTCACCTGCTCTACGCTTTTTGCTCCGGGAATTGCCACTACACTTTTCTGTTCAATCACCCATCTGAGCGCAACCTGTGCCGGGTGAACCCCTCGCTCCCAAGCAATTTTTTCCACTAATTTCACCACTTTCAGAGCATTTTCAAAATTCTGCCGGCTGGAAAATAACATATTATCGGAGCGAAGGTCACCGGGTATCTGTTCCAGTGTTTGATACTTGCCCGTGAGCAAGCCTTGCGCCAGCGGGCTGTATGCGATGATTCCTATTCCCATCCTCCGTGCGTATGGCAAGATTTCCTTTTCAATTTCTCGCTGCAGGAGGTTATAGCGAACCTGGTTGGCAATCAAAGGTTCCGAAGAGAGATGTTTCTTTGCCTCCTGCATCAAAGCTCGGGAAAAGTTGCTCACCCCTATGTATCGGATTTTCCCCTGCTCCACTAACTCTTCTAATGCTTCCATCGTTTCGGAAAGAGGCACATAAGAATTAGGCCAATGCACTTGATACAGGTCCACATAATCGGTTTTTAGCCTTTTCAGGCTACCTTCGAGGGCTTTCCTCACATCGGCTTTTCTCAAATGCCCCCCAGCAACCTTTGTTGCAATGTGCATTTTTTCTCGCTTGCCCTTCAGCGCCTTTCCGATGACTTCCTCCGAAATCCCATTCCCGTATACTTCCGCCGTGTCTACCCAATTGATCCCGTAATCTATTGCCGCCTCCACTATCCGAATCGCTTCAGGTTCATTAAGGGAAATTCCCCAACCCCACCCGGGTTCGCCAAATTGCCACGCTCCCAGCCCAATTTTACTCACCCTCAATTTGCTTAATATCGTCTTTTCCATTTTTTCTCGCTGAAAATGCCAATAACATTATATCCTTCTTTTGCAAAGAGAAAATCACTTTTGAAACTCCCGGAGTTTTCTGAAGTTCCGCCTCTGAACTTAACCTACTAAATTCCCGCGCTCTTTCTTACTTCAAAAGTTTCGCTTTTCCTGCGCCTTACCTGTGAGGTGGTTCTTCCGGCAGCCTCTTCACCAGAAATGCGATGATGGTATGCTCTTCCCCTTCCTTCAGTTTGCCCCCCACCAGCAGAATGTCTCCCACATTCAAATCTCCACAGGTGATGGGGTTGTCATTCTCATCCAGTATTTTGGTCTCTTCGGTCAGAATTACCTTCCACCGAACTTCAAGCCCTTCCCTTCCCGGAGCCACCACAATCAGGATTCCGTCTTCACAATTCTTCTCAGCGAGTTTTCCGATGATGTGGAAAAGTGGCGGCGGAGGTGGCGGCTCTTCCGGCAGTCTCTTCAGATCAACGAGGGTATGCTCTTCCCCTTCTTTGGGATGGCCAAGGATTTTGAGGATATCACCTTCATTCAAATCTGTGCAGGAAATCGGATTCCCGTGCTCATCCACGATTCTGGTATGTTCCGTCAGAATAACCTTCCAGAGTCTTTCGTCGTGGCCTTCCCTGCCCGGAGCGGCCACAATGAGAATTCCCTCCTCGCATTTTTTCTCCGCAAGTCTGCCCACAATTTCCATTGGAGGGGGCGGTGGTAATTCTCCTCTAACCAAAATGCGATGAGCCTGGAAAAGGTCAAAAGCTCGCCAAGAGCCGAAAGCGGTGATGACCATACCAGGGTGAAGGTCCGTGAATTCCAATCTCCGTCCATCCTCAGTTTCAATGACAGCATCGTCATTGACATAAACCCAGATGAAGTGCATAGGAGGGCAAGGAATTGGAGGCAAGCCCGGCGCATTGCTCATTCTCGGGTCACGGCAGTGGTCCCGCCAGCCATCTTTTACTCCGAGGCGAATCATCCGAAGGTCATAGAAGATTTCCAGAATAACCCCTGTAACCTGGTCACCTTCTTTCTCGAGGAAGAAAATGTCCAGAGCGAGGAAGCCCTTGCGTTCACCCCTGTTCTCCGGAACTCCCACCACATCCAGCCAGGTTCCCTCCTGAATATCTGAAAAAGATTTATCTGGAGGGAAATAGCGTGTGAGTTCGCCGGTGAAAATCCAGACTTCCTCACGATGCATTGGCTCTTTCAGCCGGAGTCGGAAGGATTGGTCTTCGGGATGAACGGCGGTGACGACACCGGTCAGAATCACCGGGCGACGCTCTGGCCTTGCGGGGTCAGGAACAACAGGAATTCCTGGCTGTTGGTGATTGACGAGCAAGTCGACCGCAGAGGTGGAAAAAGAGAAATTTCCCAGACTATCTTCCCGAAGCCCATTACCCGCTTCAATATCAATCGTGAATTCTGTAACACCGCTGGAACCGACTATCGCATTGATCACCCGTTCTACTGTAGAAGAATCAAAAGCCACATCCCGGGAATTTCCCAATTCGGCTACGCGATTGCTGGTTCCAAAAATCAACCGCAACCGGTCATAAACGCCTCCAGGCAGTTGTGCACTTCCCAAGTACTGACGGAAATTTTGTAATTGCATCAAATCCAGTTCCACCGGCTTCTCAAAGTTCAGAGCGGTTATCCACTCCTCCTGGGCGTTCCGGAGTTCAATGCGCTGTATCTGCACCCAGAGGTTTTCCACTGTCCCCGCTTGATCTGTGGCATAAAACTGCGCATTTCCTGCAGGACCAGGACCCGGAGGCGGAGAGGAAATTTGATTTCCTCCTCCACATCCAATCAGCACACCGAGAAGAACACTGAGAAATAACCCTTCTCGTATTCTCATTCTGCCCACCTCCAACTTATATAATTTCACAAAAGAAAGAAAGTTTCAGGAGAAAGGAGTGGAAAAAAGGTGGATGCGAAATTTAGGTGAGGGAACAATCACTAAAAATAGGGAAAATGGGTTTTCTCTTGACACAATTTATTTTTTGCTTCTTTTGAGGTAAAATTGCAATAGGTGAGAACTATGAGGGCGAAAGCGATGATGGTTGTGCTTATCTTTTTCTGCGGTTTTATCAATCGGGTTCTTTTTGAGCGGGACTCCATGTATAGCCGCATTTCGGTGAGGGATGAAGGTGGAATCCGCACCCTATATTTCAATTCTTTTCCGCAGAGTAGGATGTCGCTGATGAATCCTGATGAAGGGGCGTTTGAATATACTCGTTTTGCGCACATTGCCTTTGCGCTGAATCCTCAAATTCGGAAAGTGCTTTTAATAGGTCTGGGCGGCGGGTCCATCAATCGCGCATTTTTCAAAAACCACCCAGAAGTAGAGGTGCACACGGTGGAAATTGACCCAATGGTCGTGCAAGTAGCGAACCAGTTTTTTGGTCTTCCCAATAGTCCGAAACACAAGGTAATTGTGGAGGATGGGAGAAAATATCTTCGCACGACGAATGAAACCTACGACTATATCTTTCTGGATGCATATCTGGCAAGTCCGTATGCTCCGTATATTCCGTTTCACCTTGCCACAAAGGAATTTTTTGAACTGGTGCATAAGAAATTGAATTCCAATGGGGTTCTGGGATACAATGTTATCGGGACTGTATCTTCAGTGAACAATGCGACCACAAGGGCGATTTATAAAACGGTTTCTTACCGTTTCGGTCCGGTATATTTCATTCCGGCGATGACCTCAATGAATGTGGTCTTGATGGCGACGAAATCGGAAAAATATCCTTCCACCACGGATTTGCTCAAACGTGCTGTAGAGCAGATCCGTCAAAAATCCATTATGCTTCCGGATTATCTCGGGCTGGTCGGTCGGATACAAACTGTGGTTCTTCCAACCGATGATGTACCGGTGTTAACGGATGAATACGCTCCTGTGGAAACGCTTTCCATTCTCCGATGAATCCTGCACAACGCATTGCTCCGCCGGATTTAATCAAAAAGAAAAGAAGGGAAGAAAAAATTGTTGCAATTACTGCTTATGATTACCCGGTGGGAAGATTGGTGGATGAAGCAAGGGTGGATGTGGTTCTGGTGGGAGACTCACTGGGGATGGTCGTGCTGGGGTATGAGACCACTCTGCCGGTGACGATGGAGGAGATGTTGCACCATATTCGGGCGGTGGCTCGCGGTGTGAAAACGGCTCTTCTGGTGGGCGATATGCCCTTTCTGAGTTTTCAAATTTCTCCCTCTGAAGCGGTAAAGAATGCAGGAAGATTTCTCCAGGCAGGCGCGCAGGCAGTAAAAATTGAGGGAGGGGAAGAGGCATTACCCGTGGTGGAAGAACTGGTCAAATGGGGAATTCCCGTGATGGGACACCTCGGTTTAACGCCGCAAAAAATTCACGCTTTCGGCGGATACAAAATGCGTGGAAAACAGCCGGAAGAAGCAGAGACCATCCTGCGCGATGCCAGATTATTGCAGAGTGCAGGCTGTTTTTCCATCGTTTTGGAGAGCATACCCGCCAGCCTGGCGAGGTCCATTACGGAAAGCTTGGACATTCCCACGATTGGTATAGGTGCCGGGCCATACTGTGATGGCCAGATTCTGGTCGTTTATGACCTGCTGGGCTTAAATCCGGGGCACATTCCTCGCTTTGTCAAAATTTACGCTGAAGGATGGAAAATCTTCTCGGATGCAGTTGCCCGTTTTGCTGAGGAAGTCCGTCAGGGCTCATTTCCCTCTGATAAGCATTATTCTGATGTGGCCCTTTGGGTGGAACAAAAAGAGCAGTGAAAGTTTTCCACTCCATCTCCGAAATGAAAGCATTTTCATATAAAATGCGGGCGGAGAAGAAAATTATTGGATTTGTCCCTACGATGGGATATTTTCACGAAGGGCATCTGGAATTGATTCGGAAATGCCGGAGGGAAAATGATGTTGCCGTAGTGAGCATATTTGTGAATCCCATCCAGTTTGCTCCCACAGAAGATTTCTTGCAATATCCTCGGGATTTGGAGCAGGACAGAAAGTTGGCAGAATCCGAAGGCACGGATGTAATTTTCGTGCCTTCTATTGAAGAGATGTATCCTCAAAGTTTTCAAACTTATGTTACGGTAAAAGAAATGGAGAATCCTGCGTGTGGTTTCCGTCGTCCCGGGCATTTTCAGGGCGTCGCGACTGTCGTTTTGAAGTTATTTCATATCGTGCTCCCGCACAGAGCATATTTCGGTTTGAAGGATTATCAGCAGTTTAGAATCATTAACCAAATGGTAAAGGACCTGAACCTGGATGTGGAAATTTGCTTCATCCATACAAAAAGAGAAAAAGATGGATTGGCTATGAGTTCCAGAAATATTTATCTGAAACCGGAAGAGCGGGAGAAAGCATCTCAACTGTATAAAGCGCTTCTGTTTACGCGCAAGACATACGAAAGTGGGGTCACGGATGCTCTTTTGCTGAAAAACGAGGTGGTCCGCCATCTGAATTCAGTGGATGGCTTTTCCATAGAATATGTCACGGTGGTGGATGCAGAGAATTTACAACCTCTAAAGGAGGTGAAGGAGGGAGGAGTGATTCTGGCGGCGATATACCTTGGCACCACACGATTGATTGACAACATCACCCTTCTTCCAAAGAAATGATGCGTTTGATGTTGAAATCCAAAATCCACGGTGCCACCGTGGTTGCCACAAATCTGAATTATCCGGGTAGTTGCACTCTTCCCATCTCCTGGATGGAAATGGCAAACATTATGCCGCATGAGCAGGTGACGGTATTGAATTTAAGCAATGCAGAGCGAGTAGAAACTTACGCAATTCCGGGAGGAGAAGGGGAAGTGGAAATCAACGGAGCGGCGGCGAGATTATTTCAACCCGGCGACCGAATTCTCATTCTCACCTATACCTGGATGAAAGAATTAGAAGCGGAGGAGTGGCGGCCTACCATAGTAAATGTAGAAGAAGAAAATCGCTCCGTGCGGGTGACAAAAGCGCGCAATGTATACTCCTTTGGATGATAATCTGATACTGCAAACGGGAAAAGAAGTGCTGAAAATGGAAGGGGAATGCGTACTGCGACTTTCAAGCCAGCTTACAACTACGTTTTGTGAAGCAGTAAAAATCCTGGCGGAATCTTCAGGAAAAGTTCTGGTGACTGGAATAGGAAAGAGCGGGATCATTGGGAAGAAGATAGCAGCAACTTTATCCAGTTTTGGCATCACCGCATATTTTCTCCATCCTGTGGAAGCCCTGCACGGAGACCTGGGAATGGCGCGGGGCGAAGATGTGCTTCTGGTTCTGTCCAAAAGTGGCAATACTTCGGAAGTTCTGCACCTTGTAGAATTGCTCAAATTGCTGAAAATTCCCGTAATTACTCTGACATCCTTCACCGAGTCCCAGATTGCTAAATATTCCGATGTGGTCATTCCTGTGCCGGTAGACCGAGAAGCGGACCATCTGAATCTGGCACCGACGACCAGCACGACAGCATTCCTGGCAATGGGTGATGCTCTGGCTACGGCCGTTGCAAAAATCAGGCAGGTGCGGGCAGAAGATTTTGCCCTTTATCACCCGGGAGGCACTCTGGGGAAAAAGCTTACCCTGCGCATTTCGGACCTGATGCATACCGGAGAGGATAATCCGGTTGTATCGGAATCGGATACCTTTGAGAGTGCTCTATTTACCGTCACCTCCAAACGCCTCGGAGCAGTCAGCGTCATCAATCAGAACTCGGAATTAGTTGGCATTATTACCGATGGAGATATCCGACGACTCTTGGGGAAATCTTCTTCTTTTACTGTGCAGGCAGTCTATGCGATGAAAGTATCCGAAGTGATGACCAGAAAGCCAAAATATATCCACTATGACCGGCTGGCAACGGAAGCCCTCCGTTTAATGGAAGACTATAAAATTACCGTCCTTCCGGTGGTGGATGACCAGCATCATCCCATTGGGATGGTGCATATCCACGACCTGGTAATGGCGGGCATCGGCGAAAGCACCCAGATCACCAGTAAAATTCGGAAAGAATAAACTTTCCCACCAACTTTTGCCATTTTTGTGTTTTATTGGAGAAGGACGGATTTCAGGAAAAAGTACCGCGCAGAAAAGCAAGAAAATCGCGGGCGATTTTTTCTTCTTCTGCGATGAGTATCTGGCGGTTTTTCATTAAAAATTTTCCCCCGACCACTACGGAGTCCACATCGCTGGCTTTTCCCGCATAGACCAGAAGCGAATATGGATTCCACAGCGGGACAAAATGGGGAGCAGAAGGGTTCACCAGGATAAAATCTGCTTTGTTTCCGATTTTGAGGCAACCGATGTCATCCTGGTGAAGCGCCTGCGCGGCGAGGCGGGTGCACAGGGCAAGGGAAGCATTCGCCGGAAGCACAGAAGGGTCTTTAGAAGAGATTTTTGCTAAAAAAGCGGCTGAGCGCATCTCTCCCCACAAATCCAGGTCATTATTGCTGGCGGCTCCATCCGTGCCCAACCCCACGGAAACTTCTGCCCGCAAAAGGTCCGCCACCCGGCAGATTCCCGTCGCCAGTTTCATATTGCTCTCTGGATTGTGACTTACGCCTGTTTTCGTCCGAGCCAGAATTTCAATATCCGCATCATCCAGCCAGTTGCAGTGCGCCGCATTTACCTTTCCCGTCAAAAAACCAATGCGCTCAAGATATGCCACAGAAGAGCAACGGTATCGTTCAAAAAATTGTTCCCTTTCCCATTTTTCTTCGGCAAGATGAATCTGAATCGGCAATTGGTAGGTATCTGCCAGTTGCAGGCAGTTGCGCAAAGTATGTTCACTGCAGGAATAAGGGGCGTGGGGAGCCACAATCGGGCGGATAAACTCATCCCCTTTCCACTGTTCCACAAATTTCTGCGTTCTTTTCAATCCTTCTTCCGGCGTTTTTGCTGATGGAGTGGGAAAATCAATGATTCCTTCCCCCAACAAAGCCCGCATTCCCATCTCTTTCACTGCATTTGCCGCTTCTTCCTGGAAAAAATACATATCGCAGAATGTGGTAATCCCGCTTTTCAGCATTTCCACGCAGGCAAGGCGAACCGAAACTGAAATCAGTTCAGGATTCACATATTCCCGTTCCATAGGCCAGATGAACTGCTCCAGCCATTCTTTCAACGGAAGGTCATCCGCTTTTCCGCGCAGGAAGACCATCGCCGAATGGGTGTGGCAGTTGATGAGTCCGGGGAGCAGGAAAAAATGTTTTGCATCCAGAACATCTTCGCCTTCTATCGGAGCAGGTTCGCCCTGCCCCAGGTCGGCGATTTTTCCATCACGCACCCGGAGAAACCCATCCGGAAAACTTCTTCCTTCCGCATCCATTGTTAAAATCCAGGCATTCTTGACAAGGAAATCGCCCATCATCTCCTCCAAAAAATCAAAAAAAAATTAGCTGACGAAGGTGGAACTTTTCTGGCGGATAGCACTTTGGATCAAGCCGATAAATAAAGGATGAGGGCGAGTGGGGCGGGATTGAAATTCTGGATGAAATTGGCTGCCGATGAAAAAGGGATGCCCCGGCAGTTCCATAATTTCCACCAGCGCCCCCTTTCTCTCCTCCTCATCTCTGCGAAACCATCCCGATGCCAGCATCCCGTGCTGTTCCAGGTCGGGCAGATACTGGTTATTCACCTCATACCGGTGCCGATGACGCTCCTGAATGACATCCTGCTGATATAACCGGTGGGCAAGACTACCGGGAGTCAGATGGCAAGGGAAAGCACCCAGCCTCATCGTTCCCCCTTTCCACAGTATCTTCAATTGTTCAGGAAGAAGATGGACCACAGGATGAGCACAATTCGGTTCAAACTCTGTGCTGTGCGCCCCTTTCAGCCCGCAAACATTTCGGGCAAATTCAATCACCGCCACCTGTAATCCCAAACATAGCCCAAGAAAAGGAATTCCGAGCTCGCGACAATACTGAACCGCCCGAATTTTTCCATCCACTCCCCGTTTATCAAATCCGCCAGGCACAACCACCCCGTCTGCACCTTGCAACTTTTCCACCACATCCCCGCTTTCCAGTTCTTCCGCTTCAATCCACCGAATCCGCACTTCTGCTCCGTGATACCCTCCTGCATGTTTTAATGCTTCCTGCAAACTGATATATGCATCAGGAAAACGAACATATTTCCCCACGATGGCAATTTTTACCGTCTTATCCGGATGCCGCATCCTGTACACGATTTCTTCCCATTCCTGCAAGTTCGGTTTACTTTCCGGCAATCCCAATCCCTTACAGAGGATTTTCCCCAGATTCTGTTGTTCAAAAAGCAGGGGAATTTCATACACCAGGTCCGTGTCCATTCCGGCAATGACCGCCTCCTCATCCACATCGCAGAACAGAGCGATTTTTCTCCGTGCGGTTTGCGTCAGAGGTCTGTTCACTCTGGCGATAATCACATAAGGCTGAATCCCGATACTGCGAAGTTCCTTCACACTGTGCTGGGTCAGTTTGGTCTTCAATTCCCCTGCTGATGCAACGTACGGCAGAAGAGTCAGATGCACATATACCGTCCGGTCAATTCCCAAATCTTTCTTCATCTGGCGAATGGCTTCTAAAAATGGGGCGCTTTCTATGTCTCCCACCGTACCGCCAATCTCCACCACCAGAATCTCTGCCCCAGTTTTTTCCAGCACCGCAAGAATGGCATCTTTAATCTCTTGCGTGATGTGCGGGATAATCTGCACCGTTTGACCCAGATATTCCCCCTTTCGCTCTTTCTGAATGACCGATTGATAGATTTTGCCCGTGGTGATATTATTTTCTTTACCCAGCGGGATATCAATAAATCGCTCGTAATGCCCCAGGTCAAGGTCCGTTTCCGCTCCATCTTCTGTTACATATACCTCCCCGTGCTGATATGGGTTCATTGTTCCCGCATCCACATTGAGATACGGGTCAATTTTGATCACGCTTACCTTATATCCCTGCGCCTTGAAGAGCAATCCTATGGAGGAGGCTGTAATCCCTTTGCCCAGCGAAGATACATTCCCTCCCGTCACGAAAACTATTCGGCGCTTCAAAGGCTTCTCACCTCTTTTTCATCCTGCTTTCACCTTGCCCAATCTCTCCTCTACTGCTTTCCAGTCCTTCAGAAACTGCTGTAAGCCAGCATCAGTTAATGGATGGCGAATCAGTTTCATCAGCACATCAAAAGGTATGGTAGCAATATGAGCCCCCGCTCTGGCAACTTCCATCACATGCGTGGGATGGCGAATGCTGGCAGCCAGAATCTCTGCCGGATACCCATAAGTCTCCACAAACTCCACCAGGTCTGCTACGACCGCTACCCCGTCTGCGCCAATATCATCCAATCTACCGATAAATGGGCTGATATATTTTGCTCCTGCTTTGATGGCCAGCATCCCCTGAGGCACAGAAAAAATGAGGGTAGCATTTACTGCAATGCCCTGCTCAGAAAGCGCACGAATGGCAGAAAGCCCTTCTAAAGTCGTGGCTACTTTCACCACGACATTCTCTGCCCAGCCGGCGATTTCTTGCCCCTGCTGAATAATTTCTTCGGTCTGGCTCGTCAGCACTTCCACGCTCACCGGTCTATCTTTAACAAGCCGGCAGATTTCCAAAACCTGCTCTTGATAAGGGTTCCCCTCTTTTGCCAACAGAGTGGGGTTGGTGGTCACTCCATCCAGAATCCCCCATGCTAATGCTTTTTTTATCTCCTGAATATTGCCTGTATCCAGAAATATTTTCATTCCTTCTCCTCCTTCCTCATCTCAATTATAAGTGATGATTTCCTGCTGAACGATGCAAAGGAAACCCGGGTGCATGGTATTATGGTATATTTCTGCGTGGGCAGGAGAGGTTTTTCCAAATGCAACAGAGGCAGTTTGACCTGGAACTTTTGCTGAAAGAGGCGAATCTATCCTGGGAAGAATACGAGCGGGCAAAAAACCTTCTGGGTCGGGAGCCGAATCCTGTGGAAATTGGAATGATTGCCGCTCTTTGGAGTGAGCACTGCTCCTATAAGTCCTCAAAAATTCATCTGAAAAAATTTCCCACTCAGGGAGAATGGGTGGTCCAGGGTCCGGGGGAAAATGCTGGAGTGGTTCGCATTTCGGATGAATTATTTCTGGCGATGAAAATTGAGAGCCACAATCACCCTTCTGCAGTTGAGCCGTTTCAAGGCGCGGCCACCGGTGTGGGAGGAATCATCCGGGATGTGCTTGCTGTTGGGGCATTTCCCATTGCACTCCTTGATTCTCTCCGATTTGGAGCATTGAGCCATCCGCGAGCACGGTATCTATTTCACGGTGTGGTGGGGGGCATTGCGCATTACGGCAATTGCGTGGGAATACCCACAGTGGGCGGAGAAGCATATTTTGCTCCGGCTTATCTGGAAAATCCTCTTGTGAATGTGATGTGTGTGGGGAAATTGAAGCCGGGCAAATTGATTCGGGGTATCGCTCAGGGAGAAGGAAATTTATTTGTTTTACTCGGAGCAAAGACGGGAAGAGATGGAATTCACGGTGCGACCTTTGCATCCGCAGAATTGACGGAAGAGTCCGAGCAGAGGCGACCGGCGGTGCAAATCGGCGACCCGTTTCGTGAAAAATTGCTTATTGAGGCGGTGCAGGAAATCCTTTCCTCGGTCCGTGTTATCGGCATTCAGGACCTTGGAGCGGCGGGTCTGACCGGCGCCTCCATTGAAATGGCTCATCGCGGCGATTCCGGCGTGGAAGTCTTCCTGGATAATCTCCATTTGCGCCAGCCGGGTATGTCTGCTTACGAGTTGATGCTTTCAGAATCTCAGGAGCGGATGATGCTGGTCGTGCAACCGGAAGACCTTTCCCGGGTGTTGCAGGTCGCTCAGAAATGGGGCTTGGATGCTTCTGTGGTGGGCACTGTTCAGAAGGAACGACTCGCCCGGATATATCATCAGCACCAGAAAGTGGCAGATTTGCCTATCCGCCTTTTAACCGATGATGCCCCCGAATACCACAGACCATTTCAGATTCCCAAATATTTGCGAAAGGTAAGAAAGCCGGTGCCCGAGCCAGCCGTTCCACCCCGACCAGAAGAAATACTGAAGGAAATGCTGCTCTGCCCGGATTTAGCGAGCAAAAAGCCGATTTTTCGCCAGTATGATTATATGGTGCAAGTCCGGATGGTGCGGTATCCTGGTAGCGATGCTGTCTGCCTGCGCATTCCGGGTGAAAAGATGATTGCGCTCACCACCGACGGAAATGGATTTTACTGCTATCTGAACCCGTATGAAGGCGGGAAATACGCGGTGGCGGAGGCTGCGCGAAATCTCATCTCCTGCGGTGCCGTGCCCGTTGCCATCACAGATTGCCTCAATTTCGGCAACCCAGAAGACCCGGAAGTGATGTGGCAGTTCGTCCGCGTGGTGGAGGGATTGGCAGATGCAGCAAGAACATTGAACATCCCCATTATCAGCGGAAATGTGAGTTTTTACAATGAATCCCCCGCCGGAGCAGTTTATCCCACCCCGGTGGTGGGAATGCTCGGAGTGTTTCCCCCCGGGCGGATGCCACTTTACCCCGGATTCCATCTCCCGGGGAGCAGAATTTATGTTGTGGGCAATCCCGACTGGGACCTGAGCGCCTCCACTTATCTTCATTGGCTCTACCGCTTCCGGGAAGGAATATTGCCCCCGCTGAACTTGCAGTGGGAAAAGCAGGTTCAGGAAGCCGTGAAAGAAGCAATTGCCCGGCGTTTAATCCTGAATGCAAAAGACATTTCTGAAGGAGGATTATTTACCGCTCTTGTGGAGGAATTATCCTTTTCTTCATGCGGAATCCGCCTGAACTTCCCCGATTTCTGTCGCTGGGACGAATGGCTTTTCTCTGAAACGCCCGGTAGATTCCTCATCGTTTGTTCCGAAGAGAAATGCCCTGTCGTGGAAGAATTCCTTCACCAGCATAATATCTGGTTTTATTCTACCGGAGTGACGCTTTCCACCCAAACCTTTTCCCTTCCAGACCTCTCTATCCAGTGGGATTTTCCTGAATTGCTCTCCGCCTGGTACAAACCCCTTCAGTAAAACTGCTACCCTCTTTAGCACAAAGAAAAAAACTATAAAATGAAAATACTCAAGCCAAGGACGCAAAGTGAAAATTTATCGTGATGATATTTTCCTGACGACCATGGCGGACCTTGCAAGAGATAAGAAAAATCCCTTTCACAAAAAGAGTAAGGGGAAAAATTTGGGCAAAGGCGGAAAATCGTTTTTTCCGTATCCATCGGTCATAGAATAGAATAGAAAACCTCGCCCCAGAAACCTGAAAACACCCGATGAGAAGGGTGAAAGAGAGCGAAAAAGGCATTGTTCACATTCTGTCAAG